>Ga0209636_10000124_pt1 | contig 61744 bp, 43 predicted proteins | sample DeeMarSWOR152_54_FD_187464 | JGI IMG/M metagenome (GOLD analysis project Ga0209636, IMG submission 187464) | Marine sediment microbial communities from White Oak River estuary, North Carolina - WOR-1-52-54 (SPAdes) (version 2) | ecosystem: Environmental > Aquatic > Marine > Intertidal zone >...
ATTGCTAGATGTTATCAGCTTGTATTTCAAACGCTATAATCGGATGCTCCAATTCAAAACCTGTGATCGTCTTGGGGTGAAGCTCACCAAAAAACCCGATCTCTTTATTTTTACAAACAATTGACGCGCATCTACCTTTTACAAAACCAAGATGATCTTTATCACGTATAGTGTATTTTGTACCGATATCCCTCATCACAGCTTCTACAAGAGATTTACACTCAGTGAAGTTCGCCTTTGCATCTATTTTAACAGTAGCAAGATTAGTCTGATTCCTAAAAGTTTCACCCACTACTATACCAAGTTCAAAAATCTGCTGAGGCAACGGATGATGCCTATTCTCAGACAATATCTTCAACAACGATGGGATAAGACCGACACGCAGGCAGGAATAATCTTCACCTACAGGATTTTCAATCTGGACTCTACCGCCTATTTTCAAACCTAGTTTCTTGAATTCATCATTCTCATTCGAAATAGTAAAAGTAGTAACCTCATTAAAACCCAGACCAATCATGATACTCCTAAGACCATCATAAAAATCTCGCCTAGGTAAAACCTTACCAAACGTTAAAGCCTTTGGAAAATCAGTCTCAAATCTATCAAAACCATAACCAACAGCTACATCTTCAACAAGATCAATATCATGCAAGATATCTGCACGCCACATAGGCGTCTCAACACTTGTCTTATCCCTGCCCCCTGCTATAGCATTGTGTCCCATTCTTCTCAGACAACTAATGACTTCTTTTTCTTTCATTTTCGTTCCAAGAACCTTATTCACATAATCTACCGATAACCTTCTTTTGGCTGGGGTTAAATCTGGTGAAACATATGATTTCCTATCGTAGACGACCTTAGTGGTGAAAATATGCCCTCCTCTCTCAGCAAGCGAAGTTACCACAATGTTTAACGCATGGTTTATAGCCTTTCTATCAGTCCCAGTGACATCAATAAATAAATCTGTTGTAAAAGGCGTAACCTCAGTGAGGCTACCATTGATGATAGGTGGATAAGAAAGAACGTTGTTATATGAGTCAACAATCAAAGGATGCTTATCAAAATCTTCTAACAAATGTGCATAGTCTACTCCCTTTTCATGACGACGAAGTATATCGCTCATACTCATAGATTCAACCATGTTAAGAGGGACAAACTGAACGGAATCAGGATCAACAGCCTTATACGTAAACGGCGGCTGAACAGGTTCAAAATTATGAACACCAATAGCGACTTTTTTTCGGTTTCTACCAAGCCCAAAGTGGAGTTTCTCCTGAAGCTCCATAAGTGAAGCTATTAGTTCATCCGTCATAGTCACGTTTTTTACAAAAGCTGTAGTTACAAAGGGTCTTACTTTTTTAACAGATTGGTCCACATTTAACACTATGTCAGATTTTTCAACAGAGTATTTTTTCAAACCTGTTTCAAAACCAAAAAAAGCTCTTGAGGCACGAGCGATTCCTTCGACAGAAGCCAGATCAGGTCTATTTGGGAAAAACTCTATGCTTATCTCATCATCCTCTACTTTATCGAAATCAGCGCCGATCATCGGAAGTTTTTCTATAAGTTCCTCTTTTGATATTTTGTATCCCAGGATATTTATGAAATCATTATAATCAAATGTTACAACTGGCATATAAGAAAGTGAAATATGTTCTTGGTATATAAATGATAATTCAAGTTTAGTTGGATTTATAAAAGAAAAAAACATAACAACAGTGGTTGAAGGATGAGATGTGATATAAAATGATAAAAATACAAAACCTAGAATTTACTTACCCAAAATCAAATAAAAAAGCTGTAAATGGCGTATCTTTTGAAATAAAAAAAGGGGAAATATTTGGATTCTTAGGACCAAATGGTGCAGGGAAAACTACAACACAAAAAGTAATAATCGGGCTTTTAAGGGGATACGGTGGAAATGTAGAAATCCTTGGTAAAAATCTTCAAAGTTGGAAAACAGATCTTTACAACAGGATCGGAGTTGGTTTTGAACTTCCTAATCATTATCAAAAACTTACAGCCCTGGAAAACCTTGAACTTTTCGCATCATTTTACCGCAGAAGAACAATTCCACCTATGCAGCTTTTAAAAATGGTAGAACTCGAAGAAGATGCAAACCAGCGAGTTGGCACCTTTTCAAAAGGAATGAAATCAAAACTTAACTTTGCAAGATCCTTACTAAATGATCCTGAAGTTCTTTTCCTCGATGAACCTACTACAGGTCTTGACCCAGTAAACTCACGTTTAATTAAAAGCATAATTAAACAAAAAAGGAAAGAAGGCAAAGCAGTTTTTCTAACAACTCATAACATGAACGATGCAGATGAACTATGTGATAGAGTTGGGTTCATTATAGAAGGAAAACTTACTCTTATTGAAAGCCCGAAGGAGTTGAAAATAAAACATGGTAAAAAGGTTGTAAAAGTTGAATATCTTAAAAACGATGAATTAGTAAGTCAAGAGTTTGACCTGGAAAAACTTGCAGATAACAAATCCTTTTTAAATCTTTTAAGAACAGGCACTGTTCAGACGATTCATACAGAAGAAGCATCCTTGGAGGATATTTTTATTAAAGCCACAGGTAGGCAGTTGAAATGAGTAATCTTAAAAATATGCTTCGATGGGAATTCGTCCTTTTGTCTAGATATAAGATTATTCACATTTCGATTCTAAGTGTAATTTTATACTTTATTACAACTCAAGCTGTACCTGACATGAATAAACCAATTTTTCATACAATGCTGCTATTTTTTGATCCGGCGATTATCGGCATAATGTTTATTGGTGCATTAGTATTATTTGAAAAATCAGAAAACGTACTTCAAGCACTAGTAATAACACCTATGAAAGTAGATGACTATCTTTTATCAAAGATAACATCATTAACAATTCTTTCGGTAATCTCTGCAGCAATATTCGTGACACTATTGAATATTTTTAGCGGTATTGATTTTAACATACTATATCTAGCTATAAGTATAATCCTTACATCAGTTATGCTTATTCTTCTAGGATTTATCCTAGTCTCTCGCGTAAACAGCATTAATGAATACTTACTTGCGATGGGAGCTGCATTCCTAGTACTACTTTTTCCTCCAATGCTACATTTATCTGGACTATATGAAAATGTAATATTCTACTTATGGCCTACACAAGCATCATTTACTCTCTTTACCGGTGTTTTTAATGCCACTAGCCTGGAATTATGGGAGATAGCATATGGAATTGGCTATCAAGTAATTTGGATCGGGTTATTGTATTTCCTTGCAAAAAAAGCATTTTATAAACATATTGTATTGAAAGGAGGATAAAAGATATGGTATTCGTTCTCAAACTTGCAGTTAACGACTTAAGAAACGTTATACGGGATCGTATGTTTGTTTTTTTATTCTTTGCTTATCCAGTTATGTTAATTGTAATTTCAAGAATAATTGTACATTTGATCGCGCCAAGAATTGAAAATATGTTTCCCCTAGCAGCAAACTTTTCAGTGCTTTTCATGTTTTTTTCGATAGCGATTCCAATGATTTTCAGCTTCATTGTTGCATTTTTAATACTAGACGAAAGAGACGAACATTTACTAACAGTTCTACGAGTAATGCCTATATCAAGAAATACCTACCTAATATATCGTATGTTTTTCATGTCACTTTTTGCCTTTATTGTGTTACTAATATTTCCTCCACTCTCAGGACTTATTGATGGCACACAATTTTCATACCCTATGTATATTCCAGTTGCTATATTGTTTGCACTTTTTACACCTTTAATTGCATTACTTGTAAGTTCATTTGCAACAAATAAAGTACAAGCTTTCGCTATTTTCAAAATAGGTGCAACAGTATTTATGCTTCCAATGTTTGCCTTTTTCCTCAACCTTGGTGATCTTAAATACATATTTAGCCCAATTCCAAACTTTTGGACTCTTATGTCACTTGACTCTGTACTTCAAAATGGGACACTTGACATCGTCCATTTGGGAATAGGATTTGCATTTCACATAGCTTTATTAGGATTACTTTTCTATATATTCAATAAAAAATATTAACCTGAAAAGCTCATAGTAAAAAAAAGATACTTAGATATTTTTGATTTAACTTAGTTTTAGTGAAAAAAGTTATTAAAAAAACCTTTGATTAACCTATAACCCGAGTTGAATAAAAATATGACCAAGTTTAAACTAGCAGTATTTGACATGGATGGAACACTTCTGAAGAACAGGACGATATTTGTTTTTGCAGATAAGAAAGGATTTATGGATGAACTGTTGAAAATAGTGAATAGCGACAGGATATCTTATGAGAAAAGCATTGAGATAGCCAAATTGTTAAAAGGGATGAACGCGGGAGAACTTCTTGATATATTCCGAGGCATACCGTTGCAGGATAACGTTGAAACTGTTATAAAAAAGCTTAAGAAGAAAGATATTAAAACAGCTATTATCACTAATAGTTATCAATTTGTAGCTGATGATCTCAAGAAGAGACTTAGGATGGATTATGCCTTTGCCAATAATCTTATAATAGAGGAAGACATTGTAACTGGTGAGCTAATAATAAACAACAAGGATCTCAGAGCACGATATAATGGATGTAAGGTCCATTCAATCTGCAAAGAATGTGTAATGGAGGATCTTGCCAAGGAGCTAGGTATCACAAAGGGGGAGGTAATCGCAGTTGGAGACAGCGCGATTGATATTTGCATGATTGAAAAAGCGGGTTTAGGAATAGCGTTTAATGCATCAGAAAAGATGCAAAAACATGCGGATATTAGCACTGGCGATATGAGGACTATATTAACCCATATCTAAGGGTCTAAGGGTGATATTATGGATATAAAGCAGGAAGAAATAACGACGCTGCATGGCTTATGTGTGGATGATAAAAAGCTCATGAAAAGTGTACATGATGCTACTACCGAAAGACCGGTTTCTATTGTTATGCCAATGTTGTACAGGGAAGTGAAGAGTGATTCATTGGGTAACATAATTAAACATTTAAACAAATGTGACTATCTAAAAGAGGTCATTATTCCGTTGGCTGCAAAAGATGAACGAGAGTTTAAACATGTTAAACGATTTTTTTCGGAGTTAAAGATACCCAAATTGATTATGTGGTGTAACGGACCGAAGATAGAAAAATTGTTGAATGAACTGAAACCAGAAGGACTGAATCTTTTAAAATATAGGGGGAAGGGCAGAGACGTCTGGTTAGCTCTTGGTATAGCCAGCCTTAAATCGTATGCGATTGCGCTTCATGATGCAGATATTCGGGGCTATACCGAGATGATTCCTACGAGACTCTTGTATCCTATTGTCGAACCAGAGCTTGATTTTAAATTTAATAAAGGCTACTATGCTCGTGTAAATCTTGGGAAGAATATCATGTATGGTCGTGTCTTCAGGCTTTTTCTTCATCCTCTTATGAGGTCGCTTGTTGATGAGATAGGATTTGAACCAGATTTTGTCAGATTTTTACGTTCATTCCGGTATCCGATTTCTGGAGAGTTTGCCTTGACCAGTGATCTCGCCCGTGATGTTGATATCCCTGGTGATTGGGGTCTTGAAATAGGGATAATGGCTGAGATGTACAGGAATGTAACACCTAAAAGAATTTGTCAAACAGATCTAGGTTTTTATGATCATAAGCATCAGAGAATTGGTAGCAACGGAAGCGGTCTTACGAAAATGACGAGCGATATTTTTAAAACCTTGCTTAGGGTTTTAATTGAAGAGGATCAAATACAGGTTTCCAGAGAACGTCTTATATCAATTAGGGTGTTATATCAGAAGAATGCTCAGGATTGCATCAGGAAATATCATGCTGATACACATTTTAACAATCTAAAATATGACAGACATGCAGAAGAGAGTATGGCCGAGAAATTTAGTCGGCAGATTATGGACGCGGGGATTAGGTATATGAGGCGGCCTGTAGGCGCACGAATACCTGACTGGTTGCGAACGATTTCTGCACGTAAAAAAATCAGAGAGCAACTGTTAGATATTGTAACCGCGGACAATGAGAAGATCTGATAAAAAAATTGGAATAAACCATTATACTTATGTTTTTACCTTTTTGAATATTGATATATAATCGTCTGCAATTTTTTTCCAGTTATACTCTTTTTCTAGAACATGGTGTGCTCTTTCTGCTAGTTCTCTACGTTCGCTCTCATTGGTAAGGAGAAACTGTATCTTTTCTGCTATAGATTCTGGGTTTTCTGGTTCAGAGGTCAATATCACGCCTTGTTTCTCCAGCTTCTGTATAAAAGAGCCAAGTCTGCTGATAATAACTGGTCGTTTCATTCCTAATGCTGTAAACATCGCTCCACTCTGACTAATCCCTACATATGGGTAAACAACTATATCAGCAGCTTTATAGAAAGATTCAACGAGAGTATAGTCTTTTACAAACTCGCCATACAGATGAAAATTCTTTTCTAAACCCAGTTTTTTTATCTCGTCTCTGTACTTAGAAGGATTTTCCGCTAATTCTAAGGAGCCAGCTGCTATAAACAATGTTTCCGGTAGTTTCTCTAATACATAAGGAGCAGCTTGGATCAGGTATATCAATCCCTTGTAATCTCGGATAAAACCAAAAAATAAGACTACACGTGTTTTGTCACCGATCTGAATAGAAAGATGTTTACTAATAATTGCTCGGGCGTCTCTATCATCAACCAAGTTTTTATTCATCTTATGATAATTCCCATGAGGAATAACACTAATCGGAAGGGTAATCCCTGCATTTCCTAGATCACACCGTGCATCCTCCGTAAGTACGACAAGATGATCTGCATATTCATATGCCTCTGTAAAACGTTGGATATCGCCCTCCAGGACTATCTGAGGATATGGATCATGCAATGTATATACAACGGGAATGTTTTTCTTGTTCAATATTTTAGAGTATTCTTTTAAAAACCAGAGTATCTGTCTACCCGCCCACATGACAAAATAAACACAATCAGGTTTTATCTCATCTGTTAGCCCAACAAGATCCTCTAAGGATTTCTTGTTGTCATATTCAATGATATGATACGGTCTTTCAGGATTAATTGCCTCTAAAATAAAATCATCAGTAATCCTTGTAAACGGTTTTGCGTCGTCTTCTTTACGTTTCTTTCTATATGTTACTATTGTGATTTCTGCTAATTTATCCAGCTCTTCTATCAAACATCTACTCCAGTGACCAATGCCACCTCTCAACGGAGTGATATACAATATCTTCATATTCTTCATGATTTACCCCTCGTCTCCTTCTCCATTATGTCTAATGTATTATTATAGAAGTCCTGTAATAGAGTTTTTAGTTAAAAATATCCATTTATTTCACTTAAAGGTATCTTTTTAATGAAACTGTAAATTATGAAACAAAGATTTAAAATGTTTAGTTTTATACTTGAAATAATAGGATGAGATGCACAATAATGAGGTTTGATAAAGATGGATCAGGAATGGAACAAGGGTGTAGGTTTAAAATCAGATGTAGTTAAAAAATGCAAGGAAACAAAACCAGTGGATATATTGGTTGGTGTACTCTGTAAAGACGTTGAGGCTACGGTTCTAAATGTGCTCAATGTCATCAACGAGGGACTTTATAGGTACTTTCCAGAACACAAAAAAGCTGTAGCTGTCTCTCAAGGAGGGTCATCTGATAAAACCTCTGAGGCAATAGATCTCTTTCAACCTTATGAGAATATATCACAAATCGTAACTGAAGATATTAGAAAGGGTGGCAAAGGTGCTGGCGTGAAGACTATTCTTGAGCTGGCTCATGAGATGGATGCGAGGTCTGTTGTGTTAATGGATGGCGATTTGCTAAGTGTTAAACCAGAGTGGGTACAGACAATTTCTAACCCTATACTTTATGGAAGAGCTGATTTAACTGTTCCTTTCTATATTCGGGACAAATACGATGGGGTGGTTACAAATAATTTGGTCTACCCATTTACAAGGGCATTATACGGTCTTGATATTAGGCAGCCCATCGCCGGTGAGTTTGGTATATCGAGGAATCTGTATGAAGTTTTACGGAAGCATCCACTCTTTCCACCAGACTTCGGGGTGGATATTTTTATTGTAACTGTAGCAGCGGCAGAGGGTATGACGGTGAAGGAGGGATTATTTGCTCTAAAACTCCATGAATCGACGACTCGTTACCTGGAACCTGAAAAGTTCCTTGTACCTATGTTTCGAAAGGTCGTTGGGAGTATGTTTGAGCTAGCAAAATATTATGAGGATTTCTGGAGGAATAGAGAGTATGAGGAGCGTAAAATAGGTTATAGAGAATGCTTTAGCCAGAAACCTATACCAGTAAAAATACGTATTAACGAGTTGAAAAAATCTTTTAAAATCGAATTTATGACCTCCAAAAAGATGATTAAGCGTTTTCTTCCAGAAGGCATAATAAATGATTTAGGTAATATAGTCAAGAATAAGGGAAAGTTTGATGCGGAACTGTGGGCTGAGATCGTTTATAATTTTGCAGCATCTTATAAAAAATTAAGAAGACAAAATGACAAAAAAAATCTTATTGACTCATTGAAAACTCTGTGGATTGGTCGTTTTGTAAGTTATGCGCTAGAGGTTAAGGAAATGGATATTAACGAGACTGAACAGGTGATAAAAAAGCAGGCTGAAATCTTCGAAGAAAAATTCAATTATCTTCGATCTGTTTACTAGAAAACTTCTTCGCATCTAAAAAAGGAACATGGTACATCCAACATTTATTTTCTCAAATATTGGGTATAATTGTCCCCGCTAGACTACCAATAATATAGCATACAACCCCCACCGAGATGCCTATTATCAAATACTCTGCTGCCAATTTGTAAGGGTTGAATTTCTTGTTGATCTTACTTACAAAATAACCTAAGAAAACTAGTAAAAACAATCCAATTCCTATAGCAACATATATTGAATATCTCAGAGGAAGTAAAACAATAGGCATAGATAATATTAACACGGTTATCAAGGTTGCAAAAAAACAATAAACTGTTGATTTTAACACTTCTTGCCGATTGTGAAAATTTTTAGTTTCCTCTGAAACATGCATACCCGCTGCGTTTGCAAAAGAATCAGCCACACCAGCTGTTAAAATACCAACGAACAGGACAAATTTATTATCCGTTACAGATAGACCTATCATCACACCTAAAACAGTTACAACAGCATCCATAATGCCGAAGCTTATACCCTGAAACCCTTCATAATTCATTCAAATTACGCTAACCCATGTTTTAATATATATTTTATCATTTTTTAGGGAATCTTTTAAGAATAAATGAAAGATTCAGGAATTCAGAACCGGGGAACATTTTATGAAAATACTTGCAACAGCTGACCTACATGGTTCTCAATATCGATTAAACATATTGCTAAAAAATATAGAAAAATATTCACCGGATCTCGTTATAATATGTGGCGATATAACTCAGTTTGGACCAGGGGAAGTAGCTAAGAATTTTTTAGATCAAATACCAATTGAAACATTTGCCATAACTGGAAATATCGATACAAAAGATGTAGGCAAAGCAATTGATGAAAGTAAAGCCACAAACATTGAAATGAAACGTGTAGAGAAAAAAGGCGTAATGTTTGTAGGAATAAGCGGATCCATAGATAAGCTACTCTCAACTGACAAAAAACTATTGGATGAAAAAAGTGTAATAGTATCCCATGAGCCACCATATGGCATACAAGACAAGGTTTTCCTTGGGATGCACGCCGGCAGCAAAGAACTACGAGAAATCATCGATGAATACAAACCACGGCTAGTATTATGCGGACACATACATGAAGACCCGGGTTATACAAAAACCAATAACATTATTGTCGTAAACTGTAGCATGGGTAAACGCGGAGAAGGAGCACTAGTAGAAATAGATAAAAATATCACTGTTAAGATGCTTGATTAGAAAAAACAAGTAGCCCCGAACGGATTCGAACCGATGTCAGAAGGCCCAGAACCTCCTATGATTGACCATCTACACTACGGGGCTGCTGCTGTAAATGGTTTTGCTGTTTTTAGTTTTACTTGTTTAAGAAAATCGTCTGAGTCGGGAAAGCCATCTCTATGCCTTCTTTTTCAAAAGCCTCTTTGATAGCAAAATTTATAGCCTGTTGCATATCTAGATACTTCGTGTAGTCCCTAGTTTTCATATAATAGACAACCTCGAAATTAAGACTAAAATCACCGAATTCTGTGAAATGAACCCTATCAAGTTTATCAACCTCTGGTAATTTCTCAAAGGTTATTATTTTTTTAATTATATCTGGAATCTTCTGTAGTTTTTTCAATGGGGTATCATAGGTGACTCCAAACGTAAAAGCTATACGCCGCTTCTTCATTTTCTTAAAATTTCTAACACTGCCACTAGTCAACTCCCGGTTAGACAACACAAGTTCTTCACCCTGCAAAAGTTGTACCCTGGTTGATTTTATACCGATTTTTTTAACTGTACCCGCGTAGTCACCTACAATGATAAAATCTCCGATTTCAAAAGGTTTGTCAAAATAAATTGTGAAGGCGCTAAATACATCACTGAGAACATTTTGTAACGCAAATGCAATAGCGATACCACCTACCCCAAGACCAACAGCTGCACCTGTGATATCAAAACCTGCTACATCTAAAATAATTAAAAACGCAATTATAAAGATAACCGCGTTAATAATTTTCTTTAAAACAAAGAGAATATGTTCACTCAATTTTTGCTTAGCTCTTTTATCTGAATACCAAACAAATAGAACATTAATAACTCGCGTTACTATATAGGTGATGAGGAGGATCTCAGCTAAAGTAAATATAAAAGCTAACTCTGAAGAATATTGATTAAGAACAGAAAGATTGTTTAAAGCATAGAATAACCCAACTAGTATTACAAAAAAATAAATTGGCTTCTTAATATTCTTAAGAATTTCATCGTCTAATTTTGTTTTAGTCTTCTCTGCCCATCTACAGAAATAACGTTCGAAAATACGATAAACTACCCAACCTATGATAATAAAAATCACAAATATCAATGCAGATACTATAGCTTCTCCAAACAGAGGGTTATTGAGATGAAACGTATCATTAAACCAGTTGCTCCATGTCGCTAAATTTGCTTCTAGGCCCATATTTTATCTCCTACCGTAAAAAAACAACTTATACTTTAAGTTTTAGTTTGAAACATATCCAAAAAATAGTTGAAGTTATTTACTTGGGGTTTTTTCTCTGAATAACACTTCTGCATGTGGATAAGCTATTTCTACATCCTTTGTTTTTCTTATTTGGTTAAAAATCTCTCGTCGAATATCTGTAGCTATAGCGTTTCTTTTTGTTGCAATAGTATAATATCTAACCGTAACATCGATACCTGAGTCTTTAAATAACAGCCTATTATGAGGTTCTTTTGGGATCCTTTTAGGAAACTCCTTCCAAAATGGTTTCATTATCTTTTTAACAGAGTTGATCATAATCTCTTCAGCTTTCTCAAGGTCGCTCTCATATGTTATCGCCGTGGTAACTTCATCTAGTATGTAATCGTCTTTTTCGGTGTAATTTATTATATCAGTTTCGAAGATAATGGACGTAGGTATCATTACTGTTCTGCCAGAGCTTTCTTCCCCTTCGATTGTTCCCCCTACTTCATCGAGGAATATATGTGTCAATGAAATATTTGTAATATCTCCCTTGATGTTTGAGATGATGACTCTATCGCCTATATGGATAGGTCGTCGGATTATCAGAATCAACCATGCAACAACCCCGCTAATCGGTTTTTGTAAAGCCCATCCAAGTGCAACAGTTAATAAACCTGCGATGAACCCAATCTCTCCCCATTTGCCATAATACGACCCAACAGCGATTATTAGTAAAAAGATAACGAAGATAAATTTGAGTAAATCCAGAAACGTGGTGACATTATTGATCTGTCTTCTGGACTTTACTTTTTTTATTAAGAACTTTCTGAGGGCTCTCGTTATAATGCTGAAAACGATTATTGTAGCAATTATTATTATAACCACTGTTATAAGCTCCATATGTGGCTCTAGGAACTGGAATACACTAGCTAGAGGATCCATTATATCAAAGTGTAATTGTTGGTTGTCTACTTAAATATTTATAAACACTGTTTACTCTGAATAGTTCTATCGTTTTTAGGGAATAGTCATTGGGAAACTTAATACATAATTATTTGATACAGGAATTCATAATTATTCGACGGTAAGGGAGGTTAACTATGACTATTATCATAAATGGTACAGGATTGACAATTGAGAGACTAGTAAACGTAGCTAGACATAATGAGAAAGTAAAGCTTCACCCTGATGCCTTGGAGCGTATTAAAAAATGTAGGATGATGCTGGAGAAGAAAGTCAAAGCTCATGAGATAATGTACGGTGTTAACACAGGAGTAGGTGAGCTTTCAGAGGTTGTTTTGAAGGATGATCAGCTTGATGATTTTCAAAAATATCTAATATATAATCACGCTGCTGGTATCGGTGATCCTGCGCCTATAGAATATGTGCGAGGAGCTATGCTTAGTAGAATTAATGTTCATGCACATGGGAAATCAGCTTGTCGCCCAGAGATAACGCAGACTCTGGTCAAGATGTTGAACAAAGGTGTAACCCCTTATGTGTGTCAGAAGGGTTCTGTGGGAGCATGCGGGGATCTTGCTCCGATGTCTCAGATTGCATTACTCATGATGGGTGAGGGTAAAGCCTATTATAAAGGTGAGTTACTAGATGGGAAAACGGCTATGGATGAAGCAGGGATTCCTACTCCGGGTTTAAAAGTAAGGGATGGTTTAGCGATTATCAACGGTTCGAATCTTCTCACAGCTATGAGTGCACTGTTCCTATATGATGCTAATAATTGGTTGAAACAAGCTGAAATCGCGGCGGCTATGTCATTAGAAGCGTTAAGAGCGAATATGAAACCGTATACTCCAAAACTTCATGAAACTCGTGGTTTTAAGGGTGCGGTGAGAACTGCAAAAGCTATCAGTAAAATGATCAAAGGTGGTGATCTCGCTGAAGGTAAAATCAAATGTAAAGTACAGGATGCTTATTCTATGCGTTCTACGCCTCAAGTAATCGGCGCTGCTCATGATGCTCTTGCATGGGCGAGGAAACAAGTCGAGATTGAATTAAACGGTGTTGGTGATAACCCTGTTTTCTTCCCCGACGAGGATCTTCAGCTATCTGGTGCCAATTTCCAAGGTACTCCTGTTAGTCTCCCTATGGATATGACTGGTGCTGCTATTACCATGGTTTGTGTCATGTCAGAGAGAAGAATGAACAGATTGAATAATCCCGCGTTAAGCGTAGGTTTACCAGCGTTTTTAACAAAGGGCGCTGGGATGTTTTCAGGTTTGATGTTAAGCCAGTATACCGCTGATAGTCTTATCGTTGAACAACGTATCCTTTCCAATCCAGCTTCCATTCAGTCGATCCCTGCTGCTGCAGATCAAGAGGATTTCGTATCCATGGGTATGAACACCGCTATCAAAAACATGCAGATACTTGATAACGCTTATGGAATCCTCGGTATCGAGTTTATGGCAGCAACACAGGCGCTTGATTTCCGGGAATACAGATTTGGGAAAGGCGTTACAAAAGCCAAAGAAATCATTAGAAAACATGTAAAGTTTTTAGATGAAGATCGCCCGTTATATCCAGATCATACCAAGATGAAAGAGCTAGTTAAATCATGTGAGCTACTAAGAGAAGTAGAAAAAACCGTAGGAAGTCTAGGATAAAATACCCATTTTTTTATTACTTGATCATAGGAGCCCGAAGATCGGTTTTCTTTATAAGATTTAGAGACTCCTTATACCCCGCATCAGCATGCCTAATGACACCAATACCAGGATCAGTGGTAAACACACGTTTTATCCGCTCATCAGTTCCTCTGGTTCCATCGCAGACAACCACCATACCAGCATGAGTAGATAAACCAATACCTACACCGCCTCCGTTATGGATATGTACACTATCTGCTCCAGCAGCACAATTCAACAAAGCATTTAAAAGAGGCCAATCTGCAACAGCATCACTGTCATCCTTCATCCCTTCAGTCTCTCTATTAGGAGAAGCAACACTACCGCTATCCAAATGATCACGTGTTATAGCAACTGGTCCTATCTCACCGTTTCTAACCATCTTATTAATCGCTAAGGCAAATCTATCCCGCTCACCATAGCCAAGCCAACAAACACGAGCAGGCAAACCCTCCCAAGGAAGATGTTTTTCCGCGAGTTTAATCCAATTACACAACGTCTCATCTCCAGAGAACATCTCAATCACTTTTTTATCTGTCTTCAAAATATCATCAGGATTACCAGACAACGCTAACCATCGAAACGGGCCACGGCCAATACAAAGCATAGGTCTAACATAAGCAATTACAAAACCAGGGTAATCAAACGCCTCCTTCAACCCAGCCTTCTGAGCCTGCCCGCGAAGATTGTTACCATAGTCAAAAACAACCGATCCATTTTTTTGAAAATCAAGCATAGCTTTGCAATGATTTTTCATACTCCGCATAGCCTGACGCATATACTCTTCAGGATCCTCTTTTCTGAGTTTTAGAGCATCTTTTAGGGAACTACCATAGTAACCAGCAGGGATATAACCATTAAGCTCATCATGGGCAGATGTCTGATCTGTTACCACATCCGGCTTAAAACCATCTTCAACGAGTTGAGGATAAACATCTGCACAGTTACCCAAAACACCAATTGAAAAAGGTTTTCCCTGTTTTTTCGTTGCAGTCGCCATTTCAACTGCTTTATCTATGTCTTTTACTTTTTCATCGCAAAAACCAGCTTTAATCCTCCTGTCAATTCGTTGTTCATCGCATTCAACAGCAATACAAACACCTTCGTTCATTTTTACAGCGAGAGGCTGAGCACCTCCCATACCACCGAGACCACCAGTGAGCACAATCTTCTCTCTAAGATTGCTGTTGAAATGTTTTCTTGCACATGCTGCAAAGGTTTCATATGTTCCCTGAATAATACCTTGAGTACCGATATAACACCAGGATCCTGCGGTCATCTGACCATACATGATCAATCCTAGTTCTTCTAACTCATGAAACTTCTCCCATGTACTCCAATGAGGTACCAGGTTAGAATTCGCTATAAGTACTCTAGGTGAGTTTTTCCACGTCCTAAAAACTGCTACAGGTTTACCAGATTGAACTATCATTGTCTCATCATCTTCAAGATTTTTAAGAGTTTCAACAATTTTATCATAGCATTCCCAGTTACGTGCAGCCTTCCCTGTACCACCATACACTATCAGTTCTTCTGGTATCTCAGCATTCTCCAGGTTATTCTCCAGCATTCGTAAAATAGCTTCCTGTTTCCATCCCTTACATCTAAGTTTGTTGCCCGCTGCAGATTTAATATTTCTCCCCATAAACTCATCTCCTAATAATAAAATTCTATACTTAAACCTTTTTTACTATGGAAAAAAGTAGAACAGAAAAGGGAAGGATGGCTGGCCTCACTAGGAGGGGATGGGATGCACTCTAACAAAACTACCAGCCCGATTCCTTCCAATACATACATATCAATAACGCATATATATGTTTTTCGCTTATAGGAGGGATATGCTTACAACATTATTTCCCCTAAGGATTATAGTACCAAGTCGTCTCTTTGTCTCTTCATTTGTTTCTTCGACGTCATTTAGTACCATGTTCATGTATTCATCATAACCTGAAAGCTTTCCTTCTATAATCCTTCCATCCTTTAACAAAAGAGATAATCTCTGATTCACCGATTTTTCCAATACGTCTAAAGGTAACGCCATGAGGTAGGTGAAACATCTTCACCTTTTTAAATTATTCCCTTGGAGACCTTCCTGTAGATCAATAACAACAATTAAATGCTATACGCAGATTACACAATTGCTCCATAAGGGGAGGTGTAAAAACTATGACAGATGGAAATATTGTTCATGTAGTAGGCACAGGAACGATAGGAGAGCCCCTGATCGGTTTACTATGTGATGCTAAAGAAGATCTGGAGATAGATGAGGTAACTTTTTACAAACACAGCCCTGTTTTAACAGATAGACCTAAAGTTAAAGGTTTGACGAAAAGGGGAGCTAATCTTGCCGTTGGTGAAGAAAAGATAAAGGATTTTCAAGAACTTGGCATCGAACCAATGTATGAAGCAGAAGAGGCTATAAAGCGAGCTTCGGTTGTTATAGATTGTACACCAAAAGGCACTGGGTTGATGAATAAAGAGAAATACTATAAAAAATACAAAAACAAGGTAAAAGGATTCCTTGCTCAGGGATCTGAATTTGGTTTTGGAAAGATGTATGCTGTTGGTATTAATGATGAAGCTATTACACCTAAAGATCAATTTATACATATTGTAAGCTGTAATACTCATAATATAGCTGTTATAATAAAGACACTTGCTATAGAGAAGAAAAAGAATCACATGATGGAAGGTCGATTCTTATGTATTAGAAGAGCGAATGATATTAGTCAGGCTAAAAGCTTTATTCCCTCCCCAGAGGTAGGTAAACATAAAGATGAAAAAATGGGGACACACCACGCGGTAGATGTATATCATCTCTATAAGACTCTTGGGTTTGATTTAAATGTGTTTTCAAGTGCTTTAAAGCTTAATACCCAATACATGCATTGTATATGGTATGATGTAAAACTTGATAAAAAGATGACAAAGGATGAAGCTATGCAGAGATTCATAGACAATCCACGAGTAGCAGTAACACATAAGACCTCAGCTAACTTGGTGTTCTCGTTTGGTAGAGACCATGGTCATTATGGTAGAATACTTGATCAAACAGTAGCGGTTCTACCGACTGTACATGTAGTGAATGAGAACGAGGTATTTGGTTTCTGCTTTACGCCCCAGGATGGAAATTCTATATTAAGTAGTATTTCTGCTGTTGAGCGATTTCTATATCCCAACTCTTACAAAGATAAGCTTAAATGTCTAGGGGCGTTCCTGTTACAAGAAGTATAGGCTTTAAATATAGGATGAACAAAACTATTTTCAATCTTTCTTTCTATTCCTTATTTATTCTTGGGAGTTATCATTGCTAACATTAAAGGGACATTTGATAAAATGGTTGAAGGAAGTAAAACAATCCGGGATTCGATTCATGGGGATATAAAACTGGAGGGCTTGTTTCTTGATTTGTTAGAAACCCCTGAGATCCAGCGTTTGTATAATATTAAACAGCTTGGTTTTGCGCATTTGGTTTTTCCAGGTGCACATCATACTAGGCTGGAGCATTCTCTCGGAACATACCATCTGGCTTTTCAAGCTGCAGAACTACTAAATCTAGATAAAAACGAGAATGAGACTGTGGCTTGTGCGGCTTTGCTACATGATATAGGTCATGGCCCTTTTTCACATACGTTAGAATCTATTCTTAGAGATACGCTTGATGTGGATCATGTAGATTTAACAGAGAAACTTATTTTTGGGGAATATGAAATTTTTGATTCAGAGGAGAAGAAATTTATAACATCTTCAAGTGTTTATGAGTTACTAGATAAAAACAGCATAGATCTGAAGGAAGTCGCTGGTATTATAAGGGGAAAAACAGTTGAGAAACCATATTTGAATCAGCTTTTGAATAGTGCTATTGATGTAGATCAGTTGGATTATCTTATTCGGGATGCCTATTATACGGGTGTCGCTTATGGGATGATAGATATTGAACGTTTTTTACAGACATTGATAGTCACTGATAACAATTTGGCTGTTAAAAGAAAAGGTGTTGGAGTTATAGAGAATATTCTGATGGCGAGAGCCCTTATGTATTCTTCTGTGTACTTTCATAAAACAGTGCGTATTGCAGAGTTAATGTTGTCAAAGGCTATCGAAATGATACCTGGTGCGGAGCCCTTTGATTTTTTTAAGATGACAGATGCAGAGCTTATAAACAATTTGAAAAAAATGGGGTCGTTTCAACATGAGATCGTTATATGCTTGAAATATAGGAAGCTGTTTAAACAAGCCTATTCAGCATCTGCATCTAATTTAGATGAACAATGTATCGATTTAGTCAAGGGTTTAGAAGATGTAAACCTTAGAAGAGAAAAGGAACAAGAGCTGGAAAAATCTCTTAACATACCCTCTGGGCACATTATAATTGATGTTCCATATAACGAGTTACATCAGGCTGAACCTCGCATAGATCAGACAGATATAATGATTGTTGATAAAGGTGAGATGAAAACATTGGATGAGTTTACTCCAGTAGCTGAAGCCATTAGATCAAGAACTGTTCCAGATTGGATTATTATGATTGTAACAGATGAAAAGTATAGAGAAGTTGTATCGAAGAACGCTGAGAAACTATTGTTCAATTGATCTAAGCTTTTTTAGTGTTTATAAGGAGAGAATGGGGAAGATTGAAGGTGGTGAGGAGAGATTTTAAAAAAACCGTTGATCTCCCCCATTCGCAGGGATATATATAAGAGAGGAGTATATAAATCTTATTATACAATTGTCGACCATTGACGAATCTGCTCATTTATTGGCGTTGTAAAACAGTGTCATAATATTTTATACATTAAAATAGATAAATATTAAATAATAATAATATTTTTATACGTGACTTTATTTTTTTTATGAGCTATAATTTGATTTAATCATACCTGTGGTTGCATTGGTTTTCCATAAAGAGCAAGATTAGCTATCAAAAACCAGAAGAGAGGAAGCAAAAGAAGAACCAACGTTATTTTCAACCCAAGCAGAGGCAGTAGTATTACTGGACCCAAGAAGTAGGCAGTGATCTCATGTATGCCAAATAACCTTATTAGGCGTGATCTATCAAAGACTGGTGGATGCCAGAATTTGTAAAATGTGGTAAATACTACAACTCCTAGAAATATCACTATGATGTGGATCATGTAGTTGCCAGATTGCCAGAGGTTCACCTCCGGTTGAAAACCAGCTAATACAATCAAGCCAATAAACACTAGTTTGGTACCATATGCAAATATTTTGAATTTTTTAGTAATCAATAGTTTTCCCTCTTTTACTTTTACTCCCATTCTTGTCGCCGTTGTTTTCGCACCTGCTAGAAAGTCATGATCAACATCTTTAAGTCCACCTTCTACAGCATTGTTAAAAATAACGTGGAATAGGCATGAAAAAGATACAATATACGCTAGGTTTGTGAAATTGATTGAGACGGTACTAGCCCCAAATAAACATAAAAAAAGAGTGGATCCAGCTATCAACGTATCTGAACCAGGAATTTTTTTTCCAAAAATATCATAAATTCCGCCTGATAAGAGAGCCAGCGATAGAAAGATCAGTGGAAATATGGATCGAAAGAAAATAACTGTAAGAACATAGGCAAAAAAAGAGGCTGAAAATGCGATAAGAAGAGCGTGATTCTTTGATATTGCGCCGCTGACAAGTGGTTTTTTCTTAAGGTCCTGTGACTCTTTATCAACTTTGATATCGGTATATTCATTAAAGACGTATGTAAAAATATGACTCAAAATACATATTATAAAAAGGATGAATAACAGAAAAAGATCATGCTGATCTTCCATAACAAGACGGCCGATAAGGGCAGCTGCTGCTGTACCTGCTGCACCCTGAAGTCTGAGAAGACGAAGATATTCGAGAAATCTATTTTTTGTTTTCATTTTTATAATGTCTTCCTCCCTAATTTTTGTCTTAATATAATCTATTTATTTATAAAATGTTAGTTCCTATACTTTATATTTAAATTTAATATATAGGGGAAAGATACTGGACAAGTAATAAAGATGAATAAACAAATGAGAAAAACATTGAAGAGTTCAAATCCTTTTTTTATACCAGAGGATATTACACTTGGAGATGATGCATTCCATAGATCAAAGGGTCGTTTTCATGCCGAATGGTGGTATTTCGACGCAGTTTTTGATAATGGATATAGCATAAACGCGATTCTGATGGTAATCTCCAGACGTAACTATGGCATTGCGATTCCTATATTAACTATTTATAAAGATTTGAAACTGAAATTCAATCGTAGGGAACTATATTGTTTTAATGAATTTGTAGCATCAGAGAATATTCCACATGTGAAACTATCGAAAAAGAATACTGTAACTGGATATATTGATGAAAATACCAACAACTGGGTTTACGATGTCTCAATGGAGGTAGGTGGTCAAAAAATTGATCTACACTTTACTGGTCTTATGAAGGGCTGGAAGGGAGAAACCCCTGTGAGTAAATGGGGGGTAATACTGCCTAAGGCAACTGTTAAAGGCAGCATCACGTTAAATGGAGAACAAATAAACGTCAATGGAACTGGCTATCATGACCATAACTGGGAGCTTAGTTTACCAATTATGCAGAGAGGATGGTACTGGGGTAGAGTTGAAGGTGACTTGTTAAATCTTGTCTGGTCAAAAATCATGTTGACCAAATCCAAGGATTTTCTATTAGCTGTTTTGAATGATGACGTATCAGATTATGTGAATATAAAACCAGAGAAGATTCGGCTTTTGGATACATACTCTGCTTATGATCATAGGGAAGAAATACCTGATGGGTTTGTTTTACAGGTTGAGAGTGAAGATGAGTCTACTTATGTCGATGTTAAAATGAAAACAATTGAGGCAGTTCATCACGTTAAAACCCCCATACTTAACTATTGGAGATATCATGTAAAAGTAGCAGGTCATATGTCATATGGCAAGCGTAGTGAAGAGATAGATAGGGTGGGGATAATAGAGTTTTTAAAAATTAGGTAAGAGTTGATATTTCAATGAAATATGATGTAGTTATTGTTGGTGCTGGTCCTGCAGGATCAACTGCTGCAAAGTTTCTTTCTGAAGACGGTTTTAAAGTGTTTTTGATTGATAAAGATAGATTTCCTCGGGATAAACCATGCGGCGGCGGACTACCTATTAGAGTCTTGAAGAGATTTAAATATATTCGAGAAAACGATCTAATTGAGTCTTATTTATTCGGCGGCTTCGTACATTCTCCATCTTTAAAATATAAAGTGCAAGTACAAAAAGATGAGCCGGTCCTTGCGATGGTTCTTAGAAAAAAATTTGATTTTGGATTGGTAAAACTTGCGATAGATAATGGAGCTGTTTTTAGTGATGGAAAAACAGTTAAAGATGTCAAAATATCAAAAAACAAAGTAGAAGTTATATTCGGTGATGGGACAGGTGTTGATTCACAAGTAGTAATCGGTGCTGATGGTGTTCGGAGTATAGTCTCTAAAAAATTGGGATTACATCAAGGTCGTAACAGGTTTAGTATATGTGTTTTCCAAGAATACAATGTAGGGGAGGAGACCCTGGATAGATTTTTTGGGGAGAATAGATGTGGTCACATACATACAAGAGTTGGCGGAATAGCGGGATATGGATGGGTGTTTCCAAAAAAACAACATCTTAATATAGGCATTGGACAAAGGGGCCAGCATAGAATAAAGACAAATTTATTGGATGTTTACAAGAATTATATCAAAACTCTTGAGAAACAAAGGATAATACCTGAAAATCTTGGATTAGGGCGATATATGGGAGGCAGCATTCCTGGTGCTCCTCTTGAAAAAACCTATGCCAATAGGGGTGTTGTTATTGGAGATGCTGCCGGACTTGTAAATCCAATGAGCGGCGAAGGTATTCACTACGCGATGTACTCTGCTGAAATCGCTGCACAGGTTATTACCGAGTCGCTGGAAATCGATGATACCAGTGAACAATTCCTATCCAAATATGAAGTCAATTGGAAAAAGGAATTCGGTAAAGACATAGAAATACTTTTGCGCCCTAGTAAAAAACAGGATTTAAAGCAAGTTGAAAAAACTGAAAAACTTGTTAAATTTGCGAGTAGAGACAAAAAACTTGCAGATCTTGTTTTCAAAATGCTTCTAACCGATCAACTTAATGTACAAGATTATAAATGGAAGATACTACGATGTTATCTCTGTGGTGCTTTTAGGGATCTGTTTATTAAATAGGGTTAAAGTAAGACGTGGTTTTTTCTTCATTTTTATAAAGTGAAAGAAAAATCAAGGGAGAAAAAAGGGTGTTGCTCGGGTTTACTCTTGACGTTGCTACCATTGTAATAGTAACTAGTTTATTTAAGAAACTGTTATAAAACGAAAAACGTTCAGCTGTATCCATATAAAATGAACAGAAAAAATGTGTGTATTGTCGGTGCAGGACTGGGTGGTATTGCTACTGGTGCGTTGTTGGCTGCTAAAGGACATCAAGTGGAAGTATTTGAGAAAGAAAACGTTCTTGGCGGCAGGGCTCTTACATTGGATGGGAATAATCTGACGCTTGATGAATATCAGAAAATTTTTCATCGTTTTGATATGTGGCTTCCATTTTCTGAACCGGATGTTGAGACGATTTTTGAGGAAAATATGTTGCAGGGGTATCGATTGGATCTTGGTTTTCACCTTTTAGGATTTGTTGATAAATCTCCCATCGTAAAAACGCTAGATAGGTTTGATGAACGTTTGGACATATTGTCTTCAAAGTTTGGTGGGATTCATCCCGCGGGGGGAGTGATGAGTAACTTATCGCAGTATTTATCAGCTGTTGACAAAATGAGGTTGTTGCCTCTTGTTGTGCGATTTTTATCTATGAGGAAATCAACATTATCGGAGTTTCAGAAAATTCCGTTGAGTGAGACATTGGATAAATACTGCAAAGGTAGAATAAAAGATGTTTTGAGTATAGCTGGGAAGTTGATAGCGACGATGAATGATCTGGATAAGATTTCAACAGGGGAGACCATACGTGTGCTCGAACAGTGGATACGCGGTGCTAGAAGAGCGGGTAGCTATCCTAGAAATGGTTCGGTGGCGTTATCTGAGGCTTTTGCAAATATTATTAGAGGAAACAGGGGAAAGGTACATCTTGGTACTAAGGTTGATCAGATTTTTCAAAAAGATAACGCAGCGGGTGGTGTTGAGGTAGATGGAGAAAAAAAACACTACGGTACCATAGTCTCTAATCTACCTGTTCAGGATTTATTTACCATTGTATCTGAGAAATGGTTTCCGAGTGATTATGTTAAAAATATGAAAAACCTGGAGGGAACTGGAAGTGTTTGTGCGTATTATGCGTTGAATAAAATCAATCCAAGTCTTGTTGGTAAACCTTTTGCTTTTGTAGAGCAGGATTTAGATGTTGAAGGGAGTGATGCTGTTGGTGTTGTTGATTTTTTGACAGCGGATCCATCTGTTGGTCTTTCTCCGGAGAAACGGTATCTTGTTCAGGCGTACATTATCTGTTCTCCAAGGGAAGCAGTGGATAAGATGAAGGTGAGTATGCTCCGGGAGGTTTTGGATGAGAAAATGGAGGTTTTAATCCCAGGTTTTAGGGAAAATCTGGTTTTTGCATTGTATCCTACGTCATGGCATCTTGATGGAGTTGCGAAAACAGTTGAGCATGAGAAACCTGAGTCAGCTACTCCTTTGAAGAATCTGTATTTGGTTGGGGATTGTGTACAATCAGCAGGTATTGGTATGAATTGTGCTGTTGATTCTGCGATTAAGCTTTCTGAAAAAATATAGCTATAGTTTTTTCTACATTGTTTTTGGTGCGAGTACTGTTTTGTGTAGTAGTATGTTGCTGAATATGAACCAGAGTGGTGGAACAAGCGCAACGAGTATTATGTATGGGTTTAATGAGTACAGCATGACAGGTGTTGTTGCATACATGAAGATTACTATGATTCCAATGTGTTTTCTTACTTTGTTTCTTTCAAATTTTTTGATGGAGAAGATTTTGTAGATTGAGAAAAACGTTAGTGTAGTAAGAACAATGAGAAGTGTTATCTGCCAGATCTTAAATGGGAACTGGTTTGATAGGAAGATGAAAGGGGAGAATACTAAAAAACTTCTGGATATCTCTATGAGATAACCGATTGTTTTAAATGAGTAGGGTAATGTAACTATACCTTTTTTTACCCCTGCACCTAGTCGTATGGCTAGTGTTTTAGCCAACCCTTCTGCATCATGATCTATGTCTTTGATGGCACCGTTGATCATGTTCATGAATAATACTTGTATTGATCCGATAAAAGCAACAATCCATATTAGTGGTGTTGAGAGTAGTTGTTCATGTGATACTGTGGCTGCACCGAAGATAATGAGGAAAAATATTGCACTTGTAACAAATATGTCCATGCAGGGGTATTTTTTGCTGACGAAGTTATAGACCGTGGAGAGGATGTCTGCAAATATAAGGATCGATAAGATGATTAGGAAACCTAGGAGATTCAGGTCTCTATAGAAATAGAAAAAAATAGCAAGTATCCAGGAGAGGATCATACATGATACTGCGAAATATGCTGCTTTTTTTCTGGTTATGGTTCCGCTGACTAAGGGCCGGGCGGTGAGTTCTTTAGATAGCTTGTCAACTTTGATATCGATTACATCGTTGAGGACGAAGCCATAGATGTGGGAGAGACATCCTATGATAAACAGTATGAAAAGCATTGGTATTGATGTCTCACCGATGTTCCACATTGATAGAGCGCCGAGAACAGGTGCTACGCCAGTAAGGCCCATGTTGAATAGCCGGGAGAGCTTCAGGTATTCCCTTAACATTAGGTAGATGCATATGCTTTGTAAAATAAAAAGTCATCGTAATATTTATTCGTCCTAAAGATAGGGATAGTTAACTATTTATATCGATCAAGGTTTTTTTAGATACGTGTTTGAGAAACTTCGTGCTTTTGCAGATATGGGGCGGACACAAGGAGTTACGACAAGCGCGTCTATTGCTGTTGTTGGTGCGTTAACATCAACCGGGCAAGTTGAATGGTATCATCTTGTGTATTTTACAGTTCTCTTAGCGATTGGGCATATGTCCCTCAACGTACATATTGCTCTAGGAGATATCAAACTTGATTCTCATACCTATGTGCCGTCAAGAAACCCTGTAGCGAGTGGTATACTCTCGAAAAAAGATGCAGAGTACTTTGTCTACGGAGGGGTAGTCGCGTTGACTGTTTTAGTGTTACTGTTGTTCCTCTTTATTGATTTTACATCTGCTCTTATGGCAGCGCTTTGTTCCGTATCGTCATATGTATGGCTTGTATGGTATGGATGGAAAGGAAAAAAATATGTTTTATCCTATGACTTCTCATTTTCTGTAACCTATGCGTTCACTGTGCTCTTCGGAGTTTTTGCAATTGGTGGAATGCCGACTATTTATACTTGGATTTTTATTGGGGTTGTCATCTTTGCAGCAACAGCTTTTGCACAGTGGGAAAACGGGTTGAAAGACGCAGATGCAGATAGAAGCGATGGGGTGAAAAGCCTGGCGGTGTTAACAGGCGTAAAAAACAATATGAGACTATATCTTACACATCCTTATTTTTTATATGGTGTATTGTTAAAGACTTTGTTTATCTTTTTTTGTTTCTTAGCGTTTTGGCAATATCAAAATATCTATTATCTACTGTTTATCCTCATATATGGAATACCATCTCAGGTTTTCGTCATGTACAGGTTTTTAACCAGAGAGAAAGCAGTTGATCATAGAAAAACGATTTTGTTTGATGTTACATTTGCAGGTATTTTAGCATATTCCGTTATTATCGGGAAAACAGGGGTTTTCTGGGTATTATTTTTAATAGTTTATCTGATAGCTGGTTACCTGGTTGGTTCTGTGGTTCAATCTAAATGTGAGTTCAAATTTGGTAGATTTTCACGATAAAAAAACCAAATATATAGAATACATCTTTGGTTACGTATACATTCTGATACTACAATGCAAACTCCATCATTTTTTTAAAAAGATATCATAGAAAAAACATTAAATACTGATATTGATACAAGTAGACAATGAGCAAGCCTGATTTAAGTGGTGTCAGTGAGAAATTCGGAAAGCTCACGTTGAAAGAACCTTATAGTAAAACTAGGTATCTTTCAGTACGCATTAGAGGATATATTGATTTATTTCGCGCGTTTACTTTGCTTGCACCGATTATTGTATCAATGTCTATAATTGTTGCAAGTCTTGTATATAACAAGGTACCTATGCCTCGAGACTGGTGGGTTACAGTTGGTCAGGCTAGTTTCACCATAGCGCTAGTAAACGCAGCGTCAAATGCATTAAATCAAGCAACTGATGCTGAAGCAGATAAGATATCAAAACCATATCGTCCCATCCCTCGAGGAATTGTAAAACCTGATGAAGCACAAAGCCTTGCCTACCTCCTGTATCTCTTTGCTTTACTTAGATCTGTGACGATAAATGTATGGTTTGGCATATTCGTATTTCTCATAATGGTATTCACAGTTACCTACTCGCTTCCACCGAGGACGAAACGTTTTTTGTTTCTGAATCAGGTATGGATCGCTATACCAAGAGGTTTACTTGGCATATTAGCAGCGTGGAGTGTCTTCGGAGATCCATTTCAAAAAGAACCTTTGATAATTGGTACAATTGCTACATTATTTTTAATTGGAGGCATGGCAACCAAGGACATAGTGGACAGTGCGGCAGATAAAAGAACAGGTGTACATACTATGGTTAACACATACGGCACTAAAAAAACAGCTTTGACATCGTTCCCATTTATGTTTTTCCCTTTTACATTAATACCCATTATGATAAATGAAGGTTTTTTAGAACCATACCTATGGCCGTTGATCTTTTTTTTGATACCAAGCTGCCTTATTTTTTATTTGATGATTAGAGAAAGTGAAAGCAAGACGCTTGAAAATGTCCACGCTTGGTCGATCATGTACATCGAATATATCTTTTTTGTAATGATATTTGCATTATTAGTCATATTTGGAGGAATAGTAGGTTTTTAATTATTTTAGTAGGAATTAACATAGATTTATTTCTACTGGATGTATAATTAAAGAAAAAAAACCTAGCTCACATAGTTGAAGGATTACAGATATTTGTAGTCTTTTGGTGGTGTTTCAGCTGTTAGCTCATCACATTCTTTTTCCGCCGCTTCTAACTCCTTATGTGTAAGATAACTTAGATAGCTAGCTGCGATTCTTTTTAAATAGTATCCTATCATTTCTATTTCTCTAGGAGTATAATCTTCTTCAGATAAATCACAGTTAATCCTATGAGCCTTTTTACGCAGATCATCCAATGAATGAGTTTCTGGCATCTTTCCATCCTCCAACAATTTATGAATAAGTTATCACTTTAAAACTCTATTTATTTAAAGTGGAGAGAAACCAGTGGAGATAAAGTGTCGGGGGCGGGATCTGAACCCGCGACCTCCTGATTTCTTAGCGTTTGGCTAAAAATTTCGAACCCTTTTAGCTGTGCTTATGAGTCAGGCGCTCTAACCAGGCTGAGCCACCCCGACATGATTATGCCTTAGGCTTATAGCAGAATACAGGTCTAATTTATAAAAACTTTCTCAGCAACCCGTATGTCAGTGTGTTTATTCGAAAACCAATCGTTTCTTACCACGTAAATATATAATATGTAATGAAGCCCCTTTAAGCCTCCTTTTTAACTCTCGATCGTTAGTTACAACAATTCCAGGGAGTTGTTGAGCTAAATGAAAGACAGCTTCGTCTCCCTTTTTGTCTTCATTCATGTTGGCTACATCGTATTTTTTTATCAGTTTTAAAGAAGATTTTGCTTTATACCTCGTTTTGTCTTTTCCATGTTCTGACAAAAACTCTAATTCTTCAATAACAGGTCTTGGAACAACTATATGATGTTTTCCCAGTAAACGAGTTAGTTCATCCTCCAAATCAATGGAGAATTCAAAAAGCATCATAATAGCGCTACTATCCAGGATAACTATTTTTTCGCTTCTATTTCTCCATAGCCTATAAGATGCCATCTTCCGTCAATCCTTCTACTTATTGCAATTCTCTGTCCTTTCTCAGCGCAGACAGGTAATTTTAATTTAACACCAATTTTTCCACCATGAAACTCTGATACAATTCCAACTGTAGTAGCAGTACCAATAGTGAGCATGAGCGGCTCATTTGTTTTTATCGGCTCGACATTTTTTTCCTCTATAGTCCCTACAACCTGTTTGAGTAGATGTATAGACAAATCAAAACTTTCTAACGTGGCAGGTAGATCCCCAAGTTTACCTACTACTTTACCTGCAAAAGAATCAGATTTTGTCCTAGCAGGATCAAGACCCGTACCAATAGCGATTAAACCACCAGGAGTGGCCTGCTCTACAGATTTACCACCTGTAAACAAAGAATCAGCCTTAGTAGTAATAGCCTCCAAGGTTTTTCTACCCTCTACCTCAATTCTTCTACCAGGGCATATCTCAATCTCGTCACCCTTCCTCAGAACACCTTGAATCAATGACCCCCCGATTACACCACCCTTCAACTCGCTAGGTCCCACCCCTGGTTTATTAATATCAAAACTCCTTGCGATATACATCAACGGAGACTTATCCATATCCCTCTTTGGTGTGGGGATATGCTCCTCCATCGCCTTGAGAAGCACATCAATATTGACATCGTGATGAGCGCTTACAGGAATAATAGGTGCTCCCTCTGCGCATGTACCCTTAATAAATTTCAAAATCTGTTCATAGTTTTTTATAGCATTTTTTTCAGACACCAAATCTATTTTATTTTGAACAATAACGATATTTCTAGTCCCTGCGATATCTAGAGCTGTTAAATGTTCCCTAGTCTGAGGCTGCGGACAAGGCTCATTCGCAGTAATAACAAGCACTGCGCCATCCATAATAGCAGCGCCAGAAAGCATAATAGCCATCAAAGTCTCATGACCAGGTGCATCAACAAAAGAAACAACACGTAATAACTCAGTAGCACTACCACAAAAAGAGCACTTCTCCATAGTAGTATAACATTGTGGCTCATCACAACTGGGACATTTATAAAAAGCAGCATCAGCATAACCAAGTTTAATAGAAATCCCTCGTTTTAACTCCTCAGAATGCTCATCAGTCCACTTACCAGTTAACCTCTGTGTCAACGTAGTTTTACCATGATCTACATGACCTATCATACCTATATTTATCTCAGGTTGCTTTGGTAGACTCATTTACTTGTTCCTCTTCTTTTTTCTCTTTCTCATCCTTTTTTCCTGCACTAACGAGCTGCTCTATAGGTTTTGAACTATATTTCATCACCCTCATATTTATCTGGACGATATCCTGATTTATCGTATTACCCCTAACAGATTTTTTCCTCCTTAACCCTTTTTCTTTCGGTTTAAAACCCTGACTCTTACTTAATAATAATCTCCTTCGGGCCATCCCTGGAAAATCTCTTTTCATTGAAAATCCGTCTTTATCAGTTCCACCAGTTATCTGCAGTTTATATCCCGGGAGTGATATAAAGATACCATCTACTTCATCGCCGATTTTTTTACCTATCAAGGAGTTAGCATGATGCCCACTAACTTGCACCTGGTGTGACTTCCCGTTTTTTGTATCATTTACTACTACCTTGAACTCTACCATACTTTGTTTCTCCTTTAAACCGATTTTTTAACTAAACTTTTTTTGGGATAACAGGATTGCATATTAATAAGTTATTGCTGAAAAACATCTTTCCATCAATGTTGGATTCGTAAAAATTTCTAATTAACGTCTTTACTTTAAAATCTTTAAAAATTGAAAAAATATTTAAAGGAGATGTTGATAAGGCGATACTAAATCTGGTAGTTATGGGGGAGAAAAATGTCTGAATTCGTTTGGCATTGGACAAATGGAAATAGTAAGATCTATACACAGAAAACAGATATTGCTGAAAAAGCAATGAAAGAAGGAATGCTCGTAATGGGTATAAAAATGAAACCTCGTATTGTTAAATATTAGAAACATAAGGATATTTCATTTTTTTAACGGAAGTTTTTTAGATACTTATTATATTAGCCTGTGGGAATATGTCTGATTTAGATTACAAGAAATTATTGAAGAGAGTTCTGGATGATACTTCAAACAAACGAGTTGTTGAAGATCGTTTTAAGTTGCCAAAGGCTGAAATATTTTATGAAGGAAATACGACAGTTATAAAAAATTTTGATAAAGTATCTGATGCTGTTAATCGTGATGCGGATCTTATTTTAAAATTTCTTTTAGGTGGGGTAGGTACAGCTGGGGAAATTGATGGCGGGAGAGTGGTATTTCAAGGGAAAATACCTGCTAAGCATATACAGGATAAATTGAAGGAGTATATAGATACTTATGTTATGTGTTCTGAGTGTAATAGGCCGGATACGCATCTTGTTAAACAGGGTAGGACTATTTTGATTCGTTGTGATGCTTGTGGTGCTTTCCGCTCTGTTAGGTCTAGGAAGAAGAAAGTGTTGCAGCAACCGGCTGAAACGTTGAAGGAGGGAATGGTTTACGATTTGACTATTAAGGATATTGGTAGGAAGGGGGATGGTGTTGCTTATTTTGATAAGTATGTTGTGTATGTTCCTGGTGCTGTTAAGGGTTCTACGGTGAAGGTGAAGATTGAGAAGATTTCTGGAACTGTGGCTTTTGGGCGGGTTGTGGAGGTCTAAAACTTCTGTATATACACTTGCATATTTACCTGTCTAAAATAGCGAAAAATATTTAAACTAAACGACGCATTCATTTCTACGTTTGTCAGACAAATGATGTCTTTTGTCATTTGTTAGACGTGTATTTGACATGTCGCTGACATACAAATGGTATCTGTCTGACATACGTTTGATGTGAGGAGAAATATGGAGAAACGCCGTATCACAATTCGACTGCCCCAGCATGATCTTCATTCGATAGATCTTTTTATTAGAGCTGGAGAGTTTTCTTCTCGGTCTGAGGTCATACGCCATGCGGTGAATGATTTTATTAAAAACTATGCTAACACGGTTATTGAGAAGGCTGAGAAGATTAAAAAGGTGCAGGAGTTGGAGCTTGCGGTTGAATCCATAGAGCCTTACATGAAAAAATAATGGTTGAACCTGTAGGAGGGGATGGGATGCACCCCTTAGAAGGGCGCCTTAACAGAGGCGTCCTTCAAACTACCAGAATAAATAGGAGGAATGGTATGTCGGGAAGTAAAAATATGGAATCTTTTATTACGAATGCGATAGAAAATAAAGAGGAAGAGGAAAGCAGGTTGAAGCTCGACGAGGATGATATGTTTGGCACTCCACGTATATTGATTGTTGGCTGTGGTGGTGCTGGTGGTAATACAGTAACGAGGTTGAATAAGCTTGGTGTGAAAGGTGCTGAGACGATTGCTATTAATACTGATAAGCAGGCGTTGGATCTTGTGGAGGCAGATGAGAAGTTGTTGATTGGAGCGAAGGTTACACGTGGTCTAGGTGCAGGTGGTTTTCCTGATGTCGCTGAGCGTTGTGCACGTGAGTCGAGCCATGAAATAGAGGAATTGATAAAAGATGCGGATCTTGTTTTTATCACCGCTGGTATGGGTGGTGGTACTGGGACTGGTGCTGCTCCAGTGGTATCTGAGATTGCGAAGAAAAATAATGCTGTTGTTACATGTATGGTGTCAACCCCGTTTAACGTGGAGAGAGCAAGGCTTGTCAAGGCGGATGAAGGGCTTGATAAACTACGGATAAAAGCAGATAGTACTGTTGTCCTGGATAATAATCGTTTGTTGGAGTTTGTTCCGAATTTGCCTATTAATCAAGCGTTTTCTGTTATGGATCAACTAATTGCAGAGACAGTAAAGGGTATTTCTGAGACTATTACACTTCCTTCGTTGATTAACTTGGATTATGCTGATATGAAGACGATTATGGATTCAGGTGGTCTGTCTATTATGCTCTGGGGAGAAGCAGATGAGGATGCAGGGGTTGAAACCATAGTGAGTGAAGCGTTGAATCATCCGTTGCTAAATGTTGACTACAGTGGCGCCAATGGAGCGCTTGTTCACATAACCGGTGGGCCAAATATGAGCCTGAAGTATGTTCAGGAGGTAGCGAAGACGCTTACCGAGGATCTTGATTGCTATGCGAATGTTATACTTGGTGCAAGGGTACTGCCTGAGTTCGAAGGAAAATGCAGAGTTATGGCGATAATGACAGGGGTTCAATCACCGAATCTGCTTGGTCCAAAAGCTCATTCTTCAATGGAGGGGCTTCCAACAAGAAAAGTAGTTACAAGCACAAAGTTCGACATCGACTTCGTGAGATAAAAAAACGAAAAATTCTCTCCTCTTCTTATTTTTTTTATATCCTAATTGTTGTTCCATTGAACGATTGGTTAGTTATGGCCTTTTCTAGTTGATCTAGTCGTTTACCGTTTACAACAAAGGTAGGTGTTTTTGCTCTGTGGATGATCTTTAGCGCTGGTCCATCGATGACGAGGTTGCTCCCTGCTGCTTTCCATTTTGTCCCATATTTTTCTATTAAATATTTTATTGTTACTTCTTTTAGTTGTTTTGCGTCTTTGTATTTATTCGGGTCTTTGTCGTAGATGCCGTCTACGTTTGTTGCCATGATGAGTCTATCTGCATGTGTTTTTTCTGCGAGTTCAGCACCAACCATGTCTGTGCTGTGGCCTGGTGTCGTCCCACCCATGATTACTATGGGTTTGTTTATTTTCTTTGCCTCGTTGGTTGTAAAAGGTATGTTTTTGTTTGATGTTTCAATGATGTTTGTCAGTAGTTTTGCGTTGATTCTTGTTATTTCTATTCCTAATTCGTCTAATGTTTTTTCTTCTAGGTTTAATGTTCTGCCTAGTTTTATGTAGGTTCTTGCGGTTTTTCCTCCGCCTATTACTAGGTATAATTTGTATTTTTTACTAAGTTTTTTTAATAGATTTACAAGTTTTTTCAAAAAAGAACTCTCTGCATCGTTGGATAGTATTACTGATCCGCCGATTGAGATGACTATTGTTTTCATTGGTAAAACAGTATGCATATTTGATTTATTTAGATTGTTAATGTTGTAGTAAAAAGAGTGTCCTGTTTATGCGACCTCTGGTCCAACTTGTCCTTTTTTAGGACTTGCACCTATTCTAACCTGAGGTAAAGGAATCGGTGGTGGTAGACCTAGGTCTTTTGCTATACCTACTGCCTCTGGGACGCATGCATGCATTACAGCAGTATGTATCTGACTTGCGATCTGATTAGGCATCTTCCTGGTGTTTTTCCAGTCGTTAGCAATTTTTTTCGCATCGTTAGCTTGATACAAAAGTGATCCTTCGAGTTTGATCATGCCGACAGGGCCGTAGCTTGCAGTGTATTGAAAGTCGATAGTGGCTTGATCTGCTTTTATGTCATAGATCTGAGTAACCGTGCTGTTATGGTCAATGCGGATTTGTTTAGGGCGTTCGTTACGGTTTATATAGCGTCTTGCTTCGATGGATTTAAGCTGGATGTTTCGTATTTTCATGTCCAACCCCTTAACAGACAACATGCTTTTACATGTTTCGTTAATATATTTAGAAAAATACATAAACATCTAAAAAATATGGCTCTGTGTTGGAGAGATTATGAAAAAGATATTAATGTGTATACTCCTAGGTATGGTAACGATCGTAGTCATTTCTGCCGTGTCTGTGTCTGGAGAAGATCTCAATACAGAGACACATGACATTGTGATATCTGCAGGCGGTGACTCTATATCAGTTGAGGAAATATTAACGATAAAGGGTGATTCTAACGAGACTTATGGCATTGTGAGATTCTGGGTGCAAGATGGGGCAGAGGATGTCGACATCCTTGTTAATAGCCAAAAACCATTATGTAATTCCAGTGGTAACTATTACATCTGTAATATGTCTCATCTTAATATTACAATGGATACATCTATACAGGTAGCGATATCTTACACCTTAGGTAAAGATGTTGAAGAATTCACTAAGACATTAACTCGCGATACTAACTCTACGTCAGTCAAGTTCAATGACAACGAAATTTTCAGTGGAGACGATATGGCATCTGGTACTTCTTTTACTCTCTTGCTTTACAAACCAGCTGAGACCCCGTTAGCCTGGTATGTTGTTGTAGTTATAGTCCTATTAGTTGTACTCTTGGTGGTTTTTACACTGTATTCACTTAGGAAACAAAAATCATCAAAAATTAAGGAGATAGCAATTGAATCTGAAGAACTGCTGAATACAAAAAAGACACTTCTCATGTCACTACTGAAGGATGTTGAAAAGCAACATAGAGCGAAGCAGATTTCTGATGATACCTATCACAAACTTAAAGAACAATATAAACAACAAGCGGTAGAGACGATGAAGAAACTTGAGGATACAAAATCAGAAATCAAATAGGCTTTGTTGTCTACTCTCTTTTTTATCTACTTCGTCGGACACAGTGGTTTCTTCTTCAATAATTGGTTTTACAAAGGCTGTTTCAGAAGGATGAAGTATTTCCTCTAACTTATGTGAATATTTTTCACTTAGTAGATATTTTATCTCAGTCTCTGAGAAATCAAACCTTTGTTTCATTCTAATAGCGAAACCAGTGTCGTTTCTAAACATATGTGTAAAATATGTCAGAAGAAAATCTTTGCTTTTATTGCTTGAGTTATGACTCGCCTCACTGATTTTTTTAACTATTGAATCCCTGATATCTCGTGTTGATTTGCTATCTTTTAGTTCTCTTAACCATGAGGGAAAACTATATTTCTCGTTAGGATAGTCGTGGGTTTTTGCTGTGGCTACGCCGCCGTTCATGATGTCGCAGGCGTAGGACCATAGTCCATAGTTTTGTTTTCTATTGGTTCTTCCTAGGAAGATATCTGCTTTAGATAATGCATCGTAGCCTTTAACCAAATCGTTACTGTCTCTGTATTCAACTGGTAGGTTTTCGTTGATCCATAGTAGAACACTACCGGGGTCTGCATCTAGATGGGATATGCTCTCTTTTATGCTTTGTATGTTCCGGGTTTTAAATATCTCTCTTAGTGCGTCGAATATTATTTTTTCTCGGTCTCGGTAGCCTAAGACGTTTAATGATTGTGCGTCTACTTGTTTTTTAGCTAGGCAGATGGATTGTAGGTCGTTTATCGCGGAGCGTATGTCTCCTTTGCATCTGTCAGCTATTGTATGTAGGACTTTCTGATCAACTGTTACCCCTTCTTCGATACATATTCTTTTTAATAGGTTAAATACCAAAGATGAATAGGGATTATGAAACCTTATCAGTGTGCATGTATCCTTTAAGGTTTCACCGCTACCTTTTATCAGACTGTAGTAATCGTTTACTATTAGGATTATAGGCTGATTGGTGATTTTTATAGTATCAACTATGGCTTTTTTTCCTCCTTTATCGCTAAAATCATCTTCTGTTTTGCTTGTGCTTTCTATTTTTTCATAGAGATTATCGGCTTCATCTAGGATTACGAGTTTTCTACCACCTCTTTGTGATGAGACAAATCTGCCATGGTCGTCGAATGTCTCGTTTATCGCACCAGATGTTGCTACATTCTTGATTTTTGTAGCGTTTCTAGCGTCTGAAGTGTTGAGTTCTATTACCGTCCACCCATAGTCATTTGCTAGGGCAAGGGCGCTGCTTGTTTTTCCTGTTCCTGGTTTACCAGATAATATTACTGCTCGTTTTTTAGGGGTTCCAGTGTTCCATGTATTAGCCCATTTTCTGAGCTCTGTAACCGCTCGTTCGTTTCCAACAATTTCATCTAGGTTTTTCGGTCGGTATTTCTCTGTCCAGTCTTCCATCTTGTTGAATATAACAGGGCTGTTGTATTTTAATATTTGTTTTTTTTTGGGGGTGACATAACCTTTTTATCAGCCTTGTTTTATTTCCATCTTAATTATGCGGGGATGGCCCAGCCCGGCACGGCGATGGATTGCTAATCCATTGATCTTCGGATCTCGGGAGTTCGAATCTCCCTCCCCGCGTAAATTTACTAGTAAAAATAGTTTTTTTAAGGGGAAACTTCCCTTATTTTGTTATCTCTAAGTTTAGTATAAGATCTGTTGATGTTTTTGGTAGACTGTTCATAACCCCCATCTTATTATCATACAACAAAACAAAAGTGTTCTGTATAATATTAAGCGCAGATTGTCTTAACGCCCCTAAAAATTCATAGAGATCATCTAATTCATCTTCAGTAGGTTTTGAAAAATTAATGAATTGAGATAGTGAGTCTAAAACAATGGTATCTGGATTGCATTTTTCGATGCCGAATTTGATGATATCTTTTAATTCTCCGAGGGTCTGTGGAGGTTTATGGTACATGCAGTCGTCTATATTGTCTTCTGGTGGGAATGTAAAGCCTGAGACGCAGTCTATAAAAAATATTCTTTTTTGTTCTAGTGGTTTTTGATCTAATGCAAGTTTCATGTAATTGTAGCTTCTTATGAGGGAGATGTAGAGGATGTTTGAAAAATGATCTGGTTTTATCTTGTTTAAAAAATCGATGATGTTTGTGAATTCTATGGAGTTATGGGTTACTAGTACTATTCCACTGAGGTCTTCTAATATGCTGGGTATTTCGTTTTGTATTTCTTTCCAGTAGTTTCCTTGTATGGTTTCTTGTTTTTTTGTAAGTAGGTCTATTTTTCCCATCCCCTGTTTTTTTTATTGGTTCATTACGTGTTTGTGTATTGTGTCCATTAGTTGATCTAGGTCGAATGGTTTGGTGACGTAGTCGACGATGTTTCCCATGGTCATTATTTTCTTTTTTTCTTCATCAGAATACCTTACAACTGTCAACAATATAATCTTTGGTCTGCTTTTTTTCCCATTTAATTTTTTAAGTATCTCACTTGTTGTTAAACCGGGCATCATCACATCCAACGTAACAATATCAGGATCAAATATGTCGAGTTTGCTGAGGAATTCTGAGCCGTCTTCTGCCATCTCTGTTTCAAAACCTTCCTTATGCAATATAAGATTCAGCATTTCTCTTAGATCTGGCTCATCATCTACTATCATAATCTTAGTCATATCCCTTCGCACCAATATTGTAATTTATATAAATTACATATGTAATGGTTATTTAGATATAAAATGTTAACGGAAAAGAACTTAAAATAACAAAAATCTAAACAAACACCCCTCTTAAGGAGGCTTGTTTCCTACACAAAGCCTACAATGCTTCTATTGTTGTTTTATATGTTTGTAAATTCTATTCGTCAACTCGTCTATATCAAATGGTTTAGTGATGTAATCAACCACGTTTCCCATTTCCAAGATCTTCTCTTTTTCCTCATCAGAATACCGTACAACCGTCAATAGTATTATCTTCGGCTTGCTTTTCTTCTCCCTTAGTTTTTCAAGTATCTCACTTGTGGTCAACCCGGGCATCATTACATCCAAGGTGACAATGTCGGGATCAAAACTATCTATCTTATCAAGAAACTCTGAGCCATCCTCTGCCATATCTGTCTCAAAACCCTCCTTGTGCAACATTAGATTCAGCATCTCTCTAAGATCTAGCTCATCATCTACCACCATAATCTTAGTCATATTTCTCATCTCCTCTAAATATTCTTTTTTAACTATTTCTCCTTATTTTCTTCTTCCATTTTTTCTAATCCAAATATGTCTAAATCTCTGAATTTTTTTCCAATATCTCTCGCAGGTTCTAGTGGTAGGGTAAACCCAAATGTGCTACCTTTGCCTAGGATGCTGTCAACCCATATCTCTCCACCATGAGCGTTAACGATGCCTTGTGATATCGAAAGACCGAGTCCAACTCCTCCAAATTTTCTATCTTTACCAGAGTCGACTTGATAAAATGTTTCAAAAATCTTTATCTGTTTATCCTCTGGTATTCCCCGTCCGAAATCCTGAACCTCAAATAAAACCACGTCCTCTTCCTTCTTCGCACGGACATTAATACTGGAATTATCAGGTGAGAACTTTATCGCATTACTAAGGAGATTCATAATAACTTGTTTTATACGTTCTTTATCAATAGTCAATTCAGGCATATAATCTTTCAATTCTGTATTGATTTTAATGTTTTTTAAATCTGCAGATGCCTGCATTGTTTCAACCGTTTCCCTTAATAGGACTCTTACATCTGTTTTTTCAGGGATGAATTTCATCGTGCCAGATTCTAGTCGTGAGACATCAAGTAAATCTTGGATGAGGTGATCAAGCCGGTTGGTGTTCCTTTGGATTATTTTGAGGATTTTTTTCTGTTCCTCGGTGATATAGCCGATTTTTTGTTTCAATAACATCTGCAAATAGCCTTTTATTGGAGTGATAGGTGTCCTTAGTTCATGTGAGGTGACGTTGAGGAAGTTGGATTTTAATTCATCTAGTTTTTTGAGTTTAATATTCTGCAGTTCAATTCTCTGTTTAGATTTTTTAAGTTCTTCCTCAGCCTGTTTCTGCACGGTGATGTCTCGGGTGATTACCTGAACGCCGATGATCCTGCTGTTTTCTTTCAAAGAATTTATTCGGATTTCAGCTAAAAAAGAAGATCCGTCTTTACGAATTAAATCGATTTCAAGTGGTTCAACTACTTCATCTCTGAGAGTTGAACTGAATATTTCTTGGTATTTTAGAATGTTTGGGGTTTCTAATAATCCTATATTGATGAAGGTTTTACCGAGGAGTTCGTCTTTAGGAAAGCCAAACTGTGTTGCTGCTGCATTGTTGCACGACGTAACTACTCCTTCTAGGTTCATTGTTATGATGCCGTCTGGAGATCGTTCAACGATGTTTTTATACAACGCGGTTGTATCAATAACGTGTTTGGTAGTGATTGTCTTGTCTGATGGGGTTTCAGAGATCTGTGGTTCCTTATAGGTGGTGTAGGGGGTGCTCTGAAGTTTCCCAAGTTGTTCTTCCCATCTTAAGATTTTTACTATTTCAGGTACATGCCTCATTATTTTTCCTCATATCTAACAATGACTATGGTAATTTACCCATCCTCTTTGGAAATTACCACCCCACATCGTTTGTAATCGATTTGGGTTTATTTATTGTTTTCTAATTTGAATACATCTGCTTCTTTTTTGAATCTGTCTTCAGCGTCTTTGACTGATTGTATTGGTATGGAAAATTTAAATATGCTACCCTTTCCCACAGTGCTGCCAACCCATATCTTTCCACCATGGGCATTAACGATGCCTTGTGATATCGAAAGACCGAGGCCTACGCCACCAAACTTCCGATCCATACCAGAGTCAACCTGATAAAACCTTTCGAAAATCTTCTTTTGTTTGTTCTTTGGTATTCCCCGTCCGAAATCCTGTAGCTCAAACAAAACATTATCTTTCTTCATCTTAGTACATAGATTAATAGTGGAATCATGTGGTGAGAATTTTATGGAATTGTTTACAAGATTCATCAGGACTTGTTTTATACGTTCTTGATCGATAATCAACTCAGGTATCTCTTCTAGTTCTGTATTGATTTTAATGTTTTTTAAATCTGCAGATGCCTGCATTGTTTCTACTACTTCTCTTATCATTTCTGTGACGTCTGTTTTTTCAGGGATGAACTTCATAGTCCCAGACTCCAACCGTGATATGTCAAGGATCTCCTCGATGAGATTATCTAAACGATTCGTGTTCCGGAGGACTACGTTAAGGGCATCTTTCTGCTCTGGAGTAACGTCTCCAAGTTTTTGCTTCGATAACATTTGTATATATCCTTTCATCGCAGCCATCGGTGTACGTAACTCATGAGAGGTGACATTGAGGAAATCTGTTTTTATACGATCTAGTTTTTTCAGTTTTATGTTTTGCCGTTTGATTTTTTCCTCTGCTCGTTTACGATCTGTGACGTCTCTTGCAACAATCATCACACCACTTTTCTTTTTACCGATTTTTAGAAGATTCGCTGAGCATTCTAAATTCCTGATTTCTCCTTTTTTGTTCTTAATCTGGATATTTATAAGCGCTTTTTTATCACGTAATACTTTTGCAAAATTCTTCAAGAGCGTTGGTATTTCTTTAACAGGAGTAACACCTAACTTAGAGAAATGTTTCCCCAACACTTCTTCTTTTGATCCACCAAAAGTTTTCACAGCCTCTTCGTTAACGTCTAAGATTTTTCCAGTTGTATCAACGAATATCAAAGAATCTTTTGCACCCTCGAAGATGTTCCTGAATTTTTCTTCACTCGCTTGTAAAGCTTCTTCTGCTTTCTTACGCTCGATGATGTTCCTGGTTATGCCCACAAATCCTACCGGTTTACCGTTCACATCGTTCATAATGGCTACGCTCATCTCCACAGGAATTCTACAGCCATCCCTTGAGATAATATTATACTCACGATCCTTGACGTATCCTTTTTCCAATACTTCATTCATACCTGCTAAAGCTTTTTCTCGGTGTTCAGAAGCAATAAGATCAAGGGAGTTCTTTCCAATCAAGTCCTTCTTATCTTTTGTGCCGTACATTCTTAGTGTAGCTTCATTGGCATCTATTATATTTCCTTTCAAGTCGCTGATTACGATGCTATCATTAGACATCCTTACAGCGTTAGATGAGTGTAGCAATTCTTCTTCTGCCTTCTTGCGCTCGGTGATGTCCTTTGAAACAAAGAGTAGCTCATCGCCCGCAAAGTTTGCAGTGCTTTCCAGGTAATGCCAATTTCCCGATTTATCCCTAATACGATATTCAATAAACAAAGAGGATTCTACGTCTTTTCTAGTTAAAAGCCTTTTAGCCTTTGCACTAACATATTTTTTCAATAAAGGTAGCAAATTCTTTTTATCATCAGGATGAATAAAGTCAAAACAGGGTTTTCCAATTAAATCCTCAGGCTCATATCCAAGAATTTTTTTGTACGAGGGATTAACATAAGTAAAAGTTGTATTCAATTTAAACGTGGTTAAAGCAATTAAATCGTTTGTACGCTCGGTTATTAAATGATATTTCTCCGCGGCATCCATTAGCGCTTTTTCAACCATCTCATCGCCGCTATTATCCTCTCTAATCTTTCTTTCCATATCATCTTCAAATACAGCAATGCTCTTATCTGGCATCTCTAACTCTTCATACGAACGCTGGGACTTAGTTGTAAGTATCCCAAGCCGTTCTTCTTCTCTCAAACTCTTTACGATCTCAGGCTCATCTTCCATCGTCCCAACCTCGTAAATTTGAATAACTGCATTTGTAATTTTAAAACATTACTTATGTATTATATGTATAACTAAGGATATATGTTTTTCTGCAAACTAAATCAAAGAAAAAAACACTTAACACGATAATGCCGATACATCTCTAAGGATTATTGCTGTTTTCCTCATTAAACTCGTTTATTTTTTCATCTAACATCTCTATCTTTTTATCAATTTTCTCCCGCGCCTTATCGATACGCTCTTCTTCGTTTTTCTCCAGATACAAATGACCAGTCCTAAAAAGAATGAAAACTATCACTATAATTATTATAATTAGGACAATGATAATCCACCATGGAATCTCCACAGACGGACGACTAATAATAGTAAATGTTTTAGATGAGCTAGCTGTCTGACCATTGCCATAACTATAAACAACCTCATAGATATATTCTCCAACACTAAGCCCAACTGTTGAAATAGTTTTATTATATGCTTTCTGACCCAAAACAGACACAACCTCTTCACTGGTCCAAACAACTACACCATCTCTATAAATGGTATAGTTCACTGTACCATTAACCAAACCCGGTTCACCGACATTAATCAATGTTATCAACGCAGTAATATTCTCTCCCTCATAAACAGAATCTGAGGTCAACTCCAATTCAACATCGAAGAGAGGAGCTCCTCTTTCAGTTACATTAACAATGGTTGTATCATTATCTGTTGAATTGTCATCATCTTTAACAGTGAGTGTTACATTGTAGATTCCTACTACTGTATAAATATGAGTTGGATTTACATCGTATCCTATTGTTCCGTCACCAAAGTACCATGTATAATTGCTTATGTTTCCATCTGAATCGTTACTCCCTGAGCCATCAAAGACAACCGCCTCATTTACATAACCACTATACGGTCCATTAGCATCTGCTGTTGGTGGTTCATTTTCTTCAGTAGGTTCTGGCTCTGGCCCCGGTCCTGGTCCTGGTCCGGGTCCTGGCCCTGGGCTAGGTTTTGCCTCAGTGGTAAACGACCAAATCGATCCAGTAGTATTTGATCCATAGTTATCCCAGGCGACAATCTTCCAATAGTATTTCGTGCTATAACTCAACGTTCCAGGATCATATGATGTAGCAGATTGATTACTTGTTACCTCTGAAGGTGGACTGGTTGTTCCGAAATAAACATCGTAAGTAACCGTATCGCCACTATCTGGATCGCCACCGGTCCAACTTAAATCAGTTGTTCTACTCACACCAGTTAAACCATTTGATGGGGTAGGATTACTTGGTGTATTCGGCGGGTTATTTACTGCTGTAGTATTGCTATCTGAGGCGTTAGTTGTACTCCAAACCTTATCAACGTTATCCCAGCTCCATGCCTGATAATAATAAGTTTGGTTAAAACTAAGATTACTATCGTTAAAAGATTCAGCTGTGCCATTGTAGACAAATATACCTTCCTCTCTAGTCCAATTTGAAGTAGTATTCCTCTCAATATACGTATGTGTCGCATTACCTCCTTTTGACCATGTAAGATTTATCTGCGTTCTATTATACGTTGTAGCTTCAAAATTACTTGGCGGAGAGACATTGTGTATCGCTCTGGTTGTAAAGTTATATGTTGCATTCGTCCAATAAATACCATCTGTAACATTGACATACCAGATGATATTTGTATCATATGATAACGGTATAATTAAGTTCGCAGATTTACTACCATTTGAAGCACCATTTGCACCAGTATTCGTCACATATTGACCTTGAATAGTCCAATTAAAACTATCACCATCACGGTCTTTAATTGTGACATTAACAGTTGCCTGATTTATATCTACATTTCCTGAATTATTTGTTGGATTCTCTCCAGACAACGTCGGAGCATAAATAACATCTGTAGTAGCAGTAGCAGCTGCATATGTTCGGCTGAATAGATTATGAGTTAAATTATACGTCCAAGCACGATAATACCAAGTCTCCCCCATATTTAACCCACTGTGTTCATAATGATCCGCTGTTCCATTATAAACATCAGTATCAGATTGTGGTGTGCTTGGATAACCAGTCTTGCTTCCTCTTACAACCGTAGTATTACCACCTGTTCCAGGTGAAAACGTAAGATTGATCTGCGTAAAATTATAACCTGTAGCAGTGAGAGATGCCGGTTGTGCTGGATGAATTGTCAAAGTAAGATTGTTCCAACTCGTAGCGAAGTGGTCGTTATCAGGTTCACGTACATCAACCCCTGATGCGTTCATGTATAAAATACCGCAAAGTTGTGCAGTAAAATTAAGTTGACAAGCAGACAAATTCGTGGTTGGGTAACTACCTGAAATGAAAGAACCTATATTTGTATACCTTCCAGTATCATTATGTGGTGTTGCATCAGCAAATGCAGAATCCCAAACATTTAGGAATTGGAATCCTGTTGTATTAGTCATCCATAACTGAGTCTCATTATACGTAAGTAATGTTATTTCCCACATACTGCACTGCACACCTGATGAATTAACATATATCGTGACACTAAAGTCATCACCTATCCCAACACCTGTTGATGAAGGAGTCAACCACACAATTGCATTATTGTCGTAATCCGCAGAAGAAACTAAATTCACAAAAGAAAATAAAAAACTGGCCAATAACAATAATACTATAAACATTTTATCTATTTTTTTTACATTTATTCTTTTTCTCATGTTGGAACCTTCTTGTTTCATCAACTTCGTCCAGCCCAAATAGTGTTTAAATCTCCAACAAATACATTTCCGTCATCATCGACATCGTATATCCCATCATACGTTGCCTGTCCATTCCTGTTTGCCCATACATCGTTCAAATCTCCAACAAATACATTTGCGTCATTATCCACATCTAATCTCGCATTTGCCCCATTTGCTAATTCGACTGTTGTATAACTATACGATTTGTTCACCCAGGCTGAACCATCAGTTACATTTACCCACCAATAATATGTCGTGTTGCCCCAGAGGAAATCATTACCCCGCTCAGTAAAATCAGTAAAATTATATCTCCCAGTTGACACACCTGTCCAACTAGCGAATTGTGTCCAAGTATCAGTAACAGGTGTCATATTGTAAAAGTAGAAGTAAATATTCAGATTGGTACCATTTACTTGTATGCTGATGTTGGTCGGCGGTCTTGATATTTCAGTTGATTCGTTTGCTGGGTATGGGTTGGATACTGAGAACTGAGGTGGAATCTCCTCGCATAATATGAATGTTGTATTTGCTCTTGCATCACCGTAGGAGGCATATATAGTACATACTCCAAAGGGTGTCCCAGTAGGTATGACAAAGTTGGTTGAGAAATATCCTGTATCATTTGTCGTAGGGGACAAAAAGATAATTCTATCGCTGTTGCAGTCTTGGACTTCTATTCCTACGTATTTGTCTGCCTCTGGTGGAGTGATAGACCCGTTAATGAAAACGGTGTCACCCCTCAGATAGTATGCATCGACTGGGTCTAATGTGATGCTTTCTCCTTCGCCAACGACATTCACGCTTATTAAGAGAGAAGAGGAGAGTAATGAAAGAATTGTCATTACTCCCGCTAAATGTTTCATCCTATTTTTTAGTGATTTGATTGAAAATAATTTAGTTATTTGTTTTTTTATTTTATTTTTAATGCGATTGAAGACGCCCCATCCGCTTATACCCGGTATTATCTTTCTTCCAATCACCCATCACCATTACATATGTAATACAAATGTAATGTTTTAATGATATATTACCGTTGTGCTATTTCCTTGATTTTAAAAGTTCGTCTATCTTGTCTCGTATGTTCTCCATGCCACCACCATCAGATCTCGTAGAGGGTGTCCTCATCTTAAAAAACCAAAAAAGAAAACTGATAAACACCACGATAACAACCACTAAGACAATAAGAAGAATCCACACAGGAACCTCTTCTGATGGAACAAGAGCATTAACAGTGAATGAAACCTGCGCACTTGCAATCTGATCATCACCATAACTATAAATAACTTCATAGGTGTAATTACCGGGGCTCAACCCTGCGGTCAATATCGTTTTATTATAAGCTTTCTGCCCCAAGACAGATACATTTTCTTCCTCTGACCAAACAACCACTCCATCTTTGTAGAGCGAATAATCTACTGTACCATTGACTAATCCAGGCATTCCGACGTTAATCAACGTTATCAACGCAGTAATATTTTCTCCTTCATAAACAGAATCCGATATTAACTCCAACAAGACATCAAAGAGGATAAACGCTTCTTCAGTTACAGTAACAGTAGCTGTATCATTATGTGTAGCATTATCATCGTCTGTCACTGTTAGTATCACCGTATAGGTTCCAACATCAGTATAGGCATGGGTGGTTATTTCCCCGCTTCCACTAGTATTATCACCGAAATCCCAAGACCACGATGCAATATATCCATCTGAGTCGTTACTCCCTGAACCATCAAAGATGATTGCCTTGTTTACATACCCGTTATATGGTCCATTGGCATCTGCAACGGGTGGTTCGTTTTCTTCAGGAGGCTCTGGCTCTTCCGGCTCTTCTGGCCCCGGCTCAGGTCCTGGCTCAGGTCCTGGTTCAGGTTCTGATTCAGTGGTAAACGACCAAACCGACCCGGTAGCACTTGCCCCGTGATCATCCCAAGATACTATCTGCCAATAATAGGTTGTTTCATAACTAAGTGTACCGTGATCATGTGTTGTAGTTGATTGATTATTTACAATTTTTTGTGGTGGACTAGTTGTCCCAAAATACACATCATAGGTTACAATATCCCATTCATCGGGATCACCACCAGTCCAACTTAGATCAATGTCAACGTTGATACTAGTTGCGCCATCCGCTGGAGAAGGACTACTTGGTGTATTCGGGGGAGTATTTGGAGCTACTTCGAAGGTCTTGTTATCGCGAGTCCAACCATAGGAAACGTGTACCGTGTAATTCCCGTAATCATCATCTGAATCAATTGTATAAGTGATATAGTAGAAGCCGTTCTTGTTGGTCTCGAGTTGAAACAATCTGTATAGTTCATCACCAAGCGGATCAATCACCTGTACTCCCACTGTAGCGTTTGGGACTAGAGTCCCACTGGCGGTTCTTAAGGTACCATATATCCAAACAATTTCTCCTCTGTCATATACCTTCTTATCTGTTTTAACAGTAATGACATACTCACCGTCATCAGCGAGGGCACAAAGAGGAGCAATCATGATAAATATAATTGTGACCAGAATAGTTATATGTCTCATTCTCATCTTTTATCCTCCACCTCTCATCGTCATCTTTTATTCCCCTTTATATAATTTCTCTTATGTATTGTAATCTTATACTCCCCATATCAGATACTTGCGTATTGTACACCTCATCCTAGGATACGGTGATGGGAGAGTATTTATAGATATCTGCATAAGCCTCCCAGTACCCCGACTCACTTGGCAGACAACTCCAGAGCATATTCCATCCCTTGTAATCTCCAGTAGCATGCGTCTTTGAAATATAAGCATCTTTCTTCCCTGTTTCCAAGAAACTACTAATCGACATAGTGCTACGACTTACCCATTGAGTCATGTTTGGTACATTAGGATGAATCCCTGGTCCAAGACACTCCAAGATAGCTTTCCCACTGAGAGAACCATTCAAATATCGACTCTTATAATGCATCTCCCAACCAATCTCACCTGTTGTATTATGAATCTCCTGTAAACCTGTAATCTCCATCTTATACGCCCAGATTTTTGACGACGGAGTATTACCTATAAACGTCGAGTTTGCTTCAACATCGTTACTATCTACTGTAGTCACTGCGAAGTAGATAGTCTGACCCCACGTACCACTTGGCATATCCTCACACTCATATGTTGTTGCACCAGTGACTGTTGCCTTAGCTGTCAACCCAGATGTATCAGTAATCGCTGACGTATCATAATAGACCTTATACTTCGACATACTCACATCATTCCATGTTATATTAAAACCATGATACCCGCCGATATCACCAGCTGTTGTGGTAATACTTGTTGTAACGCCGTAAGTCCATGTATTACCTGCGCCAGGTGTTTCAACGTTGTTGGCATTATCTGTGGCTCTTGATTTTATCGTTATACTTGCGTCAGCGCCGCATGCAACCCAATCTACTGATGAGGTATCGTATGACCAACTGGTTGTACCAGTTGCAGTAAGCCACGCTGCAGTAGCAACCCACGCGCTACCATTCCAATAGTGAGTGCTGTTTGCGATCTGTATTTCAACTTGGGTTACACCTGATGTGCCGTCACTGGCTGTTCCAGAAATAGTAGCTAAATCATTGAATTTGTCGTCACTTGCTGGAGTTGATATACTAGACGTTGGAGACGTTCCGTCATAGGTGAATGTCCTATTATCTCTTGTGTCTCCATAAGATGCATAGATGGTGCATACACCGTCTGATATTGTTTCGTTATAACCGATATTGAAGTATGTTGAAAACTGCCCTGTACTATTCGTTTGGGTTTGATTATAATATATCTCCTGGTTTGCTGAATCTCGAACTTCTATCCCTATCCATTTGTTCTCCTCTGCTGGAAAGATAGTTCCATTGATATATATTGTATCATATTGCTTATAGTATTGTTGTGACATGGCGCTTATATTTACTCCAGATATCGTGAAATTAGACGTTGCTGACTTATTGCTGTTACCACTTGTATCATTTACCCAGATGAAATAATAATACGTCCCAATCATAGAATACGTTGCATTGTAATACCAGCTACCCTCATTCATAGTAGCATTGACAACAGAGCTATCTGGATACGTGAGGTTAACTTTGACGACATTTACTCCAACGCTATCAGTCACGTCACATGTGATATTGATATAGCTCCCTGCATCTTGGGAAGTTGGAGAAGCGGTAACATTAGCTATTTCAGATTCATCATTATCAGTAACAGTGATTGTTGTATTACCAGTATCATTATAATTACCAGCTAGATCAGTAAAATTACAACTATACACAATGCCAGCAGTACTACCACTTGGAACATTAATAGTATAAGTGTAGCTATCACCAGATTTGGTCATAGTGTGAAGATTACTATCAACCGTGATATTGTAACCAGTAACTCCAATGTTATCAGCCACCGTGAGATTCACCAGAACACTCTCACCAGTTGTACCACTAGTTGGATGAGAAACCCAGCTACAAACTGGTTTATCATTGTCAGTAACTGTGACTGTATAATAGACACTACCATCAGTAGAAGGATCACCAACAGGACCATTACCCTCAGCATCATCAACCGTCACATAATAATACCAACTTTCAGTAGAATCTGAGGGAATTGCAATACCTGCGCTACCACTCAAAATAGATGTTGAACTCCAGCTACCAGCGCTTGCAGTCTTGTAGTACATTGTTGCTGTAGTAACATCGCTAGAGAATGTTACAGAGATAGTAGTAGTATCGCCGGTTGTACCAGTTGTATCTCCAGTTATAGTATCAATCGTAGGGGCATCATTATCTACAGTAAACGTAGCATTTGACACGTCGTAGCCAACATTCTCTGCCTCATCCTCAGCTGTAATATTAATTAGATAGTTAGATCCAGCAGACAACTCTGTAGTGTTCCAACTATAACTACCATCATTAGCCCCATCAGTGGCAATCTGAGTCCAGGAGCTACCACTATTATTACTATAATACAACGTGATAGGATTGCTCTTTAGATTAGTATCTGAAATACTAGCATTGTCCCAGGTGATGGAATACGTGCCAGAAACAGCCTCACCACCATTAGGAGCCGTGAGAACACTACTGGAGACACTAGGAACAGTATTGTCAATATATTTCGATGTATCCCACGGAGTGCCACCAACAGGACTAGAAGCGTTGTCTTGAGCGCTGATAGAAACATTCACATTTCCTTCACTACCACTGGGAACATTCCAATCATAGTAATAATGAGTGATATCAGTCTTACTCATAGGCTGACTTATTACGTCAGTACCACTGGTATTGATGGTGATTTTTACTGAGGATTCGTTTATGCCAGAACCTGTTTCCGTGAAGTTTGCATAGATTCTAACTATATCTGCATCTTTGTAATAAGTCCTAGAGTTGCTATAAGCAATAGTGACAGTTGGTGGTGTAGCATCTATACTTATAGTTGCTGTTTTAACTGTTTCATCATTTGTTGCATTATCTCGGGCGAAATACTTCAGAGTCTTGGCGCCGTTTGTGGTAAATACAATAGGGGCTGAGTACTGCGATGATGCTATAGTTGGTGTACTACCATCTTTGGTGTAATAGATTTTCTTCACACCGCTTGTCGCGTCGTTAGAATCTAATGTAACCGTTACACTAGAAGTCTGCCATCCAGTTGGTGCATCGTCATTTGTATCTGGATCTGCAGTATCTACTTTAAGCGTCTTTGTATTCACGCTTTCAACATTTGGAGTGGTGTTTTTGTCATATGAATAGTATTTGATAGTCCATATGCCATCTCCCCGTGGATTGTCAGCCCCAACTGTAAAAGGAGAGGTGTATTGCGTCCGATTAGAGTTGGACTCGTTAGACGGATCGCTTCCATCTGTTGTATAATATGTTTTGTTGACACCTTTTCCATTATCCACCGCCGTAAGAGTAACGGTAACTGATGAGGTTTGCCATCCAACAGGGATATTATCAGTTGTAGTTGGTGCTTTATCATCAACTGATGCACCTGATACACTAGTTATCGATTGATTTTCATTAGGCGGTGTCGCCGTATCAATTGCAGTGACTGCATAATAAAATGTTGTATCATCAGTTGCTGTTGTATCATCATATGCAGTGGTTGATTTGGTTGTAATAGTTGTCAATAGTTGGACACCAGAAGCACTTACATTTGTAAACGAAGATGTTTTTCTGTACACCTTATACCCTGCAAAATCAGATGCACCAGACTGAGTCCACGATAGCGTCAATGTTTTTTCCGCGTTCGCTTTATCAGTTACACTTAGTCCTGTTATCGCATCTGGTGGTGTCGTATCTGCTCCAGAGGTTGTCGGGAACGTTTTATCTGAAGAGGTTCTTTCATTCCCTGCAGTATCTCTAGATTTCACACGATAATGATAGGTTGTTCCGGGGGTAAGGCCAGTAATGATCTGAGAATGACTAGTAACTTTGGTTGTGTTCAAAGTTGTATTTGAACCATAACTAGTTGTTGTTCCATATTCCACATATGTAGTTGCCCCTTCATTTGTTGTCCAAGTTATTGTAGCTGATGTTTGGGTAATACCACTACTTGAGACACTTGAAATGGTGGGTGCTGTTGTATCAAGTATGATAGTATCAGTAACATTAGAAGCGATGTTTCCTGCACTGTCTTTGGCTTTGAAATACACTGTTTTTGTTCCATCTCCCGATGATAACGCCCATCCAGTCTTCTCAGTGGAATAGGATTCCCAACTCGACCACGATGACCCGTTATTACTGAAACGCATTTTCGCTGCACCTGTTGCTGAAAGCGTGAGTGTGACATTACTTGAATTTGTATATGTTTGATCAGAATTTATTTGAATGCCTAAACCAGTTGGAGCAGTTGTATCCAGTATTATGCTGTCTGAGACAATGTCAGATACTTTACCTGCTCTGTCTTTCACTTTTAAATATACTGTTTTGGTAGCATCTCCAGAAGTTAGCGTCCATTCCTTTGATGTAGCATAGGTTTCCCAGGATCCATCTGTAAAGGCCACATCGTTTGCTATCATCATGTACTCCAATCCGCTTGTTGCATCTTCTGCAGAAATGGATAACGTCACACTTAATTCATTGGTATGAGTACTTGGAGTATCCCCCTTACCAGTAATTGTTATGTTAACATTTGAAGGTTTAGTAGTATCAAGAGTGATGCTATCATCAACCGCTGTCGCAATGTTCCCAGCCGTGTCTTTAGCCTGGAAAGATACCGTTTTTGAACCCTCGGTTGAAGTAAGTGTCCATGATTTTGAACTTTGGAAATCATCCCAATCAGTCCAGTTTCCACCAGCGTTTTTAAATCGCATTTTTTTAGGGGAAGTATCTGTAGCACTGACCGAGAGCGTAACTGAAGTAGTATTCGCATAACTATTATCACCATTGATAGTAAGAGTCGAACCAGTTGGCGCTGCAGTATCAACAACGACCGTAGTTGTCTCTTCTACCTCATGATTTTGATCTCCTGTCGCTTCATCAGTTACTTTAATCCGATACGTTCCATCTGATACAACGCTAGTAGTATCATCTTTTCCCATCCATGTTGCCGTATAGGTTGTTCCAGACCCAGATAAAGGCAATCCTGTACGGATAAGCGTATTACTACTATTGTAAATGTTGAGATGGAGAGTCTGACCACTAGTGGCAGTCACTGTAACAAGAGTCGTATCCTTAGTCCCATCATTATTAGGACTAAACGGATCATTTGACACACTAACCGAGCTTACACCTGCAGGAGCCTTAGGCGCCACCGATCCAGATTCAAAGTCAGAATAGGAGTACGACGATGTAGTATGCACATTGCTCGCAGAATCAAGGAGTATCCAAGTACCATCAATATCTGCACCAATCCGGATATATCCAAGCAAATACGGACCATTCGTTAATGAATCATAGATCTCATCTCCCTCAAATTCAAGCTGAACAGCCTGTGTTCCTGCCTCAAGAGATAAGGAGTTATTATAATCTCCAGCAATCCATGTTGTTCCATCGCTCGAATAGAGATCACCGTAGAAATCATAACTACCATCGTTACTCACATCAACAGTCGCATTAATAATTAAATAATCATAATCACCGTCGCCGTCAGAATCAATGACATATGAACTATACGTACCAGTCAAGTTAGCACCAAATACTGTATCAGGATGTTCAAAAACAGTGTAATCATATGAGGCAGTCGTAAGAGCATTTGTCACACGGGCGATTTCACCACTGCCCTCTTTAGATACTGAAATGAAAGATACAACGTATGGACCGTTCAATCCTTTTTGATATATTTTCAAACCATCAAATGAGAGAGTAACTTGTTCTGACCCAGAATATGAAGTCGGCTCAATATGAGTTCCTGTTATCAATGTTCCTGTAGAATTTCTCAAACCTGCTGCTATTTCATAGGTTCCAGCTGTATCAAATGTAATGCTCATCGTAACATTCAAAGAATTGTTATAACCATCACCGTCTGAATCCCATACACTAGATGTTATCGTCCCTGTTTCTATTGTAACACCTGCACCAAAAGTATTTGCACTGTATGATCCTTGTAAATCATAGTCATCAGCATCTATTAGTTTCCAATCATTGGTCCTCCTCATTTCAATGTATACTTTAGCAGGATCAATACCACTGTTATTTATGATACTCCCATCAAACTGTATCTCAAATAATTGATCGTATCCACTTATTGTTTTAGTGGTTTTATTCCACGCGATAAACTCCCAATCTGATCCATGCAACCGAGCATCCACCTGATACTCTGTGCTAGATGCCGAGTAAGTTGTTACATTTACTTGCAGATATTCGTTATTCGGCGCATAATCCGTAGTTTCACTACTGTTCATCCCAGCGGTAGGAGCAGAAAAATCAGTTGCGGAATAGGTATTGGTCGTATACCTATCTGTAATATCAATCATCGTACCACTACCAACATTTCGCAGCTCAATTCTTACATGATAGGGACCATCAATACCTGACTCATAGATCGCATCTCCATCAAAGACCAACGGGAATGTCTGCTCTCCTGAGTCGCTGACAGTCACCTGTGTTGAATTCCATGAAATCCATTGCCAGTTATGCCCCGATTCTTTATGGAGGTCGCCAAAGATTTCATAGAGATCTGTTGAGGAGGAATTTACTGTCACATTTATACGGAGGTTTCCATTGGCAATCGAATCTGCAGATCCAGCACTTGCGTCGACAAGTTCAATACCTGCACTTTGGAAATCGGTATAGCTATATGACTTTGTATTGTAAGGCTCGATGACGTCATATTGTTTCCATTCACCACTTGCAGAACACAACTCCAATCTAACCTGATAGGGGCCATTGATAGCCTTGTTTCGTATCTGATTACCATCAAATAATATAGTGAAAGTCTCATTTCCGCTACCAGTATGCGTGATTTCTTGTCCATCCCATGCAATCCACTGCCAGTTACCTCCGGATTGTTTATGCAAATCAGCATGTAACCAATAGGTTCCAGGGGACGTACTGTAAACAGTTACATTAATTTCCAGCGATGTATAAGATCCAGCAGTACCAACACCCCGATCAGACGGTGACGTATCGTTTTCAATAAATAAAATAGTCGATCGTTGGAAATCAGTATACTCGTATGAGTTAGTCGTATATTGGTCATAGGTATCCAACCGCGTCCACGTAGTAGCGTTACTAATCTCTAGATGAACCTGATAGGGGCCATCGATTTCACTGTTGTAAATACGTTCACCATCAAATTGGAGTTTCACTTCTTGTTCTCCACTGCCTGATAAACTAATCTCTTGTCCTTTCCAAGAAATCCCCTGCCAGTTCCATCCTGATTGTTTATGCAAATCAGCATGTAACCAATAGGTATCTGCCTGGGTGCAATTAACTGTGATATTAAGTTCTAAATAATTGTACAGATTATCCTCTGGATTATCGGTATCGTTACCCCAGTCATTGATACTAACAAATGATACAGAGGGTTGTTTGAACTCAGTATAACTATAACTATTCGTAGTATATCTTTCAATAACATCCTGTTCTGTCCATGTATCAGTATCACGAAGTTCTATCCGTATTTGATATGGGCCATCGATTTCACTGTTTCGAATCATCTCGCCACTAAACAATATGGTAACATTTTGCTGACCTGTAGCTGTGAGAGATTGTTCTGTACTTTCCCATGCAATCCATTGCCAATTCCATCCTTCCTCTTTATGGAGATCGGCACCTACCCAATAGGTACCCGCAGTGCTACAGTCTATAGTAACATTGAGCTCTAGATAATCACCTTCAGATCCAATTTTTCTATCACTCGCACTAACAAGTTCAACACCAGAACTCTGGAAATCAGTGTACTGATAGGAGGAAGTCTGATAAGGATCCACCGTGTCCAATATCCGTCCGGTGTTATCTCGCAACTCCAAACGAATCTTATAGGGGCCGTCGATCTCTTTGTTTCTAATCTGCACACCATTAAACTGTAATTTTACCACCTGTGTACCAGCATCGAGTTCAGCCCAATTGTTCGCCCATCCTAACCACTGCCAGCCACCTGTATCTGAATGTAAATCTCCCATGATCTCATAGGTTCCACCAGTTGAAACCTCAACTGAGACATTAACCTCCAGATAATTGTAAAGACCATCAGTTGGACTATCGGTATCGATACCCCAATCGGAAATATTAGCTTCTACAAGCAATGCTGAAGCCGTCTGGAAATTGTCGTAACTATATGCTGGAGTGCTTAAACTCTCGATTGTATCGAGTATCTTCCAATCACTCGTATCCCATAGCTCGAGTCTGACTTGATATGGACCATTAAGTTCACTGTTTCTTATTATTTCACCATCGAACTGCAACGTCAAAGTAGTAGTACCTACATCTAAACTTACCCACTCGTTTTTCCATGATATCCACTGCCAGCCGCTCTGTTGTGATTCTTTATGTAAATCCCCTCTGAATTCAATGTTACACGCTTCTTGGGCAGTAACATTTACGCTAACTAATAGATAGTCATATTCACAGTCAGCATCATCGGAATCCACCCCAACAACCGATGCAGTGCTGTCATTAAACTCAATTGATGACCCAACAAAATCAGTAGTGACATATGCAGCTGTTTCACCATCGTATCTATCTAAACGTTTCCCATTATCGAGATTTTTTAACTCCATGTATAATTTGTATGGTCCATCATATCCAGCTGAACTGATACGTTCTCCGTTAAATTGTAATGTAATATTTTTTATTTTTGCGTTTGTAATAGTAATTTGATCATTTTCCCATCCAATCCAATACCAGTTATTCCCTGATTCTTTACTAAGATCACACCATAGTTCATAGTTTCCAGCTTCTGTGAAGTTAACTGTTACCGTAACATTGAGGTATTCATATTTTTGATCACCACTACTGTTGTATCCAATGTCAATCACGTTTTCTATGCTAGCGCTAAATGATGACGAAAAGTTAGATACACTATAGGTGTTCTTTGATACATTTGATAAATGATCCAGTTCAGTCCATTCTCCGGAACGACGCAGCCATACATCAATATCAAATGTTGATCCGCTGTTGAATTCATCCAAACCAAGATTTTGAATGTTATCCAGGATTTCTACAGCATCGAATTGAAGCGTAACAGTGTGGTTACCTGTGTCCAGATATTGGTCAACACCGCTTCCAGCTATGAAATTCCAATTCCAACCATCTTTTTTATGCAGATCCCCACCTATATCATAGTTTCCTGATTCGTTGACATACACTGTAACATTCACTCTAACAAATTCGGGGTTAGTCGATGGATATAGATAATCATCATATTCACCTGTGAAATACGCTGGTCTATCAGAGAAATTTGTTAACTGATAGAGCTGTGTTTGATAATCAGTTATAAAATCTATATGAATCCAGTTTTCATCCATGAGATCAAAGTGTACAGTATATGGTCCATCATATCCAGATCCTTGGATCATCGCTGTGTCAAAGGATACGTTAACCTCTGTCTCCCCTGTTTGAGTGATACTTACCTGTTTTTCTGCAAAGGCTATATATATCCATTCATCCCAACCTGGATGGGTTATAACCTTGTGTAGATGACCCTCGACGTAATAGGTTCCAACTTCTGACGCGTTTACTGCAACTGTTATATTAATGTATTTACCATCATCGCTTAATGATTCTCCTCGTGGTGAATCATCTGTGAATCTAACTGATGGTTGTTCAAACTCATCAAGATAATAATATGTATCTGTAGTGAATTCTAAATGACCGAGCTCATTTCCTTGTGAACGCAGCCAAAGACTGATACCATATTGTCCCTCACGCCCACTCTTCATAATCTCATATCCACTAAAATCGATGGTAATGTTTTGAGTAGTTGTTTCATTTATCTCAAACTCTGTATGTCCCCAAGTTATCCAATACCAATCCCAACCATCTTCCTGGTATATATCTCCTGATATTTCATACCATCCAGTTTCACTAATGTTCACTGGAACTGTGACTCTTACACAATCATAATATCCATCGCCGTCTTCATCATAGCCAGCATCTGAATATGTGCCAACAAAAACTGCGCTTGGCATAGAGAAATCTGTATAACTATGTGGATCAGTATCGAACTCTCTTCCTCCTAGCCATTCCCAGGTATCGACTCTTTCTAGGCCGACGTGAAGTTTATACGGACCGTCATATCCTGCGCTATATATTACTCCACCTGAGAATGTCAAGTTCACGATGTTGATTCCATTATTTAATGAGGTCTCGTTCCAATCATGGGTAATCCACATCCAATCGCTGCTGTGGAGATCACCGTTTATTCTATAATCTCCTTGTTCTCCGTCGGATACGTTAATGTGAACTCCTATAACAAGGTCATCATTAGCATCGGGGCCATAATCAGTTATGTTTTCAATGCAGGCAGCAGGTTTTGTAAACTGATTGTAGTTAAAAGGAATTGTATCTTCTGGATCATAGACAGTAATCCATTCCTCCCAATCTTCATTAATTATTTCATGGAGATTAAGATTTATGTTATAGGGGCCCTGTTGTCCGCTGTTGTATATCTCCGCTCCTTCAAACCTGATCGGGACGTTTTTAGTAATGTTTAGATCATCTCCTGTGATAGAAACATTTGTGCTCTTATTCCAAGCTACGAAATACCATTCATACCAGCCACCAGGTTGTAGTTCTCTTCGATGGAGGTTTCCATGAACTGTATAGTTACCTGGGATTGACGCGATGATACTAGTGTTTACTACGAGGGCATCGTAGTTATTCTCCGGGCCAATTGGATAATAAGTAAGATCCCTACTTGTGTTGAATCTTACATCAGGCTGAGCAAAATCGTTGTGGTTGTAACTGTTCGTAGTTGTATACTCTAAACTATCAAGTTCATCCCATTGACCTGAGCGATATAATCCTACCCATGCCTTGTAATATCCATCTCTACCACTGCTTTGTATTTGTTCACCTTCAAAGTAAATCTGAACAATATTGATTCCTTGGTTGAGATATTTTTCAGTTTCATTTCCTGTTATAAACCACCAGGATTGATCATGTAAACCACTGCTTAACCTATAACTATCAGATTGTGTAACGTTAACTGTTACATTAAGCGCCAGCCCATCATAGTCCCCAGGGGTTCCAACGGGAAAATCAGTTATATTTTCAATTACGCTACCCTCAGTTACGCCGAATCCTCGCCATGATTGTACCTCATTCCCAGATGGATCGGTAGCAGTGAAACGGAGGTCAAACCAATCACCATAGTCAAGAATATTAGATGGGATATCAAAAGTAAATGTACCGTTACCACTTTGATTGTTGGTAAATGTGTCACTAGCAAGTATGTGTTCCCCCATCCAGTCCCAGTACATGATCTTCCATTCATATGTCGCGTTGACGACCTCACTTAAGTCGCTTATATAAGTCAATGTATACGTACCCTCACCGCTGCTCCAAGGTCGATAATTATCTTTATTGATATCAAAATCAAGAGCAAGTGAACTGATCTGTAATCCCCATAAATCTCCACGGGCAACATTTGGCGTAGGTAGAGATTGATTGGCGACAATCATTTGAATCATATATTGTCCATTTGTAAATTCAGATGTATTAATGACATATTTAGCAGTTCCATTTGCATCTGTAGTGTTTGTCATGTTAGTTATGAATAACTCACCATAATATTCATCTCCTACACGGTATTCTTTATAGATCTCAATTGAGGAGTTTGAATTCGGTAGATCATATGAAGAGATATTAAGATAAATGTTCTCCCCTGTTGCATATTGCCATCTATCAAGCATCCAATCTAACGAACAGGTATCATACCACCATGGCACCAACTTGATGTCTCTTGTTAACGTTTCATTTTCATCACTCTCTCCAATTACAACAAACTCATGATGGCTCTCCAACGATACACTATAATTTGTACAATGCACTTCCATATTATACATCCCCGGCTTTGTATGTATGCTATAGTAACCATTTGACTCGTTTGTATTGGTTGAATTTTCAGAATATGTCTCTTCATTAAATAGCCGTATCTCAGCTTCTAATGGATCGCCAAATACATTGGTTACACTACCATTTATTGTACAACTCTCAGATGGTGGACTAGTGAATTCGGTGTAAAAGTATTTCTCAGTCATATAATGAATCTCATCTAGTTCACCTTCTGTAAAACTCCTCACTCTTATATTCACCCATATAGAGGCATTTCGACCTTTTTCATATATCTGGGATCCATCAAAATTCATGTTATATGTCTGTTCCCCATCGTTGACAAAAGTAACTGTTTTCCGTATATGCGCAATATGTGGATCCCCTTGGAAGCTATAATCGCATGTGCCGATATCTCCTTCAAATTCATAGCTACCAGTTTCCCCAACATCTACTCCTAGACTAATAACAAGGTAATCATATAAGCCATCATTATCTTCATCGAGACCTGAATCACTTATCTCGCCGGTAAAATATATCGGTGGGCTGTCAAACTCTGAATAGGTATAGGTAGCTGTTGTTTGATCCATGGAATCAAACCATAGAAATGTACCCTCTTGTCTATAGTAGAGATCTACAACTACTTTGTAAGGCCCATCTATTTTCTTCCGGTAAATATTTTCTCCAGTAAAAGATAATTCTACCATATTTGACCCAGATCCATAACTGTTTCCAACATGGCAACTAGCGATAGTTATTCCAGATTGACTTCTCAATGTTCCCACAATTGCAAATGTCCCCGACTTTGATGTATTAAATTTAACCTTGCTGATGAGGTAATCATAATCGCTGTCGCCATCTGCGTCCAAAGTAATTTCAGAATAATATCCTTCGTTTAACTCGGCAAACACCTGAGCATCTGGCGTGCCAACAAGCATTAATACTGATTCATAGAAATAAGTATCATTCCAATCTGGATCCTGATAAGGCGCTACTATAATATTTGATGTTCCTATCCCGCTGATATCCACCAGTTCTTGTTTTGCATTCCTCGTTATGTTTCCGTCAGGGAGCGTTATGGTAAAGTTCATACCAAACGCAGGGTTCGCATAGTATCCATAGAGCTCCAAACTATGAAGATTTAATTCTTCGTTTATTGAATCAACTGGTCCCAATGTTTCATTTACAAAAACCGTAATTGGATTTGAAGACTGTGATGGGCCAGCTAGACCAGAGATTTCAACAACGCTAGACTGGGTTACAAAGTATACATCGTCTAATGCGAAGCTCAGCGGTATACTAAGGAACTGCGCCTCCATGTCAAAAATATCTGACTCTGTCAACGAAGAGTTCACCAAATCTACCAAATCTGATACTTCATCTCCAGAAATAATGCCATCTAGATCACTATCAGCCATTAATCGTACAATGTTTCTATTGCCGACCACTGTTTTACTCATATTCACCACAGTCTGACTCCAATTGTTAAACTCTATATCTACCTGGATCACATCAGCCTCAGAAACATTAAGGGAGATATCTTCTATGTGGGTTTCGTTTTCCCCAATTGAGATACTGATTACTTTGTTTTCATAGCCTCCAATGGCAAGCGGTGGACCATCCATACGCCGCCCGATTATCTTTGCAAACGTTAGAAGATAAAATTCACCAGGATATGTTGAAATATTGAAGTAACCTGTTGCATTTGTCCTTGGGAAATCTGCCTTTTCACCTTCAAAAGGATGAAGTGGGTCATAGATTACCAACTCCGTGAATGGAATACCCACTCCGTTACAGGTAAGATTTCCCACGATGTACGAAGTTTCCTCTGGTTTTACTTCAAGGTAGATTATACCTATATCATTTTCTCCTTCAGATATATTTATCAGATCAGTACAATTAACAAAGTAACCCTCTTTCATTGCCCAAAATTCGATTTCGCCAGGAATTGTACCTATACTAAAAACGCCAGTTGCATTGCTCATGGTCGTGTTGAAGAAATAATTATCTCCTTCTGCCATGACTGATGCATTCTCTATGGCTTGGTGTGTATCTTTATCAAGAATAGAACCACTAACTGTTGCACTCGTGTTCCATATCTTCTCAATTCGGATATCTTCCATATCTACATAGCCTACTGTATACATTTCATCTATCATCCACCAAACGTCTCGATTCTCACTCCTGGATTTATAACCATCTGCGGTAACGAGAAGCTCGATTTGATTATAGCCTTGATCAACCGCAGTTTGATTTGGTTGAAACACCATTTCATAGTGTCCTTCCCAGTTGGTAAGTGTATAATTAAGAATATCATCAGGTAGGCCATTAGTCCTGACTGTTATGTTAGCATTAGAAACTGGTAGATCAGGAGTCATATCTTGATACACATATCCTTTTATTATAATCTGTTCTCCTTCATCGCCTCCACCAGATGGTGTCAATGTTATATTCTCCCAGATTGTGTCGTTCTCTGGCCAATTACGGTTTTCCTGCCAGAAATCATACCCATCTTTCATAGCGCTTAACATAAAATCTCCAGCAAACACATCAAATTCAAAATATCCATTCACATCAGTAAATGAATAATTTCTCCAATCAAAGGTCCAGTTATATGCAGAAACATTGACACCCTCTAGAAAAGACCCTTCAGTATTATTTACAAACCCATGAATCGTTGTGTTTATCAGTGGTAGTTCTCCACCGCCAGACGGTGATAAAGTAATATTTAATACAACTATCTGGTTCTTCGGTAGATAAACATTCTGTTGCCATGATTGGTAGCCATCTTTCACCGCAGAGATAACAAAGTCTCCACTAAACGTACTAAATGAATAATTACCATCAACATTAGTCAATGACCAATTCTCCCAATTAAACGTCTGGTTAAAAGCAGAGACATTGACACCTGAGAGATTTTGTCCCATGGTATCATTCACACGACCCATCACCGTCGTATTAACCAAAGGAGGACCACCGCCAGGTAAAACCAACGGTAAGAAATCTCCGCCAACTGGTATGTTTCCAGAAGAATTGTAAGGCAGGTTAGTATCTCCTATGCCGTCTCCATCATTATCTACACCACTGTAATCACTCCAATAGTTTCCACCGAGGTAAGATCCTCCAATGATGTTCGTTCCAAGTGTTTTGCTGATATTCCAGATGTTGTTTCCGTTATCTCCAGCGTTGTTCGTGTTGTTGAAGTAGTTGTTGTAGATGAGAGTGTTGTTTGAAGAGTCTAGGGAGATACCACTCTCGTTGTTTGAGTTTACGGTGTTGCCCGCAATGGTATTATAATCACTGGAATCTTGCAAGCAAATACCGCTGTCATTGTTCAAGTTAACGGTGCTGTTTGTAACTGTGTTGTTATGTGATTCTTGGAACAACTCGATGCCGCTATGGTTGTTTGAGTTTGCAGTGTTGTTTGTGAGGGTATTATTGTTCGAAAAATCTAAGCAGATGCCACCCTCGTTGTTCAAGTTTGCAGTGTTATTTGTAAGTGTGTTATTGTATGACTCCCATAACCATATGCCGTGGTTAATGGTATTCGAATTGGCGGTGTTTCCTATGATGGTATTGTTGTTTGAAGAATCCAGGTGTATTCCATCGCTGTTTTCCGATGCATTGTTATTAAAAATATTACAATAATCTATATT
>Ga0209636_10000125_pt1 | contig 61652 bp, 54 predicted proteins | sample DeeMarSWOR152_54_FD_187464 | JGI IMG/M metagenome (GOLD analysis project Ga0209636, IMG submission 187464) | Marine sediment microbial communities from White Oak River estuary, North Carolina - WOR-1-52-54 (SPAdes) (version 2) | ecosystem: Environmental > Aquatic > Marine > Intertidal zone >...
CCTCCCCAGTGGTACCGGGACTTTGTCATAAAGAAGAGCCAGGCCCAAGCCAAACGCTCTACCCTCATTTCCCCCGATGTGAGCGTCTGTGAAGACTGTCTGCGGGAAATGAACGATCCTCGGGATCGAAGATACCGCTATCCCTTTATCAATTGCACCAATTGCGGCCCCCGTTACACCATCATCAAGGATATTCCCTACGATCGCGATAAAACCTCCATGGCGTCCTTTTCCATGTGTGAGGCGTGTCGGAAGGAGTATGAAAACCCCCTGGATCGGAGATTCCATGCCCAGCCCAACGCCTGCTGGGAATGCGGGCCGACCGTTTGCCTCCATGAATGCACGGGGAAACCCATAAACAGGGTGGATCCCATCTCAGAAGCTCGGAGGCTTCTCAAGTCGGGGAGGATTCTCGCCATCAAGGGCCTTGGGGGGTTTCACTTGGCGGTGGATGCGACCGATGGGGAAGCGGTTAAACGGCTCAGGGAGCGAAAGAATCGAGAGGAGAAACCCCTGGCCATCATGTCTGCAAGCATTGAGAAGATTTCGGAATATGCCCACGTGAGTTCCCTGGAGGTCCACCTCTTACAGTCTCCTGAGCGTCCTATCGTGCTTCTCCGGAAAAAGGAGGGGAATGCCATCGCCTCGCAGGTTGCTCCCCGGAACTGCTGTTTCGGCGTGATGCTACCCTACACTCCACTGCACAACTTGATCCTCCAAGAGGGGTTCCTCGCGCTGGTGATGACCAGTGGCAACATCAGTGAGGAACCCATCGCCGTCGAAAATGAGGAGGCCTTCAGGCGCCTTTCCGGCATTGCTGATTACTTCCTCGTTCACAATCGGGATATCTACCTCCGAAATGACGACTCGGTCGTCCGCGTGTTAGGCGAAAGGGTACGCATGATTCGCCGATCCAGGGGATTCGTGCCCGTGCCCATTGCCCTTGACCGGGGGATCAGGCCGACCCTGGCGTGCGGGCCCTTTCTCGCCAATACCGTCTGTCTGGCCAAGGGGAGGAATGCCTTCCTCAGCCAGCACGTGGGGGATTTGGAGAACCTGGAGACCTTTGAGTCCTTTGAAAGGACCATCGAACACCTGAAGTCCGTTCTCCAAATCGATCCCCAAGTGATCGCCTACGACCTTCACCCCGATTATTTCAGCACCCAGTACGCAATCAGCCAAAGGGGAACCAGAAGGATAGGGGTTCAACATCATCACGCCCATATTGCCAGCTGCATGGCGGAACACGGCATATCAGGGCCGGTAATCGGCCTTGCCATGGACGGGACCGGCTACGGGACAGACGGCACTGTTTGGGGGGGAGAATTCCTCGTGGCCGATTTTGACGGCTTTGAGCGGGCGGGACACTTCCAGAATGTTTCCCTCCCGGGGGGAGAGGCGGCTATCCACGAGCCCTGGCGCATGGCCTTGGCCTATCTCCATCGTGCCTTTGGGAAGGATCTTTTTGACCTCCCCATAGAATTTGTCGAACACCTCGACCGGAAGAAGGCCACAATTATCCTCGCCATGATCGAAAGGGACCTCAACTGCCCTCAAACCTCGTCGTGTGGTCGGCTCTTCGATGGCGTATCCGCCCTTCTCGGCCTGAGGGATCGGGCCTCGTACAGGGGACAAGCGGCCGTCGAATTGGAGATGGGAATAGGCCATGGTGAGGGTTACTATCCAGTCGTGATCCAGGAGGAGAAGCCAGGGTTTATCATACCGTGTGGTCCCTTCATTCAAGGCGTGATCACGGATCTCATTGAAGGCTTGGGTCGAGGGACCATCAGCCGAAGGTTTCACAATACCCTGGTACGGATCTTCGTCGATGCCTGCATCAAGCTTCGGAATGGCCGCACGCTGAATCGGGTCGTCCTCAGCGGTGGCGTTTTTCAAAACGCCTTCCTCCTCGGCCAGTTGGAGGGGATTCTTGCCGACCTGGGGTTTGAGGCTTATACCCACAGCTCAGTGCCCACCAATGATGGCGGAATTTCCCTCGGCCAGGCTATGGTGGCCAATGCCATCTTAGACGGACGGGATTAGGAGGGTGCGAGATGTGCCTTGGCATTCCCATGCAAATTCGAGAGATTGAGGGAAACGCGGCAAAAGCAGTTCTGAGCGGGACAGCGCGTCTCATCTACTTGGATGTCTTGGATGAGGAGGTCCAGGTCGGGGATTATGTGATCGTTCACGCGGGATTTGCCATCCATAAAATCGATGAGAAAGAGGCCAAGGAGACCCTCGACCTTTTCAAGGAGGCCGGGGTTTTTGGATCGGGTTCCGAGAACGATACCGCCCATGGAGTACGTTGACCAATATCGAGATCCAGGTCGTATTCAGCACCTCGTTGCCCATATCAGGAAGATTTCCCGAAAGCCCGTCAAGCTGATGGAGGTATGCGGCACCCACACGGTGACGATCTTCCGAAACGGTATCCGGGATCTTCTTCCCGATCACGTTAGCCTCATCTCAGGGCCTGGCTGTCCCGTCTGCGTTACTCCCATCGATGGGGTCGACCGGGCAATCGTCCTATCTCAAGAAAAAGGGGTAATCATCGCCACGTTCGGTGATATGCTCCGGGTACCGGGATCGGAGACTTCTCTGCTGGAACAGAGGGCCGAGGGGGCCGACGTCCGGATAGTCTATTCGGCCTATGACGCGCTCCTCATGGCGCAGCGGGACATGAGTCGCCACGTGGTCTTTCTCGGCGTCGGATTCGAGGCCACGGCGCCGACCATAGCGGCCGTGATTCAGCGTGCCAGGGAGGCTCAGATAGACAATTTCACCGTGTTGTCAATGCATAAGGTCTTACCCCCGGCGCTGAAGGCCTTGGTCCATACCCCGGAACTTGAGATCAACGGCTTCATCTGCCCAGGGCATGTGAGCACAATCATCGGCACGGACGCGTACGTGCCTATTGTGCGTGACTTTGGTGTCCCCTGCGTGGTAGCGGGATTTGAGCCCCTCGATGTCCTTCAGGCCATCGGTCTCCTGGTGCGGCAGATTGAAAGGGGAGAGGCAAGTGTCCAGATTCAGTACCGAAGGGTGGTTTCACCTGACGGAAATCCAAAGGCCAGAGCCCTTATGGAGGATGTCTTCGAACCATGTGATTCCATCTGGAGGGGGCTCGGATTGCTCCCCGCAAGCGGGCTGAAGCTGACCCCCGATTACGGTCGCTTTGATGCCGAGCGCCGCTTCGACATCACCCCGGTAGACGGGAGGGAACCATCGGGCTGCATCTGTGGTGATATCCTCAGGGGTTTGAAGCGACCGCCGGATTGTACCTTGTTCCGAACGGCCTGTACCCCGGAGAGCCCTGTCGGCGCTTGTATGGTTTCCTCCGAAGGCGCCTGTGCGGCCTATTACAAGTATTCGACCTGAGAAGCGAGCGAGGGGAGATTGAGGGGAAAACGGGACAGAATCACACTGGATCATGGCGGGGGAGGCCGAGCCTCCCGGGAGCTCATTCGGAGCTATTTCCTCCCGCGATTTGCCAATCCCTTCCTGGAAAAAATGGATGACAGCGCGGTCGTGGACATCCCGTCGGGCCGGTTGGCCATGACCACAGATTGCTATGTGGTCGATCCGATCTTTTTCCCGGGGGGCGATATTGGAATGCTCGCCGTCAACGGGACGGTGAACGATCTTTCCGTCCAGGGTGCCCAGCCCCTTTTTCTCTCGGCGGCCTTTATCCTCGAAGAGGGGTTTGAACTTGCCGACCTGGAGAGGATTTTAGTTTCCATGGCTCGTGCCTCAGAGGAGGCCAACGTTTCCATTATAGCTGGCGATACGAAGGTCGTCCCCAAGGGAAAGGGGGATAAAATCTATATCAACACGACGGGGGTGGGCTTGGTTCAAGATGGCCTGGATATCTCCGGGAGCAATGCAAAGGTCTTGGACAAGGTCATCCTCAGCGGGCCAATCGGTGATCACGGCATTGCCGTTCTGTCTCAACGAGAGGGATTGGCTTTCGATACAGATCTGAGAAGCGACTGCGCTCCCCTCAACCACATGGTTGAGGAGATCCTTGCGGTAACGAGGGAGATTCATGCCATGCGGGATCCCACCCGTGGTGGCGTTGCGGCCTCATTAAATGAGATCGCTGGTCAATCAAAGGTCGGCATCGTGCTTATGGAAGGAGCCATTCGAGTCAAGGATGAGGTGAAATCCGCGTGTGAAATCCTTGGCTTGGATCCCCTGTACGTCGCCAACGAAGGGAAACTCATCGTTTTCGTACCGCCAGAGCATGCCTCCCATGTCCTTACGGCTGTGCGTCAAAATCATCACGGTGGGGATGCTCAGATCATCGGCGAAGTCGTCGCGGATCACCCGGGGCGAGTTGTCATGAGAACCACAGTAGGTGGGACTCGCATCGTCGACATGCCCCTCGGCGAACAGCTTCCGAGGATTTGTTAGAGGGAAGGGGGAACTTGACAATCGGCTGACTTCAATGGTGGAAGGGAATTCTCATTGTAGGGATTTTCGTGAGCCTTGGGGTCAGCCCTCTTCTTAACCTCTGCCCCTGTTCCATGAAGACCTGAATGATGTAACGCAGGCGCTCCTCTTCATAGAAGCCCCTGAATGGAGAACGGCCACAAATGACGGTGGCCATTGCATCGACGCAAATGGTTACCCTTGAATAGACCGATACCAGGGACACTGGGCACTTCCGCTCCTCGGATTTCTTAAAAAGGCCGGGGTCGTGAAAGACCGACCCCAAGTGACCCATTTTGATTCCGAAGGAACCGGTCGCGTTGCTGAGCCTTTTCTCCACAGTACTGCTAAATGCCTCAAAGGCCGCTTTCCCCTGGTAGAGATTTCTGACGTGGTTCGTCAGGATAAGGGGTCTAAAGAAGCGTCGGGCCATGTAGCCGTCGATTTTCTGAAACAGGGTGGCCTCCAGTTGGGTAAATCTGGAGAAACAGCCCCGCACCGACCCATAGGCACTCATCAGATCAACAGGATATGTCACAACGATGGTTCTATCCGCTAACAGGGCGAAATCGATGGCCTGACGCCTAATGCCTGAGGCCAAATCGAGCACGACAAAATCGAACTTCCTACTGACCCCGATAAAATTTCTCAAAAACTTCATCTGCTGCATATAGTTGAGGTTCGCCAGGGCGATATTGCCCCGGTCCCCACCGATCAGGGAAAAACCAAAGGGAGTCTCTTCAACGAGATCCTCCAGGACCCTCTCCTTTAAGAAAAAATGAGCTAGATTGTACTTAGGTTCGAGGCCGAGCCGATCTGAAATGATTCCATTGCCCAGATCCGCGTCAATCAAGAGAACACGAGCGTCTCTCTTTGCCAGGGCGGCCGAGAGGCCCACGGCGAGATGGGTCTTTCCAACCCCTCCTTTACTTGAGGTTAGCGCCAGGATTTGCCCTCTCGCGTTCACCGTTGCCTCGTGTTTTCCCCTTCAATTTCAGTATCTTTGATTCATGAGCAGTTCATTCTGCAATCCATGTGCCATCTTCCGCTTCCAGCCCCAACGAGATCAAAGGAAGAGGGGCTCTATTATGACGGGAATGAGGGGAGGACTAATGAGGAATGCCAAATGTCAAAGCTCAAATGCCAAATGACAGATGGCAATGAGTTGGTTGGTTTTATTAGTTTAATTGGTTTTATTGGTTAAAGATGGAAAGTCCAAATGTCAAAATCCAAATTTCAAGTAAAATTCAAATGACAAAACGGATTAATATCCAATGTCAACGGGGTGTTGCCCGTATCCCTGGAGCGAACATTAAAGAATTTTTGGGAACTATTCTTAGTTAACCGAAACGGCCGCGAATCCCGCGTTTGAGCTAGGATGGCGAGTTTTTGGAACGAAACGCCGCCGATCAAAAATTCTTTTCAGTGAGCGGAATGGGTTTTGGGCAACAGCCCGTTGTGTGGTGAAGGTCGGGTTTCTCAGAAACCTCTTAGAAACCGTCCGATTTCGAGATTTGGCAGGGAACCGCCCTCAAATTGGTGCTGCCGATAGCCGAATCGAAGGGCGGCTCGCTGCTAGTCAGGATATTGAGGTTGGCCTCCTTCCATCCCGACAGCTCCAGGTCATCTCTTTCGGGAAACCACCAGCCGATACTTCCAATCAGTACGCGAAGGTCCAATTCCGTCGAAAAGGCAGCCTTTTGCTGGATCGTCCCCTGTTCGGTTTCGATGGAGACCCAGTCCCCCTCTCCGATTCCCCGCTGGGAGGCCGTCTCCGGATGCATGAGGACGAGGGGGTCGGGGGAGAGCCTCCTCAGCGAGGGAATATTCCGGTAAGCGGAGTGGAAATAGTGGGCATCTTTGGCCGAGGTGAGGATGAGGGGGTACTTCGAGTCTGAGCCACCCTCAGAGGGGTCCAGAACCTCACGGTACGAGGGGAGGGGATCCAACCCCCAATCCCTGAACCGCTGGGAGTAGATCTCCACCTTCCCAGAGGGGGTTTTGAACCCCTCCTTTTCGTAGGTCTTGTACTCCCAGTTCCCCTTGAGTATGCCCATCTCCTTGAAGTCCTCAAAGGTCAGGCCGGCGGGGTTCAATATCCCGTCAAGGCACTGGCTCATATCCTCCCAAAAAAACTCCGAGAAACCCAAGCGCCTTCCCAACTCATTGATGATTTTGGAGTCGGACCAGCATTTCCCCGGTGGATCGACGATCTTAGCCCTGGCCAGGATGAAACCATGGGGAAGCCCGAAGTGACCGATATCGTCGAACTCGAAGTTGGTTGCGGCTGGGAGAACGAGATCTGCCAATTGGGCGGTGGGGGTTAGGAAGATTTCGCAAACAGCCAAGAAATCGAGCTTTTTGATGGCTTCAAAGGTCTCGTTAGCATTGGCATAGCTGAGAAGGGGGTTTGTTCCTTGGATGAACATCATACGGATGGGATACGGATCTCCGACCCGAATGGCCTTCATGATGACCTGCGGGGGGACGAAACCCATCATGGCTGCCAGGGGGAACTGAGCGCTCAGGATTTCCTTTCTCTTGTCCGGAAATTGTTTGGAGAGCACGAGGGCGCCGGCCTTCATGATGGGCGGACCCGCTCTCTGGACATTTCCCCCCGGCGCGTCCAGGTTTCCGGTGATCGCCTTGAGGATCAGGAGCGCCCGAGCACACTGGATGCTGTTGGCGGTATGCTCCAGGGCATTTCCCCACTGGATGCATGCCGGCTTCGTTTGAGCATAGATACGCGCCGCCTCGTGGATTTTTGCTGGGGGAATCCAGGTGATTTCGGATACCTTGGACAGGGGATAGCGCCGCAGATGTTCCCCGAGAGAATCGAATCCGACGGTCCACTTCTCCACGAAGTCCCCGTCGTAGAGCCGTTCATCCACAATGACCCTCAGCATGCCCAAAGCCAGGGCGAGATCCGTGCCGGGCCGTGGCTGGAGCCATAGATGGGCCCTTTTGGCGACGCCCGTCTTCCTCGGGTCGATGACGATAAGCCGTGCCCCCTTGTCCAGGGCGCGTCTCAATTGAGAGCCCATCACCCCTTCCTCGTTGGTCTGGAAGAGGTTACTCCCCCACACCATTACGCAGGATGGGGGATGGTCATAATCAGGAACGGGGAAGAAGCCACAGGTGAGGGTGGAGGCAGTCTCGCGTGGCATGTGGCAGACGCTTCCAGGGGTTGTGATGTTGGGCGCGTTAAGGAGATTCGCCAGGCGGATCATGAGGTAGAGCTCCAGCCCCTTTGGCGTTCCTTGGCCAAAACAGATTGCCTTGGCCCCATCGCCCGATTTCACCTTCCCTATAGCGGTAACGATTAGATCCAGGGCCTCATCCCATGAGATGGGTTCCCATTCGCCACATCCCCTTTCCCCTCTCCTTTTCAGGGGAACGGTGAGTCGATCGGGATGATACATCCGTTCAACCTGGGCGATTCCCTTTGCACACACGGTTCCCCGATTGAGGGGGGATTCGGGGTCCGGTTCCACCTTTGTTATCCGTCCATTTTCCACGTGAACCAGCAATCCACATCCACCGTGGTCCATTCTGGCACAGTTGGTCTTCACGATCATCTCATCCACTCCTTTAGCTCGGCCCAGCGAAGGAGAAACTCAAATCACGCCGGATTTTTCCAGCGATTCAATCTCCTCTTGGGTATAACCCAACTCTCGGAGGATCTCCCGTGTGTGTTCCCCGTACCCTGGGGACGAAAGCCTAAGTCGTCCGGGGGTTTCCGAGAATTTGATGGGGAATCCCACCTGTTTGATTTTGCCCTCCGTCGGGTGGTCCACTTCCAGTACCATGCCCCTATGCACGACTTGGGGGTCGGAGAAGGTTTCCTGGAAGTCGTCGACCGGGCCATGGCAAATCTCGAAATTCTCCAGGAAGTTCACCCACTCATCCCTCGTTCTGGTCAGGAAGATCTCCTCCAGTTGGGAAATCACCTCTTCTCCCTCCTTGCCCGTTGCGTATTGATGGGGGATGAGATCTTCCCTTCCCAGGGCCCGGCAGAGGTTTCCCCAGAATTTTTCCTCCAACGCACCGATGGTAATATATCCGTCGTCTTTGGTCCGATAAACCCGGTAGCAGGGGAACTGGCCATTGAGCCTCATTTCCCCCCTTTTAGGAATCTCCCCATCCGCGAAGTACCTGGAGGCGAACATCGATAGCCACGATACGACGCCGTCGAGCATGGAGATGTCGATATATTGGCCCCTGCCCGTCGTCCGTCGATGGACCAGAGCCATGAGGATTCCGATTGCGGCCATCATCCCTCCTCCGCCGATGTCGGCGAGTTGGGTTGCGGGGATAATGGGCGGCCCGTCCCTCTGTCCCGTAATCCCCAAGATGCCACCGATGCCGATGTAGTTAATGTCGTGGCCGACCTTTTCTCGGTATGGGCCATCCTGGCCAAATCCCGTAATGGAGCAGTAAATAATCCCCGGATTCACCTGCCTCACGGCGTCATAGGCGATGCCGAGGCGGTGGGACACCCCGGGCCGGAAGCCCTCCAGGATGACGTCACTTCTCTCGGCCAGTTTCATAAAAATGGCCCGTCCCCTGTCGGTCTTCAGGTTGAGCTTCATACTCCTCTTATTACGGTTGAGGCCGAGGAAGTAGGCGCTTTGGGTGCGTACAAGAGGGGGGGACCACCTGCCGTAATCCCCACGATCGGTGTCCTCGATCTTGAGCACGTCCGCCCCGTAGTCGGCGAGCAAGAGCGTGCAGAAATTGCCCGGCAAAAGGCGGGTTAGATCCAGGATCTTGATACCTTGAAGGGCGTCCATCATAACATCATAAGAGTCGTGAGGGGCTGTTGCCCATATCCCTGGAGCGAACGTTAAAGAATTTTGGGTACCCATTCTTAGTGAAGCGAAACGGTTGCAAATCCAATTGTTTGAGCCCGAAGGGCGAGTTTTGGGTTTGCAGTGAAGCGAACTTTAGAATGGTCCAAAATTATTTTCAGTGAGCGAAATGGGTTTTGGGCAACAAGCCCTGAAGACCCTACCTCCTCATTACCCGGAACAAAATGCCTCATGCAAATCGGAAGGTGACCGGATTTCTCTCCCCCTCCTCTGTCCCCTTGTCCGGGAAGACGGCCTCGACGGGTTGTCCGATCTTGATTGAATCCGGGCGAGAGAGATCAGCCCCCAGAAGGAGGGCGCTGATACGGGGTCCCTCATCCAGCTGGACCACTCCCCAGCAATAGGGATTGTCGCGGCTATACCCCTTCGCCTCATAGTAAGTCGTCCCCACCCTCACCACGCTGTAGGAGACGAGTTTTCCCTGGCCCGAGAGTTGAACCCATTCCATTTCATCCCCTATACACTGGCCGCAGAGGGGACGGGGAGGTACCATGATCGCCCCGCACTGCTTACACCTTGAGCCCATCAATTTTTTACGATCGAGAAGCCGGTAAAAGGAAGCCGCAGTAAACTCTCTCTCTTCCATGAAGACCACTACCTCCTTTCAAAGATATGGACGGTAACCGTGCTGCCCGACGCCCCCACGTTGTGCGTCAGTGCGAGATTTCCCCCGGGTACCTGTCTCTGGGCGGCATGCCCGGTCATCTGTTCCCATATCTCAACGACCTGGCCGACCCCTGTTGCCCCGACTGGGTGCCCCTTTGCCTTGAGGCCCCCTGAGGTATTGATGGGTTTATCGCCATCCCGGGCCGTTCTCCCTTCCTGGGCGGCCTTCGGGCCTACGCCGGGCTTAAAAAATCCCAAGTCCTCGGTCGCCAAGACCTCGGCAATGGTGAAGCAGTCGTGGACCTCGGCGAGTTGAATATCTTCCGGAGTTACGCCGGCCATTCCATAGGCCTGCTCGGCCGCGAGTTGGGCTGCCTTTAAAGAGGTCATATCCTTTCTTCCATGCAGCGCCTGAGCATCACTGGCTTGGCCCGTACCGATAATGTAAATGGGCGTATCGGTGAAATTTCGAGCGATCTCCTCGGCCACCAGTATGGCACAGGCCGCTCCATCGGTGATGGGAGAGCAGTCGAAGAGTTTCATGGGCCAAGCTACGATGGGGTTTGCGGAGGGGTCTTTGAGGAATTCCATTTCATCGGCCCAGGAGGGGATGGGACCTCCCCTCTCCTTGGCCTTGGCAATACGGGAACTCATGATATCCCGGATGGAAACGTTGAAATGGGCCTTCGGGTTCAAGGCGCCGTTGGCGTGGTTCTTGATGCCGATTTTCATGAACTGCTCTTCCGTTGTCCCGTATTTCGCCATATGGGCGGTGGCGATTTGGGCATAGAGGCTTGGGAAGGTCGCGCCCACGGGCACTTCATAGATGGCATCCGCCGCCGCCGCCAGGGTATCGGTAACCTTAGCAGTGGTCAACTTATTCATTACTTCAACTCCGCTGACGAGCACGATGTCGTAGATACCGGACGCAATGGCAATGATTCCCTCTCGGAGGGCGACGCCGCTACTGGCACAGGCATCCTCAGTCCGCGTGGCGGGCCTCGGGTTCAACCCTACCCATTCCGCCATAAGGGGCGCCATGTGGGCCTGTCCCTCAAAGCAATCACCCGAGAGATTCCCCACGTAGATCGCCTCGATTTCCCTTGGGTCAATTCCCTTCTGAACCTCGCCTAAAGTCGCCCGAAACGCCTCAACGAATAGGTCTCTGGAATCCTTCTCCTTGAAGGCTCCGAAATGACACATTCCCGCACCGATCACGGCCACGCCCCTCGCCAACTTCTTTGTCCTTTGAACCATTTGTGGACCCCCTATTTGTCATTTTGATTTTGAACTTTGAAATTTGACATTCTTACTTTCTACCTCCACCCTCCACCCTCTAACCTCTAACCTCCGGCTTTCTTTCCCTTTTGGCATTTGAGCTTTGACATTTCTCCTTCTGCCCCCAACCTCTCGCTTGACGTTTCGAAAAAACTCGCTCTCCGCCGCTCAAAAATATCTTTTCATGCCGGAGAAGACCCTTATCCCTTCGCTTCAATGCTTCCAAAGTGACCCTTTCGGGGCTCGCGGGCGGGGAATACTTGCCCCTTCCGGTCTCTAAAGGACCGGCTTTCCCCTTCCCGCTCACCCTCGATGGGTACCCCACTTCTCCAGCAGACTTCGCTCAGGGACAATGGTCTTCCTCCGATTACATGGGGGGCTTCAGCACTGGAACACCGCAGCACCCTATGATTTCGCGCTCAGGCTCGTTTTTCCGCTTTTAACCAATAAAACCAATTAAACTAATAAAACCAACCAACTCATTGCCATTTGTCATTTGGACTTTGTCATTTGACATTTCTCCTTAGTCCTCGCCGTATTGATTCAACCCTTCGGATCAATTCATTTTTCAAGTCACTTTCGGCAACGCCAAGGCCTCCTATCCACCTTCCCCTGATGACGATGACTTGCCTCCCCATTTCCCGAACCTCTGGACGATCGACGCACGCCTTTCTACACCCGCATATGATAATTAAGAGATCGACCAGCCTTTCTCCTTCCGGGTGAAAGGTGACCTCATCATCCTTTACGGTCGTCATCCACTGGTCGATGATTCGGGGGGAATTGATCTCCGGATTACAGTTGCCGCAGTACTTCACGACGATGCGCATGGGGTTACTTTTTTCGGTTATCCACGATCCGCTTGGCCTTGAAGGTAGTCCGCTCGAGGGAACCAAGGGGTTTAATGGCCACCTCAGGTGTAACCAAGAGCTCCTCCTTCAATCCCTTTTTCAGACGAGAAGTCACTGTTTCCGTATCTTTGGCCTCGGCACTTACTTCGACAACGACGGTGCAGATCTCCGTTCTCCTTTCTTCGTCCGAGGTCAGCTCGATGCGAAACTCGTCGCTCAGTTCCGGAAAACCCCTGACTACCTTCTCCACCTGGATGGGATAGAACTTCGCACCCTTGTATATGATCATGTCATCGGCCCTGCCCAGGATTCCCCCGACGGACCGGGCATGGGTCCTCCCGCAGGCGCATTTCTCGGTTGTGAGACTGGCCAGGTCATTGGTCCAATACCGGATCATGGGTATGGCCTCTTTTGTGAGATGGGTCATAAGCAGAACCCCCACTTCCCCGGGCTGGCACCTCTCCTTTGTGTCGGGGTCGATTACCTCGAACAGGACGTGATCCTCCACCCAATGGAGGCCTGCCTTCTCCTCACATTCGGAGGAGATGGTGGGTCCAATTTCGGTCAATCCATAGTAGTCGAAGGCATCGATTCCCAGGCCCTCCTCGATCTTCTTCCGGGTTGCAGGGACTTCCGCCCCTCCTTCCCCGCCAAAGCACCCTCGCCGCAAGGGGATGTCCTTCGGGTCAATTCCCCGCTGGGCTAGCCTTTCGGCGATATGCAGGGCGTAAGACGGGGTACAGAGCAAGACCGTGGACCCGGGATTGAGGAGGTAATCGATCTGGCGCTCGGTCATGGCCGCTCCGATGGGCAGCACGAAGCATTTGAGTAGCTGGCTTGCATAGTGAGTTGACATACCGGCTATCCACAGCCCGTAGCTAAAGGCATTTTGAACGATATCGTTCGGTCGCACGCCGAAGTTCCACATTGTCCGAGCGGTCCAGGAGGCGATGGCTTTGACATCTCCGCGAGACCATATGGTATTGACGGGGACTCCCGTGGTTCCCGTCGAGGGGTGAAGCTCGGCCCAGTCCTCTCGGGGGGCAACCGTATACCTTCCAAAGGGCGGGTGGGCCAGCTGTTCTTCCCTCAACTCCCCTTTGGTCACGGGAGGGATATGAACGATTTCCTCCAAGGAGCGAATGTCCTCGGGCTTAATCCCCGCCTTCTTGAACCGTTCCTGATAAAACGGCGATAGGTCATAGCAGCGTTTGAGCTGCCATCGCAATCGGTCCATCTGGAGCTCCTCCAGCTGGGAACGGTCCATGGTTTCGATTTCGGGATCGAAATACTTCCTGTCCTCCATGGAAATCCCCCCTTTCTGATAGGGCCGGAATGGTTTCTATTCCTTTCCGCGTTTGCCCTTCCCCTTTGCCGTATCCTCCTTCGGGCGCAGGGCGAAATACCGTTCCGCCTTCATCCCGGTGATACCCTGGAAATAGGGGTCCTCTTCAATTCCCGCGATGACCTTGGCCAGCTCCTTTTTCCGTTCGATGTTCGTCTCCCTCCCAATCATAATTTTCATGGCTGTTGGAGACCCCGCTCCCTGCATGGCCTCGGGAAGACCCGCTCCCACTGCCATATTTTCAATGAGACGATACATCCTGATCCTGTCCTTGGTGGAGAACCCCTTCTTTCCCTTGATATATTTTTCGATGTATTTGCCGATCTCGGGGTGTTGGTAATCCCTTTCCGAGGGGAGGGTTATGATGATTCCGCCCGCAATATCCTGGGCCAACCTCATCCATTCGTAGGTAAACCGGGTGATGTTGAGCTTTTCAACGTTGGCCAACAAGGGATTGATCATATAGGCGCCCGAAGGGGTTTGATGGCCCTCGTAAGAGCAGGCAAGGGCACAGGACCAGCAGGTCTCAGCCATGTTGACCATCTCCGTCAGGGTGTTGCGAATGTTGGATGCTTTTTCGATCCCATTGGATTCAGCAATCCAAGCAGAAGCTCCAATGACCACGTCGGCCAATCCGACTTTGCATCCCCCGTAATTCGATCGATGATATCCGGCGAAGGTTTCCACCAACTCCAGGGCGAACTCATGTTCCCCGCACATGAACACACGCTCCCAGGGAATGAAGACGTCATCGAAGACGATGAGGGCTTCTCCTCCCACGATGCCATATTTTGGGTTTCCAGAGTCGAGCTCGCTTTCCAGTCTCCTGGTGTCGTTGGTCTGCCTTCCGAAGATGAGGGTGATCCCTTCGGTATCCACGGGAATGGAAAAGGAGAGGGCGTAATCCTTATCCTCTGGGCCCATGGCCCTGGTGGGCATGGTAATGATTTCATGGGAGTTGATGGACCCGGTAATATGGGCCTTTGCACCCCTGACGATGATTCCATCGGATTGTCTCTCAACCACTCGCAGGTAGACGTCTGGATCCTCCTGTTCGTGGGGTCGAAGGCTGCGGTCTCCCTTCGGATCGGACATCGCCCCGGCACTCATGAGATCGTTTTGCTGAACGTATCGAAGGAAGTCCTTGAACCGTTCGTGATATTTCGTGCCGTATTTCTGGTCGATATCATATGACGTGACGTAGATGCCGTTGAGGGCGTCTAGTCCCACACACCTCTGGAAGCAGGTCCCCGTGCGTTGGCCCATAAGTCTCATCATTCTCACCTTTTTCACCAGATCATCAGTGCTCTGATGGATATGGGTGAACCGGTTGATTCTCTCCCCGGTAAGATGTGAGGTGGCAGTCGTGATCTCCTGAAATTCGGGCCTGTGGGCTAATTCGTAGGTCATTGCCGCCGCGTGAATGTGTGGCTTAAAGAGGGTATAATCGATAACGCTCTCGATTTTCTCCCCGAAACAGTATACCTTCGGCTTCAGTTTCCTCAGGCTCTCGATATATTGCCTTCCCGTTTTCATTGGCATGTCCTTTCCTCCTGTGGCGGGACGTTTCACATTCATAGAGATGTTTGAAAAACTGGAAAAAGGAGCTCTGAGCGCTCTAGCTGGAGTGAAGCGAACTTTGGAATGGTCGAAAAAATATTTTGAGCAGCGATGAGCGACTTTTTCAGAGATCTCTCATGGGGAATTCTAACTCAATTTTTCCGGCAAATTCAACTTCTTCGCGATGCCAGGAAATCGAAGCATTTTATTCCCGGAAAAGTCGCCTCCTCCCCTAGCTCCTCCTCGATGCGCAAAAGGCGATTGTACTTGGCAATCCTTTCGCTCCGTGAAAGGGACCCCGTTTTGATCTGTCCCGCATTGGTAGCTACGGCAAGATCTGCTATGGCCGTATCCTCCGTTTCCCCGGATCGGTGGGAGATGATACAGGCATACCCCACGCTCTTCGCTCTTTCAATGGTCTCCAGGGTTTCGGTCAATGTCCCCACCTGATTGGGCTTGATCAGAATGGCATTGGCCGCTCCCCGATTGACTCCCCTGTTGAGCCTTTCCCTACTGGTGACGAAGAGGTCATCGCCGACCAGCTGAACTCGGCGTCCTAACCTCTCCGTGAGGAGATCCCATCCCTCCCAATCGTCCTCCGCCATCCCGTCCTCTATGGAGAGGAGAGGATACCGGTTTACCCAATCCTCGTATAAGTCCACCATCTCCTGTGGGGTTTTCGGGGAGTCACCGCCGGCCTTCAGGACATAGGTGCCCTCCTGATAGAACTGGCTAGCTGCCACATCCAACGCGATGGATACATCCCTGCCGGGTTGATACCCCGCTCTTTGAACAGCTTCCAGGATGAACTCAAGCGCTCCCTCGTTGGAGGGAAGATCCGGGGCGAATCCACCCTCGTCGCCTACCGCGGTCTTGTGTCCACCTTCTTTCAGGACGGATTTGAGGTGATGAAATGTTTCGGCGCCCATGCGGAGCGCCTCCGCGAAGGTGCTGGCCCCAACGGGGAGGATCATGAATTCCTGAAGGTCCAGGTTGTTGTCAGCGTGGGCACCTCCGTTGAGGATATTCATGTGGGGGAGGGGCATGATGTGGCCTCGAATACCTCCCGCGTATCTAAAAAGCGGTACCCCCAAGAAGTCCGCGCCGGCATTGGCACAGGCCAAGGAGGTACCGAGGATTGCATTGGCCCCCAAATTCCCCTTATTGTGGGTGCCGTCCAACTGTATCATGGCCCGATCGATGGAGGGTTGATCCAGCGCATCCAATCCGATGAGCTTTGGCCCGATATGGGCGTTTACGTTCTGAACGGCCTTGAGGACTCCCTTCCCCAGATACCGATGGGGATCCCCATCCCTGAGCTCTATGGCCTCATGCTCTCCCTTAGACGCACCAGAGGGGACTGCGGCTCTTCCCCGCGCCCCGCTCTCCAAAGCAACCTCTACCTCAACGGTGGGATTTCCCCTGGAGTCGAGAATCTCGCGGGCGATAACGTGAACGATACGTGACATGCCTCCCTCCTTATTTTTCGGCTAGCAGTTTGTTGCCTATATAGATGTAGTGAATCCCAGAGATGATGGTAAAAAACGCCGTCAATCCGATGAGGATGGGGAAGAGAGATCCGAGCCCCAAATGGAGAACGGAAAGCAGCGCCCAAATGATAGTGAGGATCTGAAAAACAGTGGTGACCTTGCTCGTATACCTGGGCTTTATCGTGGGCTTCTGGTCCATCATAGTCAGGACCCAAAAGCCCATGGCGATGAGGATATCTCGGCTTATGACTATTACCGTCAGCCAGTATGGGACGATCTCCAGAATAGCAAGGGTGATGAAGGCGGAGGCCAGGAGGAGTTTGTCGGCGATGGGGTCCAGATAGGAGCCCAGATCCGTCCGCTGACGCCAGATTCTGGCGAGGAAACCATCGAGGGCATCGGTTATTCCCGCGATGACAAACGTGACGAGAGCCCCGTGGAACGATTTCGAGATGAGGAGGATGACGAATAGCGGGATAATGAGAATCCGTATGAGGGTCAGTGCGTTGGGAAGGTTCATTTCCCCGATTAATCCTTCCTGTCGCAGTACCAGCGGGTCGAGACGATGAGGGTATGCTCGATTTGGGCCGCCCCTGGTCAATCGGGTTATTCATCACCCCGATAGAGAGGCTTGAAGGCGGTGTACTTGTCTATGAAATGCAAATCTACCTTGCCTGTTGGGCCATTTCTCTGTTTCCCGATGATAACTTCGGCGATTCCCTTATTGGGTGTGTCCTGCTTATACAATTCCTCGCGGTAGATAAAGATGATGACGTCGGCGTCCTGTTCAATGGCCCCGGACTCCCTCAGGTCTGCCAACTGAGGCCTTCTACTGGGCCGATCTTCCGTTTTTCGACTCAACTGCGAGATGGCGATCACGGGGACGGATAGCTCTTTTGCCAGGGCCTTCAGGGATCTGGATATTTCGGAAATCTCCTGTTCGCGGCGCTCTGCCCTTCTCCCCTTCATCAGTTGAAGATAATCAACGATGACCAGCCCCAAACCATATTCCGCTTTCAATCGCCTGGCTTTGGCCCTGATCTCCAGGTTGGTAATGGCGGGGGTATCATCGATGAAGAGGGGGGCTTCCGAGAGGTTGCCCGCTGCCAGGGTGAGCTTGGGCCAATCGCTCTCGCTTAAGAACCCGCTTCGCAACTTCTGCCCATCAACCTCAGCCTCTGAGCAAAGCATCCGAAGGGCCAATTGTTCCTTGGACATCTCCAAGGAGAAGATCGCCACCGGGATTTTCGCCTCAATGGCGGCATACTGGGCGACATTGAGGCAGAAGGCAGTTTTCCCCATGGCGGGTCTTCCGGCCACGATGATCAAATCCGAGGGTTGAAACCCCGCCGTTTTCCGATCCAAATCCTTGAACCCTGAGGGGATTCCCGTGATGAGCTCCTTCTTTTCATAGAGCTTTTCTATGGTTTTAAAGCTCTCCTTGATGATATCCTTGAAGGGATAAAAGGAGGGCTTGACCCTGTGCTCTGAAATCCCGAAGATGAGGCGCTCCGCATCGTCGACGAACCCGTCAACGTCTCCCCTGTCCTCATAGCTCTGGGTGACGATTTCCGTTGCCGCCTGGATTAATTTCCTCAAGATGGACTTTTCCTTGACGATCTTGGCGTAATATTCGATGTTGGCCGCTGTTGGAACGGAATCGATTAGGGAAGTCAAATAGGAAGCACCGCCGATTTCTTCCAGGAGGTTTTGGTATTTCAGCTCATTGGTCAGGGTTATGAGGTCGGATGGTTCATTTTTCTCCGAAAGGGCGATCATGGACTTGAAGATCTTTCGGTGAGCCTCCCGGTAGAAATCATCGGAGTCCAGGATTTCAACTATCTTATTGAGCGCCTCATTTTCTATCAAGATTCCTCCCAGAACGGACTGTTCTGCTTCAGTATTCTGGGGGGGGACCTTGCCAATTGGATCGCCGATTTCGTTCATCTGTCCGATTACTCCCTGACGACCCAGAGCTTTAGGTTAGCTGTTACCTCGGGGTTGAGCCTGATCGGGATCGTATACACCCCCAGGTTCTTGATGGGTTCTTCCAACTCGATCTTTTTGCGGTCGATTTGAAACCCGTTCTCGTTGAGGTGTTCCTCAATATCCTTGGAGGTGACCGATCCGAAGAGCTTTCCGCTCTCCCCCACGGGCTTGCTGATGGTGCAGGAGAATTCCTCAATCCTTTTGGCGAGCTTTTCAGCTTCCCGTTTGATCTTGTCCGTTTTATCCTGGGCAAGGCGTTTTTCGTGCTCCAACTTCTTTCGACTCTTGGGGCTTGCTTTTATCGCTATTTTATTGGGTATTAGATAGTTCCTTGCGTACCCATCCGAGACTCTTACTAAGTCTCCCACCTTCCCGAGGGAGGGGATATCCTCCAGGAGGATAATCTCCATGCTGCCTCCTTTCTTTTTGCTCGATAGGATGTTGTCTGGGATTAGGGGGACTTACCCTGACGGGCTCACCCCGGGTGAAACTCGGGCCCATCGTTATTTCATCACCGTTGTAAAGGGTAAGATGGCGATGTTTCTGGCCCTCTTTATGGCGGTGGTAATTTCCCTCTGGTGTCGAGCGCAGTTACCCGATATCCTTCGGGGGATGATTTTTCCCCTTTCCGTGACGAAATGTCTCAAGATCCTGGGATTCTTGTAATCAATCTCGAGCGTCTTATCGGCGCAAAAGCGGCACACCTTCCTCCTGATATAGATTCTTCGCTTCCTGTTTGCGACGTTCCTCATAGGGTCATCCATCCCCAGCGTTCGCTGGCCTATCAGCCAGGGTATTTCCTCAGGTGTTCAACGGCATCGGCTATGATTTCCACCCTCGTTCGGCTCTGGCCTTCCCTGGTTTTCCATTTCCTCTGCTTTACTTTCCCCTCGATTAAGACCCACTGGTCCTTTTTGAGTTTTTCCATTGGATCCCGTTGATCTCTCCAGAAGGCCATGAAGTCGAAGTAATCGGCGATCATCCCGGGACCACGCCTATTGGGTATTGCAACGGTCATCTTAACCACACGTTCGCCTCTGGGATTGTAGCGGATTTCCGGATCCCTTGTCAAGCTTCCAATGAGAATGACTCGATTGTATCCGTCCACTAACTTTCCGCCTCTCTCTCCTTCCCTTCGTCCTCACCCTCCTCGGCTCCCGCCGGTTCTTTAGCCAAGGTTTGCGTCTCCTCCGGAGCTTTTTCATCCAGCCTGACCGATTGATATTTCAGGACGCTGTCCGAAAGCCGAAGGTTTCTTTCGATCTCGGCGAGGACTTGGCCGTTTCCCAAAAAACGGATCAGGATGTAGTAGCCCTTAGTCAACTTCTTGAGCTTGTAAGCCAGCTTTCTCCGGCCCCATTCCTCCACTTTGATCAATTCACCGTTCAGGTTTTCGATAACTTCCCTCATCTTTTCGATCAGGCCTTTCACCTCATCTTCCACCAAATCCGGATGGGCGATGAAGATGGTTTCATACTTTCTCATAAGCGATCTCCTTTCCATTGCCTTGAGCCGTTGAGGGAAAGGCCTCTATTTGGGCCGATCGGGTTGGGGAACGAGCTTTGTGGAGATCTGGCCTCTGGCAACCTTCACCCTCACCTTTTCGGCTATCTCCAGTGTGACAACGGTATCAGTCAAGCCAGTGATCCTCCCATACATTCCCCCTGCTGTAATTACCTGATCTCCCTTCCTCAGGTTAGACAGCAAAGCCTTATGATCCTTTTGCCTCTTTTGCTGGGGTCGAATCAAAAGGAAGTAGAAAATGCCGAAGAGCAGGATGAGGGGGACGAACATCCCAAACCCTTGTTGGCCACCTTCTCCAGGGGCACCCATAGCATAAGCGATTTGATCGAACATGATAACCTCCTATCTCCTGTTTTAACGGCAATGTTGATGTAAGCCCACCCAGCCGAGGGTTTCCCTTTATGGGTCATCTTTTTCCTGCCTCTTTTCCTTCCACTGCTTGCAGAAATCCAACAACCTGTCCCGGCTGATGGCTTCCCTCAGCCCTTTCATCAGATGTATGTAGTAGTAAAGATTATGGATGGTATTAAGCCTCAGGGCCAGGATTTCCCTTGCCATATAGAGATGCCTCAAGTATGCCCTCGAATAGCGACGGCAGGTATAGCATCCACACTCCTCCTCAATGGGGCGCTCGTCGGTGGCATGGCAGGCATTCTTGATGGCTAGCTTTCCAAATGAGGTGAAAAGCATGCCGTTTCGGGCATTTCGAGTGGGGATGACACAGTCGAAGAGGTCTATGCCTCGCATGACTGCATCGATGAGATCTTCGGGTTTTCCCACCCCCATCAAATACCGTGGTTTTTCTCGGGGCAAGAGGGGGGCCGTTTGGCTTATTATGCGGTACATGACCTCTCGACTTTCACCAACGCCCAATCCGCCAATGGCATAACCATCGAAGCCAATTTCGCAAAGCTCCCTAGCGCTCTTCTCCCTCAACTCATCGAACATACCGCCCTGAACGATCGCGAATAGGGCCTGCCCATTTCCCCGGAGGGCTCTATGGCATCGCCTCGCCCACTGTGTGGTCAGAGTGGTTGAGCGCAATGCGTATTCATAGGAGACGGGGTAGGGAATGCATTCATCCAAGCTCATGATAATGTCAGCCCCCAGGGATCGCTGAATCTCGACGGCCATTTCCGGGCTGATAAAGTGCCTTGAGCCGTCGATGTGCGACTGGAAAGTCGCCCCTTCCACCGATATCTCCCTCAATTGCCCCAGGCTAAACAGCTGATATCCGCCACTGTCGGTGAGAATGGGACGGGTCCAATTCATGAATCGGTGGAGTCCCCCCAGTTGTTCAATAGTCCGGTGCCCTGGCCTCAGATAGAGATGGTAACTGTTATTGGAGATGATCTCAACCCCAATGTCCACCAGATCATCTGAGGTCGTGGCTTTAATGGCAGCCTGGCTCCCGACGGGAATGAAAGCCGGGGTTTCAAATTCACCGTGGGGGGTCACGATTTTCCCGAGCCTCGCCTCAACATCCTTCCCGGTTTTCACGAGATAAAATTGAAAGTTCATTTTCCCTACATCAACCCCTGGCGCCCAGGGCTAAAGCTCTTTCATCCACATTCAGACGATGAGCATCCCGTCCCCGTAGCTGTAGAAGCGATATTCATTTCTGATGGCCTCCCTATAAGCATTCATTATGAGTTCCGCTGTGGCGAAGGCCGAGACTAACAGGATGAGGGTGGTACCTGGGAGGTGGAAATTGGTGATGAGGGCATCCACCATCCTGAAGCGATACGAGGGATAGATAAAAAGGTCTGTATATCCAGCCGTTGCGACGAGTTTACCCCATGAATCCACGGCCGATTCCAGTGATCGTGTTGTTGTCGTGCCCAACGCGACAATCCTACCTCCCGTTTCCTTTGCCCTATTGACGCTCTCAGCAGCCTGAGGGGCTATCTCAAAAAACTCGGGGGCCATCTTATGATCTGCCACCCGTTTCGTCCTGATGGGGGAAAACGTCCCCACATTTACGTGCAGGGTAATGGGAACGATGGATACGCCCTTCCGTTTCATCCTCTCCAAAAGGGGATGGGTCAAGTGCAAACTAGCCGTCGGAGCGGCAATGGACCCCGGTTTTGTGGCGAAGATGGTCTGATAGCGTTCCTCGTCGAGGGGAAGGATTTCCTTCCTCTTGATGTAAGGAGGGAGGGGCATCCTCCCGTAGTGATCGATTGCCTCATAGAAATCCCCCTCGAAGTCGAACTCTATTCTCCAGGCCCCGCCATGGTCCCTGCCGAGGAACTGTCCCCTCAGGCCGTCACCGAAAAAGACCGTGGAGGCGCGGCTTATGGATTTGGACCTCTTGACGAGGCACTTCCACGTTCGATTCCCCACCCTCTCGGTAATCAGGACTTCAACCTTCCCGCCGGTTTCCTTCGTTCCCACGAGCCTTGCCTTCAAGACCTTCGTATCGTTGACAACGAGGGCATCGCCTTTGTTGAGGTACTCGGGTAAATCGCGAAAGGTTCGGTGTTCCAGGGAACCCTTTTCCCGGTTAACTACCATCAGGCGAGATTGGTCCCGTTCCCTCGATGGATACTGTGCGATGAGGTTACGCGGAAGCCCATACTGAAAATCTTGCACGTTCATAGGGACTCCCCACGATACAAGTTACTCAATTAATCACAAATACCTACCAAAGTCAATTACCCCATGTGCGGAGTTTTCGGAGTCTAAGGAGAACACCAGTGTTTACGGGCGACTCGCGGGAGCAGTGGGACCCCCCGTCGATGGTGAGCGGGCTGCGCTTCCGAAACCGGTTGTTGGCCGGATTCGCTGGAGCGAGAAATTATGTGGTGTTGCGGTGCTGCAGTCAGAAAGGGGGAAAGGAGTTTGAGGTTGGAGGTTAGAGGCTGGAGGCTGCAGGTAAGAATGTCAAATGTCAAAGCTCAAATGCCAAATGACAAATAACTCATGACGGACACGGACACGAGAGCAGATGTCAAATGGCAAAGGTGAAAGATTAAGGTTAAGGTTGAGAGGGTGAAGGCGGAAGATGAAATGCCAAAGTTCAAAATCCAAATGACAATGAGTTGGTTGTATTAGTTTGATTGGTTTTATTGGTTAAAAATGGAAAAACGAGCTCTGAGCGAGGGGGAATTGGGCCAACGGACCAAAACGCCCTGAATCGAAGGTACAGCGATAAAATAGTTTGACATCGAGCTTGAGATTATCTAAGATTGAGCCGTTTAAAACAATGTCTTATGGATTTCACCGAGAGGTATGGACCGATGCTGTATAAGGGTGCAGGAGTGGATGTGGATTTGGGAGAGGAGTTCGTGAGACGGATCAAGCCCCTTGTCGAATCCACGTTCGACCCCCGGGTCCTGACGTCCTTGGGAGGTTTCAGCGGTTGTTATTCTCTCGAGCGCATGGGACATCGAGATCCCGTACTCGTGGCTTCCACGGATGGAGTTGGAACTAAGCTCAAAGTGGCCTTCATGGTCGACCGGCATGATACGGTGGGAATCGATCTCGTTGCAATGTGTGTCAATGACATCCTCGTCAGTGGTGCTCAACCCCTCTTTTTTATGGATTATATGGCAACGGGGAAACTAGAACTGGAAAAGGCCAATTCCATTATCGAGGGGATTGTCAAAGGATGCAAGGAGGCCGGGTGTTCCTTAATCGGAGGGGAGACCGCGGAAATGCCCGGATTCTATGGGTCGGGGGAATATGATTTAGCGGGGTTCGCCGTGGGAATTGTCAGCAGGGGGGAGATGATTGGCGGGGCTGAGATATCGCCGGGGGATACACTGATCGGGCTTTCTTCCAGTGGGCTGCACAGCAATGGATATTCCTTGGTTAGGAAGATCGTCTTCGAATACCTGCAGCTGCATGTGGACGATTGGATTGAGGAGTTGGGGCGAACAGTCGGGAATGAGCTCTTAGAGCCAACACGAATCTATGCCAAGACAGTGATGTCGCTGAAGCGGGAGTTTCGGCTTCTGGGAATTGCCCACATTACGGGAGGAGGAATAACGGGAAATCTTCCCAGGATTTTACCGAACGGCTGTAAGGTATCCCTTCAAAGGGGAAGTTGGCGGGTTCCTCCCATCTTTTCCTTTCTACAGAGGGAGGGACGAATCCCAGAAGAGGAAATGTGGAAGACTTTTAACAATGGAATCGGGATGATCCTCGTGGTCAGAGCTGAACAGGCGGAGGGCGTTCTGACTCGGCTGAAAGAATGGGGGGAAGAGGCCTACCTGATCGGAGAGATATCCGAAGCAAAGGAGGAAGGGGAACGACTGGAGTTCATGTGATACAGTGAATGGAGTCACAGTTCCCGAGGGTTTCTGGGATGATGGGGAAACCGCGGATTATCATACCATGGTTAGCCCAGTGCTGGACCGAGATGAGACCGCTCGGGGATTGAAGTCCTGTACGGGAGGAATGAGGAGATCCGATGAGGAGATGGGATGTTGTCATCCTCGGTACCAATACTGGCGGGATTTTAGCGGGGGCTCTTCTGGCCAAGAGGGGCTTTTCAGTGCTGTTCCTTGAGGAGGAGGGAAAAGCGGCAAAACTCCACGGGAGGTATCGGTTCCGCCAGTTTTCTAACCTTTCCGAGATTTTCGTTAGCAGGGCCCTCATTGAGGGGATTTATCAACTGTTGGGTCTCCGCTTAGCCGATGGCGAATTTGTCTATAGGGGAGATCTCAAGCGCCAAATCTTGCTCCCGGGCCATCGGGTTGATATGGCAACCCATCGGACCGATCCTTTGGATGAGATGAAGAGGGAATTCCCGGAAAACTGGGACCTCATCGAAACCTTTTACTCTCGGCTGCAGGAGGAAGATCTGATTCGCCGCACTATGTTGGCCTTGGGCGACGAACGGCCGCTCCTCGGCCGGATTGGAAAACGGCTTGATCTTGCATATCATGTCTTATCTGATAGGGCATTGTCAGCCTTCCTGGGCTCTTTGAAGGCAGGTAAAGCTTTCACTCGATTCATAGACGTTCAGATCAGAAGCATGAGCTACCTACATGTTGATGATTGGCCCTTGAGTTTGGCTTCCCATCTCGCCGGTATCTTGATACGGGATGAGGTTCTCATGGATGTGGTGAGTCCTCGGGGATTCATGGATAGGGTTAAAAGGGAAGCGCTGAAGGGCGGAGGACAAGTCAGTAACCTCGAATCGTTCAACACAGTTCAGATTGAGAAATCCTCGGGAGAATTCAGGATTCATACCGACGGGGAGGAGAAAACCATATCATCCAGGATGTGCATCGGCAACTTCCCCCTTTCCCAGCTGAAAAAGCTCATACCCACGGCCTTTTCAGGACGGAAATGGGCGCAAAAGGAAGGGCACCTTTGGCCGAAGTATTTCATACTCTCATTAAACCTCGGCCTCGATGCTAGAGGGATTCCGGTAGGCTTGGGAGATTGTTTCGTCTCGCTACGGGATATGGACGCCCCATATGAAAATGGAAACCTTCTGATGGTTTTCATGGGGCCCGAGGGGGTCTGGGCTCCACCGGGGAAGAAGTCGGTTATGGTCAATGCCTTCATTCCCGTGGGCGATGGGAAACGGGATAGGGCGAAAATCAAAGGCGCTATCGAGAACATGTTGGTTCACCTATTGGAGGTCGCTCCATTCCTGGATAGGTCGATCAGGCTGATCGATGTACGACCTTCTCTAGAGCGTTATGGCGGCCAATGGGTTAATAGAGACGTCATATACGGTGGTGCACCGTCGTTTCGAGTGGGAAGTGAAATTCTTCCCACTGTTACCCCGTTGGAGGGCCTGTTTCTCGCATGCAGGGAGAATTTTCCCTACTTGGGCTTTGAGGGTGAGATCCTATCGGGCATAAAGGTGGCTCGGGCAATTTCGAACCGCTTTCGCTAGGGACAGGGGGGAGTGGCGTTTATGGGTTGCAGGATTATCATTTTTTGATATAATAGTATTTTTAATTGAGGTGAGACATGTCCAGGGTTTGCGAGATTTGTGGAAAGGGGCCTTCTTTTGGCCACAATGTGAGTCACGCCAATAATAAGACGAAACGTGTTTGGTATCCAAACCTCCAAAGGGTGAGGGTGCTGAGGAATAAGAATGTCGTCAGGATGAAGGTCTGCACCCGTTGTATCCGGTCCGGTAGAATAACCAAGGCGCTTTAATGGTCCTCCCGCCTCCCGATCTTCAACCTCTCAACTGCAACAATTCCCTTAATCTTTTCCAGCGAGCCGATGAGCCTCCTCAGGTGATTTAAATCCTTAATTTCCACCGCAAAGGTACAGATGGCCCTCTTATTTTCCGTTGTACTGAGTTGGGCATTGGTAATATTGGCCTCATTGGAGGTGATGGAGGAGCTGATATCGGCCAGCAATCCCTTTCGATCCGTGCATATTACCCGAATGCGGACGGGATGAACGTGCTTGTGCCTTAGATCCCATTCAACCTTCACTCTTCTCTGAGGGTCGCTATTTAAGACGTTGGCACAGTCGACAGTATGGATGGTTATCCCCCTTCCTCGGGTGATAAAACCCGTTATCTTATCACCTGGAAGGGGATTGCAGCAGCTTGCAATACGGACCATCATATCATCGACGCCCTTGATCTGAATGGCATCCTGGGATCCCTTTTTTACGAGATGAATAATCTTCTGAATTGGGCTCTCCCTCTTCTTGTCCCTTCCATCCAATTTTTCGGGGGGAACCAGCTTTCCAATAATCTGTTTGGACGAAACCTTCCCATATCCAATAGCCGCCATAAGATCGTCCGTGGCTTGAAAGCCGAAATCGCCGGCTACCTTCTGGATTTCCGCGGATTTAAGCAATTTGGCGAAATTGAGGGTAAATTTCCTGAATTCCTTCTCGCAGATTTCCCTCCCGAGGGCGATGCTCCTCTCCCTCTGTTCCTTTTTGATCCATTGTCGAATTTTGGTCTGGGCCCTGGAGGTCTTGACGAACTTCAACCAGTCCTTACTGGGTTGATGATTTGGGGAAGTGAGAATCTCAACGGTGTCCCCGCTTTTCAATTGATACTTTAACGGAACGAGCCTTCCGCCCACCTTAGCCCCAATGCACCGATGTCCGATATCCGTGTGAATGCTGTAAGCGAAGTCCACGGGTGTGGCTCCCCTTGGGAACTCCTTAACCTCCCCCCTGGGGGTAAAGACGTAAACATCGTTGGGATAGAGGTCCATTTTGATGGTCTCCAAGAATTCGCTGTTGTCTTGGAGTTCCCGTTGCCATTCCAAAAGCTGTCTCAACCAGTTGATTCGCCTGTCATCCTCACCCTCGGTAAATTTCCCCTCTTTGTATTTCCAGTGAGCAGCTATCCCCTCCTCGGCGACCCGATGCATATCCCAGGTCCGAATCTGAATCTCCATTCTCTCTCCGTAAAGCCCAATGACGGCAGTATGGAGGGATTGATATCGATTGGCCTTGGGAAGGCCGATGTAGTCCTTGAATTTGCCCGGGATGGGTTTCCAAAGGGAATGGATGATCCCAAGGGCTTCGTAGCATTCCTTGACGGTATTGACGATGATCCTGAACGCGGTGAGGTCGTAGACTTGATTGAAGTCAATATCAAGGGAATTCATTTTCTTATAGATGCTGTAAATCTGCTTTGGACGCCCCGTCACCTCGGCCTCAATCTTGTATTCGAACAGTTTCTTAGTAATGATTCTTTTGACCTCTTCGATGTACCTCTCCCTTTCCTTCTCCTTCTTTGCGATCTTTCCCTTGATGTCGTTATAGATATTGGGGTGAAGGTATTGGAAACTCAGGTCCTCCAATTCATTTTTAATCCAGTCGATCCCGAGGCGATTAGCCAGGGGGGAATAAATATCCAGGGTCTCTTGGGCGATGGTTTTTTGCTTGGAGGGCAGCTGGTATTGGAGGGTGCGCATATTGTGGACCCGGTCCGCCAATTTCACCAAGATTACCCTGATGTCCTTGACCATGGCGAGGATCATTTTTCGAAAGTTCTCGGCCTGATCCTCCTCCTCCGAGGTTGTGAGGGTAATTTTACTGATTTTGGTGACTCCATCCACCAAATGAGCTATCTCTTCCCCGAAGTTTTCGCGAAGCTCCTCCACAGTGGTAAAGGTGTCTTCCAGGACATCGTGCAGCAACCCCGTGACCACGCTGGCCGTATCCAGCTGGAGGTTTACCAGGGTATGGGCGACTTCCAAGGGATGAATGAGATAGGGTTCTCCCGAAAGGCGGACTTGTCCCTGGTGAACCTTGGCGGAGAATACGTAGGCCTTCTTAAGGAAATCGAGGTCAGCTTGGGGGTTATAAGCGGCGACCTGCTCCAATATGTCGTTAAACCTGATCATACATTCACTTCAATATCACTTCAATAATATCTCCAATGTATTGAAAAATCAATCATTTTCAGCTCTGGAGCTCCCTTGTTTTCGAAGGTTAAAGAAGATCCGCGTAAATGTAGCTCTTCACTGGTCAGAGCTCCTTTTTCCGGTTTTCCAGGGATTCCTAATTTGGAACTTTGACATGGACTCTTGTGTTCGTGATGATTAGGACCGAAGACCGGGGACGGCAGACCGCGTTAGACGATCGTGTTCGTGAAGCGTTATTCGTGTTCGTGGAACGTGTCCGTGCTCGTGTTTCGGATCCCGTCATTTGACATTTGAACTTTGACATTTGGTATTTCCCAGTGGTCATTTGACATTTTCCCTCCCGTCTCCAGCCTCTAACCTCCAACCTCAAACTTCTTTCCCCCTTTCTGACTGCAGCACCGCAGCACTGCAACACTGAATAATTTTACGTTCAGGGCTCCTTCTCCCGACTTCAGAATTCATAGAAAAATTTTTGACACCGGCTTCCCCAATCCTCTATGTTTAGGGGAGGTGCGCACGATGGGGCAAAAGCGAAAAATCCTGGTTGAGATTTACGAGAGGCTCATGCGCGCAGTTGGCCCTCGCCATTGGTGGCCCGCGGAATCCGCCTTCGAGGTCATCGTGGGAGCCATACTGACCCAAAATACCTCATGGACTAATGTAGAAAAGGCTATTAGAAATTTGAAGAGGATGAAAATATTGAGTCCCTCTGGAATAAAAGGTATTGACCGGGATGAGCTAGCTCAGGTTATTCGTCCATCGGGTTTCTATCGATTGAAGGCAAGCCGCCTGAAGCGATTCGTCCAATTCTTCTACAAAGAGTTCGACGGAGATATGAGACGGATGATGTCCCAGGACCTGGTTTCCGTAAGGGAGCAATTGTTGAAGGTCGATGGAATTGGTCCCGAGACCGCCGATAGCATTATTCTATACGCCTTAGAGAAACCCATCTTCGTCGTTGACGGCTATACAAGGAGGGTTTTTTGCAGACACAATCTCATCTCCGAGAAATGGAGCTATGAGCACGTTCAGCGCATGGTGATGGGGGAATTAGAACGAGATGTGGGAGTATACAATGAGTTTCACGCTTTGCTGGTCTTCTTGGGAAAGCACTGGTGCCGAAGGGTTCCACGCTGTGGCGGGTGCCCCCTGGAGGATTTATGAGGGGAGTCAATTCATCTTCGAGAAGGGCAATGTCTTACCGTGAGGAAGAAGTCATCAGGCAGATGGGGAGCACTATCCATCGCTACCGGCAAATCGAAGAGGGAGATCATATCGGGGTAGCGGTTTCCGGGGGCGTGGATAGTCTGACGTTGTTGCACCTGTTGACTGAACGAAAGAAGAGGGTTCCCATTACCTATGAACTAGTGGCCCTCCACGTCCATTTGGGTTTCGATCAAGAAGGCTATCGACCCCTTGAGGACTACCTCTCTCGGCGAGGATATCGGTACCGAATCGATGTGACCGATATTGGGAGGATTGCTCACGGTAGTGAAAATAAGGAAAATCCGTGCTGGCTCTGCTCGCGGCTGAGGCGCAAAAGGTTATTCGAAATGGCGCATCAATTGGGATGTAATAAGGTTGCTCTAGGCCACACGAGGGATGACATCATTGAGACTCTCCTGCTCAACATGTTTTACAGCGGTGAAATAAGTACCATGGTTCCCTATTTACCCCTTTTCGGCGGTGTTTTGTGCATCATCAGGCCCTTTGCCTTTTTGCCCAAGGAAAAGGTCCTCCGGCTTTCCCGGAGAATGGGTTTGCCGGCATGGGAGAACAGATGTCCGAGCATCAATCGTTCTAAGCGCTGGGAGATCAGGGAGATGCTGAGGGTCATGGCGGCGAGAAATCCAAAGATCATGGGGAACATTTTAAGATCTCTGGAAAATGTAAAAAGGGATTATCTCTTCTAGGGCCTCCGAATTCTGGTGGAACGAGGATTCCGGAGTTTCCTCAATTTTGTCGAGAACACCGTTGTTCATGAGCGAAATCTCGGGCGATGATTAGCTTGACAAAAACCCGCGTATCATATAGAAATTGAACGGCCATTAGTGCAGGGGGCAATGCCGAGAGGGCCAGAGGAAGAGGAATCGATGGTACTTTTTTCGGGGGGTCAAGGGGAGGGAAGTGAGGGAGGGAGGCGTCGAAAGTCCATATGGGCCATTGGTGGAGGGAAGGGGGGGAGCGGCAAAACTTTCATCGCCGTTAATCTGGGGATCTGCCTTTCCAGGTTCGGTGAGGAGGTGATATTGATTGATACTGATTTGGGGGGCGCCAATATTCATACCTTCTTGGGCCTTTCCTTTCCTCAGCGAACCTTGTCCGATTTCATTAACAAGAGAGTTGGGACAATTCGGGATGTCGTCGTGGAAACGGACATTCCAAACCTGGGATTGGTCGTGGGAGCTCAAGACTTGCTTAACGCGGCAAATCCAAAGGAGCCACAGAAGTGGAAGTTAATCCGGCACATAAATTCATTGGACGTCGACTATATCATACTGGATTTGGGAGCCGGGAACTCCTTCAATGTGTTGGACTTCTTCCTCATATCCGAGAACGAGATATTGGTGGTTACTCCGGAACCGACCTGCATAGAGAATACCTATCGGTTTATCAAAAGCGCATTTTTTCGGAAGGTGAAAAGGGTTATTTCTCACTACGGGGTGAAGGAAATCATCGATATGGCTATGGATCAAAGGAACGAGAGGGGGATCAAAACCCCCTTCGATATTATCGAATTGGCGGGGGAGATCGATAAGTCCATTGGCCTCAAGCTGGAGCAGGAGTTGGAGAGCTTCAGGCCGAAGCTTATCGTCAATCAAGTGAGGACGAAGGGCGATGTTGATATTGGCTTTTCCATGCGGAGCGCATTCTTGAAGTATTTCGGGATCTCCATGGACTACCTTGGCTATGTCGTCTACGATAACGACGTATGGCAGTCCGTCCAAAAGAGGAGGCCCTTGGTATTGGAATTTCCGCAATCGAGGGCCTCCAAGTGCATCAACGAGATCACCTTAAAGCTGATCATTGACAAACCATTCTTATTCAATTCCACGGGATGAAGCGAATCAAAGAGCAGACGTATTACGATTTGTTGGAGGTTCCGAGGGGTGCGTCGACCGAGGAAATCCGCAAGGCCTATCGGAGGGAAAAGGAGATCTTTAGCTCCGATTCCGTGGCCGCCTATTCCCTTCTTGATCCCGCAGAGCTCGAGAAGATCAATGCCGCCATTGACGAGGCCTATCGGGTTTTGACGGATGAGAGGTTGAGACCGGAGTATGACCGAAAGCTGGATGGCGCGGGGGAGAGGGTTCTTTCGGGAGAGGCCGTTGGGCCTCCCCCTGCTGGAGAAATCCATCCCCTGCGGGAAGGGCTGATGGGCATTCCATTTCCCGACGAGTTCAGATTTACGGGAAGCAGCCTGAGGGGAATTAGGGAATCCATTGGCTTTGACCTTAAGCAGGTCTCCCAGAAAACCAAAATCTCCAGGCAGAACTTGCAGTGGCTCGAGGAGGAGAGTTTCGAGAACTTACCCGCGTTGGTCTACATCAGGGGATTCATCATGGAATACGCCAAGGCGCTCAACCTGGATCCCCACAGGGTGGCCGACAGTTACTTGGAATCCTATCATCGATGGCAGCAATCGCGGAAGCGCTAAGAGGAAGAGAGGAGGCTTGGAAAGAGGCTCGTTCAGGAGGGGTATGGATTGGCCGAAAGGGTTAATTTCATCGTAAAGGCGAAAAGTGTTAAGGCGAAGGATATCAGGAAAGCCCTCGAAGAGGCCGGCATCGAGGTGAGAAGTGTAACAGAGGTCTTTCGGGAGGAAGAAGGGGAAGAGGCGGCGGTTCCTCATGGAGCTTGAGCCGATTTGGCCGTGAAATCGGTTTCCCGAACCAACGGCAAGGCGGCATAGATCTTCTGGGCGTCGAAAAGAAGGGATGGGGTGCGAAGTGAAGCACCAGGGGGGTGCTAACTACTTTCCCGCGACAAGAGCCTTTCGGTCTCGGCAGAGATTTTGTTCATGAGACTTTGGCTGAACCCCACCCATTTGCTGGATACATAGCCCTCCCGATCTATAAGATAGGTGGTCGGGATGGGGGATATCCCGTAATTCTTCAGCACTTCATCATCGGCAATGATGATGGGATACTGAATTCCCATACTGGTGGCAAACCTTCTAACCCGTTCCCGACTTCCCGTGTCCAGGCTCACTCCTATGATCTCCAGGCCCCGTGTTTGATAAACCTTGTACAGACCGTTGAGGTGGGGTATGGCCGATCGACATGGGGCACACCATGTTGCCCAGAAATCGAGCAGGACTACCTTGCCCCTCAGCTGGGAGAGGGTTATGGTTTTTCCGTCGACACTGGGCAAGGTGAAATCGGGGGCAAGAGGCCTCTTCTCCTTGGGAGCCTCTTTTTTGCAGCCTACGGGGAGTGAGATTAGAATGGCGACAAGAAAGGGCACGCCGTACTTCAGCCATCTTGAGCAGCGGCGTGTGGGGGGGGCTTTCTTGCCACTACCAGGTTCTTTCAACCACATAATTGGCCATGGCCAGGAGGGCCGTTTTTTCCCTCGAGGGGGTAAAACAATCCAGATAACCTTTCGCTTTGGCTACACACGCCCTGGCCTTCTCCAGGGTATATTCAACCCCACCGTATTTGGTAATGAGATTCACTACCCTCAGAAACGCCCGTTCGTCTATGGTTTCGGAGAGAATGATCTCCACAAGCTCCTCCCTCTCCTGGGGCGAACAGCTTCGAAGGGCGTGAATTAACGGAAGGGTAATCTTTCCCCCCTGGAGGTCGATGCCGATCTCCTTCCCAAACTTCTTTTCCGTCGAGGTATAGTCCATGGTGTCATCCAGAAATTGGAAGGCAATGCCCAGATTCATCCCGAAATTCGCGAGGGCTCCTTCTTTCTTCCCATCGACTCCGGCTAAGATCGCCCCGATTTGGCAGGTGGCAGAAATGAGCGAGGCAGTTTTGTTGGTCACGATGGAAAGGTATTCCTCCTCGGTTAAGGAGAGATCGTTGGTCCTCATCAGTTCCTGAATTTCACCTTCCGCCATTCGAGTGGTTGCCCTGGAGATGGTATTGAGGATCTTTAGATCCCCATCGTCCACCATGAGGAAGAAGGATTTGGAGAGGAGGAAATCCCCCACCAAAACGCTGGCCTCGCTTCCCCATATGGAATTAGCCGAGGCATTACCGCGCCTCAATTCCGCGTCATCGACTACATCGTCGTGGAGCAAGGTGGCAGTGTGAATAAATTCGATTACGCTGGCAACTTGGATTTGACGTTCACCTTTGTAGCCGCATAACTTGGCGGACAAGAGAAGTATTGTGGGTCTGAAGCGTTTTCCCCCGCTGAACAATAGGTGTTGGCCGATCTTCGGGATAAGGGGGACTTCTGATTGCAGGTTCTTCTTGAATTCATCCTCGACCCGGGCCAATTCGTCCCCTATTAAATCCATTATGATATCCATCGTCGTTTTAAACCCCTCGGCGACGGGAAAATTCGGCACCCCTTACATCCAAAACCCCAAAGAAGATATCCCATTTACCCGGCATTGTCAAACCTTGGGAGCTTGGAGTTCCCGGTCAGGGGATTGACCTGTCTATGCCATGGATGAATAGATGGATCGCAGCTCCTCGGTGTACCGGCCATCCAAATCGTGGATGAACAATGGTGGATGTATTTCCAGCCCTGGTGAGGCCCCCTTAATTGCTTCAACGAGGATCAATTGAGCGACCTTTCTCACATTGGGATGGACAAGCCTCAATCGCTTGGGCTCGAGATAGCTTTCCCGTATGCAGGTAAAAAGGTCTGCAATCCTTACCGCCGGGTAGACGACATAAAAGCTTGCCTTTGGCCTGAGCAAACGGAAGGCGATCTTGGCCATGTCAGCCAGGGATCCCGTTATCTCATGACGGGCTATGGCCTTTTCCCTTTCAGGGTTGAGACGCCCAGAACGGATTTTTCGATACGGCGGGTTGGTCAGGACAATATCAAACCCCTCCGATTCCATCTGACGGGCGAGATTTCTTGCATCGCCCTCCAAAATGTGAACGCGACCATGGAGGTGGTTCATTTCTATGTTTCTCTTGGCCATCTCTGCAAGCTCTCTCTGAATCTCCACCCCCCAAATTTCCGTCGTTTTAACCTTGGTGGCCAGAATAAGTGGGATAATGCCACTCCCCGTTCCTAAATCGACAACCCTCTGTCCTTCCTTCAAGTGGATAAAATCGGCGAGCAAAAGGGAATCGATGGAAAACCGATAGCCTTTCTTCTTCTGGAAGATCTTTATGGTCCCCGAAGGGAGATGGTCCAGTGTTTCGTCTTGGAACGACATTTGGTTTTACGAAATGGAGAGGGAGATAGCCCTCAATATATCCTCAATAAACCAGTGGTGCAAGGCATTTTAAACCCATGAACGTTCAAAGAAACTTGACAAATGGAGGATATCCTGGATAATTAGGGGAAGAGCAGTTGAAAAAGGAGGGAACGATGGGATCGAGATGGAGTTCCCATGTATCGGCTTTCTTAGCCATGTGCCTTTTGAGCACGGGCATCCTTGGCCTTGAATGTTCCCTTGCCCAGCAAGAGAAACGGGAGGAGGCTAGGGAAGGGGTGTACGTCATTAAGAAGGGGGACACCCTTTGGGATCTGTCCCAGAGATTTCTGGACGATCCCTTTCTCTGGCCCAGGCTCTGGCAAAGCAATCAATATATTACAAATCCACACTGGATTTATCCGGGAAATCCCGTTCGGTTCTACCCCTTTGAGGAAGCGAAGGGGCTACCAACGAAGCCGACGGAGGTAGGGCCACCTGAGGTAAAGCCGCCCGAAGCCAGACCGCCCGAGGCCAAGCCCGAGGTTGCTCGAAAACCACCCGAGGAGGAAAAACCGGCCGCAGCGGTTGTACCCCCAGGTAGGCCCCCAGAGGTGGCCCTCAAGCCAGAGGCCGTTCCGCCGGGTGAGGAGCGATGGGCGGGTTTTCTTACGAAGGAGGAGTTTCCCGGCATTGGGGTTGTTGTCGAACCCAAGGAGGAGGGAAGGCTCCTCATGGCTGAAGGAGATATCGTCTATTTGGCCTTCAAGACGAGGGATCCCATCGAGGTTGGGGAGCAGTTTACAATTTTTCGGATCTCGCGGGTGATCAAACATCCCCTTACCGGAGAGAGTCTGGGGCGGAAGGTGAGTATTTTGGGAGAGTGTAAGATCATCAGCGCCCAAGATGCCATGTATACGGCTCACATTTTCAAATCCTACCGGGCCATTGAGCGGGGCGATCGGCTCACCCACTACCTACCCGGGAAAGGGCAATGAGGGCCAACTAACGAAAAAGACGACATCGGCATGTGAAAAATGAAATGAGAAACGGTCTCATTCCCGAGGCGTTTCAATTACCCTCTGCAGTTACCTGCCCGTCATATTCCCTGTCCTATTTCCTCCATCGGCTGGGATTGGCTTCTTCAAGGTGAAGTGGTGGACGAGCGTTACCATTGGCTGGCATTGAATTTCATCCCTGGGATCGGGCCAGTTTTGGTCAGGACCTTGCTCGATCGATTTGGGGGGCCCGAGCACGTCTTTAAGGCGTCTCGAAGGGAATTGGAGACGGTGGAAGGGATTGGCGAACGATTGGCAGCGCTCATTACGGAAACCGATATTCAAGGTAAGGTGCGAAGCGAGTTGAAGCTTGTCGAGGAGCTCAACGCCTCCATTGTAACATTCACGGATAAATCATACCCTAATAATTTGAAACAAATTTACGACCCTCCTCCATTGCTCTATGTTCGAGGGGATTTACAGGCAAAGGACGACTTGGCGATATCCATGGTGGGATCTCGCTTGAGCTCCAGTTATGGCCGGATGATTACCGAGAGGATCGCTGGGGATATGGCAAGACATGGAGTAACGATCGTGAGCGGTATGGCAAGGGGGATCGATTCAGCGGCTCATAGAGGGGCGCTATCAGCTGGGGGGAGGACAATAGCGGTGCTGGGCTGTGGAGTGGATATCGTTTATCCACCAGAAAATCGCCGCCTCTTTGAGGAGATAACCGCTCATGGTGCAGTCATCTCTGAATTCCCCATGTCCACACCGCCGGAAGGGACAAACTTTCCCAGGAGAAATCGAATTATCAGCGGCCTATCACTGGGAGTAGTGGTCGTGCAGGCAGACTCGAGAAGCGGTTCTTTAATAACCGCCGGATTGGCCCTTGAGCAGAACCGTGATGTATTCGCGGTTCCCGGCAACGTCGGAATGGCAAGAAGTCGCGGTACGAATCGATTAATAAAACAAGGAGCCAAGCTGGTTGAATCCGCCGATGACATTCTGGAGGAAATCCTTCCCCGGTTTCAACATCAGGGGTTAGAACCCACGGACGTGAAGCCTTCTTTGGAAGATGAGGAGGAAAGGGTCTTCCGCATTATAGAGGATGAGCCGGCCCACATCGATTCCATTATCGCCCAAACTGGAATGGACGCCAGTCGCGTGTCCGCCATTCTATTGCAACTGGAGTTAAAGGGGTTAGTCCAGCAGTTACCTGGAAAGCGATTCGCCAAAAGATGAGGGGTGGAACGGGGGCGAATTTTGGTGTAGATTTTGCACGGTCTGCGACTAACTCTTCCAGTCAGGGAATGAGCATGGGAAAGTCCCTTGTAATCGTTGAATCTCCTGCCAAGGCCAATACCATCAATAAGTTCCTCGGATCGGGCTTCATCGTTAAGGCCTCTGTAGGACACGTAAAAGACCTGCCCGAGAAGGAGCTGGGCGTTGACATCGAGAATGACTTTGAACCGCGCTACGTAACCATACGCGGGAGGGGAAAAATCATCAAGGAGTTGAAGAGGGCCAGCCAAAATGTTCGAACTATTTATCTCGCCCCCGATCCGGATAGGGAAGGGGAGGCAATAGCCTGGCATGTCGCCGAGGAGTTGAAGGATCGCGACAAGAGGATATATCGGGTTCTGGTCAATGAGATTACGAAGAAGGCAGTATTGGAAGCCATCAAGAACCCGGGTGAGCTTCAACGGAGCAAGTATGAAGCGCAACAGGCTCGGCGAATATTGGACCGATTGGTGGGATATCAGATTAGTCCCTTGCTCTGGGAAAAGGTGCGAAGGGGACTGAGCGCCGGGCGGGTCCAATCCGTTGCCGTCCGGATCGTCTGCGAAAGGGAGAGGGATATCAATTCCTTCATTCCCAAGGAATTTTGGACCATTACCGCTCGGCTCAAGAAACTGACATCTGAGGATGCCTTTGAGGCAAAGCTGACCAAGGTGAAGGGGGAAAAGGCCGACATCTCCACCGAAACAGTGGCCAAGGAGATCGTTCAAGAACTGGAGGGAGCCGATTTTATCCTGTCGAAGGTGGAGAGGAAGGAGAGGAAAAGGTATGCTCCCCCTCCTTTTATCACCAGCAAATTGCAGCAGGAGGCCGCAAGAAAGCTCCGTTTTCCGGCCAAGAAGACGATGATGGTGGCCCAAAGGCTCTACGAAGGCGTCGAGCTGGGACCTGCGGGCTCGGTGGGCCTCATCACCTATATGCGGACGGATTCTACCCGCGTATCCGAGGGAGCCCTGAGGGAGGTTCGTAGCTATATCGGCCGGCGGTTCGGAGATCCCTTCTTGCCCCCAAAGCCTGTCCGTTATAAGAGTAAAAAGGGTGCACAAGAGGCTCATGAGGCCATTAGGCCGACCTCCATGGAACTGGAACCCGAAAGGGTTGCCCAGTACATGGACAAGGACCAGAGATCCCTTTACCAGCTCATCTGGGACCGTTTCGTCGCCAGTCAAATGGTGCCTGCCCTCTTTGACCAGACCTCGGTGGAGGTTGAAGCCAAGGATTTCCTCTTCAGTGCCACGGGTTCCATACAGAGGTTTCCCGGGTTCATGGCGCTCTATGTAGAGGGAGAGGATGAGGAAAAAGAGGGCGAGGGGAAGAAGCCGGTGTTACCCGAACTGCGGCAAGGGGAGCGACTAACCCTCCTCTCCCTTCTCCCCGAACAGCACTTCACTCAGCCTCCTCCCCGATTTTCCGAGGCGACCCTGGTGAGGGAGTTAGAGGAAAGGGGAATCGGCCGACCTTCAACCTATGCCGCTATTTTAAGCACTATCCAGGAGAAGGATTACGTAAGGCTTGAAAAGGGGAGATTTGTCCCCACGGAATTGGGACTTCTGGTAACGGATCTCCTGGTGGAGAACTTTCCCCACATCTTGGATGTAAAGTTTACGGCTCGAATGGAGGATAAACTGGATAAGATTGAGGAGGAGAAGGTTGGGTGGGTGAAGGTTTTGAGGCAGTTCTACGGACCCTTTAGCAAGAGCATGGAAAGGGCCAAGGTCAACATGAGGGACGTTAAACGAAGGGGAGAGATGACCGATATTCCCTGCGACGTATGTGGCAATCCCATGGTGATAAAGTGGGGGAAAATGGGGCAGTTCCTGGCCTGTTCAGCCTATCCAAAATGTAGGAATACCAAGGACTTTTCCCGAGACGGAGAGGGGAGAATTGTCATTGAAGCCCAGAAGGAGAGCGAACACCGGTGTGACCGGTGTGGTCATCCCATGGTGGTGAAGAACGGGAAGTTCGGGAAGTTCCTTGCCTGTTCCGATTACCCTCGTTGTCAGGCGACAAAGCCGCTGGCTCTCGGGATACCCTGTCCCTCTGAGGGATGCGGGGGTGAATTAGTGGAGAAGAGGACCCGCAAGGGAAAGGTCTTCTATGGATGCAGCAATTTTCCCCGATGCCAGTTCGCCACGTGGGGAAGGCCGATACAGGAGCAGTGTCCTGACTGCGGCGCCCCTTTCCTCATAGAGAAGGCCAGCAGGGGAAGGGTTACCCTGCACTGTGTGAAGGATAATTGCGAGTTTAAAAGAAGACCACTTCAGTGATTCAAGCTCCAATCGTAATCCCGGTATCGGATCCTCACCGCCTCTTGATGAGCCCCCAGAAAATCCCTCTTTTCGCCCGCATCCAGGTACTGGAGGAGAAACTGGATAATCGACGTATCGCTCCCCCCGAAGTCCCTCCGGTACCACCGAAAGATTTGCGAAATCCTCAAAAGGTTCTCCGAGGGAATAATCTCCACTTCCGGGCTGTTGATAAAGCTGGCCGTTGCCAATTCCAATTGTTCCTCGATCCGCTCCGATGTGTAAAACCCGATAGGCGGGCAGGATCTGGAGCCGCACACCAACGTGAAGTGGATACGTGGATCCAGGGACGTGACGCCGAATGTGAGCCGCGGGTCGTCGTGTCCAAAGGGCTTGAATAATCCGTATGGAGGCCTCGAATTGCCCCTCAAGATCCCGTGCTCTATGTCGCTTAAGGAAAACAGATGACCTCCGATATCATACTTGAGGCGTGTGAAGAAACCATTCCTCTCCTTGACGCTTTCACGGATATCCCAATCAATTACCCCATGAATCACCATGGTGTTGTAGAGGTTGATCCAGAAGGCCAATTTCTCCTGCCGTTCCTTGAGTTGGCTTAAGTCGAAATTCCTCAGGAGGGTCGCCTTCTGGAGATAGGCAGCGTATTCCGGAGCCCCCTTCATGGCCCGGTAATTCACGCGGCCCGCCTCCAGGTCGAAGAATTGGGCCTGGAGATCCCCGATAGCCTCTCTCAACGAGGCTGATAAATCCTTGGGGGGCTTCTCCGGAGCGATATCCCCTATTCCGTTCAAAACCCTCTCAGACCCCTTAAACATCGGATGGCATTCCCCTTTCCCGATTGGAAGCCGTTTTTAAGCTCGTTCCTTCACATTATACCAAATGATACGGCGGCGGTCCTGAGGGGAAATCAAAATGGACATCAGGGGAGTGGCTGATGGGGAAGTGCCTGCGAATTGGCGTCATTCCGCAGCCTTTACGAATTCCTCGTAACTCTTGCCGGGGTCATCATGGCGAAAGATTCTGCTTCCGACGCACGCGTAATCCATCTTCAATGATTTCAGCCTTTGAATATTGTCTAGTGCCACTCCCCCGTCAATCCCAATGACCGTAGATGGGAATCGAGAACGGAATTCCCTTACCTTTTCGAGGACTTCTTCGACGAAAGGGCTTCCGTAAAAACCGGGGTGCACGGACAAGAAGAGAACCGAATCAATGTGGGGGACAAGGTTCTCGAATTGAGAGACCCCCGTCTCCGGGTTAATGGCCAGCCCCACAGCTAATCCCAAATCCCGCAGGGCCGAAACGATGGATTCGGGGTGGGTGTCTGCCTCAAAGTGGAAGATGACTCTCTTAAGCCCCTTTTTATTCAGGGAGGAAAGGTAGTCGATGGGGTCCTTAACCATTAGGTGGGCTTCCCAACCAATCCTTATTTCAATCTCGGCCAAATCCTCCGGGGTAACGCTCTTGGAGGGGACGAAATCACCATCCATAAAATCGATTTGAACGAAATCGGTGAAGGCCTCTGCTTGGCCAAGCATCCGCTTGAGGTCTTGTGGGTTGTCGGCCAGAATTGCCGGCACGATCCTCATCCTTCTCTCTCCTCGAAAATGAGCTCGCAGTAGGGGGCACCTTCCGTCATTAATTTGGTGAAGTAGGCCTTGATCTTCGGATTGACGATTCTGGCCGCCTCTTCCTCAAACGTGCCCAGAGCCCGGCAGAAAGAGGGGGGAATATCCAGCTCCGGAAACCACAGGCAGGGTGGATGGAGCCGATAGGCCACCTTCTTTGGAGACTCCTCGACAAGCTCGGCCCTATATCCAATAATATCCCCCGTGGCCAATTTGAAGTAGCTGGCCAATGACCATGGGTCATTGGCCTCGATTCCAAATCCCTTCATCCCTGGCTCCACGTATTTGCGGGCATTGTCGGCCATAAGAATTGATAAAATCTGGCAGGTCTTTTCCTCTCCCAACTCCCGATGGAGGATTTTAACCAACGCGCCAAAGTAACTCCAGCCGGTTTTGCTTGCCGCCTTTATCCTCCTCAGCTCCGGCCACTCCTTTTCCGATAACTGGGGCGATTTTCTTCTTTTCATGTTCCCTCCCCGCCCTAAGTCCTCCACAGCTTCTATCTTAAATTCCCTCTTTATCGATGCATAGCAACGCTACCATATGGTAATCATTTTAAGGAAACCCTTGTCAAGGGAGAAATTCGTCGTTTTCGAGGAAAAGAAAAGAGACAAAAAGAGAGAAAAAAGAGGGACATCCTTAAAATATTCGGTTGACGCCTGGGCATATTGCTCACAGAATTGGCAAATCATCTTGGAATAACTGTTCCAGGGGGGTACGATAGCGAAGGAGACACGCCATCGGCGGGAATAATAATTATCAGCCTATTGGATGACTTTCTTAGTTTTTTAAGGACGTCCCCTCCTTCTCCTAGGAAAGATCCGGGGGATTGAGGTTGACATGCATAATTCGGCACATGTTATATTTGGTTTATATGTCTTCCTAATCCAGCCTTAGGGCTTAATCCAATTGGGTGATTGAATGGGTGACCACGTCTTTTTGAGGGCCTGTCGAAGGGAGCCAACGGAACATACACCCGTCTGGCTCATGCGCCAGGCCGGACGCTACATGGAGGAATACCGGGAAATCCGCCGCAGGGTCACCTTCCTTGAACTGTGTAAATCCCCCGATTTGGCAGCCCAGGTTACGCTCCTTCCCGTTCAGAAGCTGGGAGTCGATGCGGCTATCATCTTCGGCGATATCCTCCTCCCCCTGGAGGGCATGGGGATTCATCTGGAGTTCTCCAAGGGTGGAGGTCCCCTGATCCGAAACCCCATCACAGGGAAGGAGGACATCGAATGCCTCCGAATCATTGAGCCCGAGGAAGACGTTCCCTTTCTCCTGGAGGCCATTCAAATCGTTCGCCGAGAGCTTGACGGAAGGGTGCCCCTCATCGGATTTGCAGGGGCCCCGTTCACCCTGGCCAGCTATCTCATCGAGGGGGGTCGTTCGGCGGATTTTTCCAAGACGAAGGGGTTAATGTTTGGAGCAAGCTCCTTGTGGCAAACCCTCATGGAAAAACTGACCGAGGTCACCATTCGATATTTGAAGGCTCAGGTTTATCGAGGGGCCCAGGCGCTTCAGCTCTTCGATTCATGGGCCGGCTGTTTGAGCCCTTGGGACTACGAATCCCACGTGCTTCCCTATTCCAGGAGCGTCATCCGAGGGGTTGGGAAGCACGTCCCCCTTATACACTTTTCGGTGGGGACGGGCGGTTTTCTCCACCTCCTCAAAGAGGCGGGGGGAGATGTGATCGGCATCGACTGGCGAACGGATTTGGGGGGCACATGGGAGCGTTTGGGCTATGATGTGGGCATTCAAGGGAACCTGGACCCCACGGTGCTCCTGGCTTCGCGTCAGGTTATTGAGTCCCACGTGCGGAGGATCTTGGAATCAGCGGGGAATAGGTCGGGTCATATTTTTAACTTAGGACATGGAGTGCTCCCGGAGACGCCTGTGGAAAACGTCATCTTTATGGTAGAAACCGTCCATCAGTACAGCAGGAGATAGGGAGAGGTGGCTGGAGAACGGAACTCTATCGCGGTGCTTCTCATGGCCCATGGTGGCCCCAGTTCAGCGGAGGAGGTGGAGCCCTTCCTTCAACACCTGTTGGGACGAGATGTTCCCGTCCAAAGGCTTCACGAGGCAAAGCGGCGGTACCGGCTCATTGGCGGGGGTTCCCCCCTTCTGGAGATCACCCTTCGACAAGCGCGCGCCCTTGAAGAGAGCCTTGAGACGGAAGGCGGAAGGTTCAGAGTCTATGTGGGGATGAGACATTGGCACCCCTTCATTGCCGAGGGCCTCGGGGAAGTCCTCAAGGATGGAATTCATCGTGTTGTGGCCATCAGCCTTGCCCCCTATGAGTCCAGTGTGAGCACTGAGCCATATGTGCTGGAATTGCGACGGGCAATGGCCTCTTTGGGGAGGGAAATAGAGGTATCGGTGGTGAAGGGATGGCACATTCACCCCGTCTTCCTCCAAGCCTTGGCCGAGAAGCTCCGGGAGGGGCTTTTTCAGTTCCCCATTGAGGTGAGCAGGAGGGTCCGCGTCATCTTCAGCGCCCATAGCCTTCCCAAGAGGACCACAGCTGGGAGTGCCTACGTGGAGCAGATAAAGGCAACGATTCGAGGAGTCATGGAAATTACAGGTCCGCTCCCGTGGAGACTGGCTTTTCAGAGCGCGGGAGCTGACCGGGGGGACTGGCTGGAACCGGAGGTAGGAACCGTCCTCCGAGAGCTGATGGGAGGGGGCCATGAGAAGGTCTTGATTGTGCCACTGGGGTTCGTGGCCGACAATGTGGAAACGCTCTATGACATCGATATCCTCTACAAACAACAGGCCGAAGCGATGGGGATGTCATTCCGACGGTCACCATGCCTGAATGACTCCGATAGGTTCATCGAGGCCCTTTCATCCGTTGTGCGTGAGCATCTTGCCGATAAAAGATGGTGCTCTCATGAGGAGATGGGGGTAAGGAGTTGAGGCGAGCAGTCATCATCGGAGGGGGAATCTCTGGGCTCAGCGCCGCCTATTACCTGCGCGAGAAAGCCATCCGGGCGGGAGTCGATATCGAGGTAATCCTCATTGAGAAGGAGAAACAGTTCGGGGGATGCATTGTAACGGAGAAAGTGGACGGTTTCATCATTGAAGGTGGTCCCGACTGTTTTCTTTCCGAAAAGCCATGGGCTCTGCAGCTCTGTGAGGACCTAGGCCTAGAGGATCGCCTCCTCTGCACCAACGACGAGAACCGAAGGGTGTTCATCCTCTCCCACGGAAGGTTACACGAACTGCCGGAGGGCTTCATGCTCATGATCCCCACGAGTTTCACCCCTTTTCTGAAAAGCCGCCTCATCTCCCTTCCGGGGAAAGTGCGCATGGCCATGGATCTTTTCCTTCCCAGGAAACGATCCGCTGGAGAGGAGAGCCTCGCCCAGTTCGTCCGGCGAAGGCTGGGAAACGAGGCCCTCGAGAAAATAGCTGAACCCCTGGTGGCCGGGATTCACGCTGGCACCCCCGAGACCATGAGCCTCATGAGTACATTTCCCCGGTTTATCCAGTTGGAAGAGGAATATAGGAGTCTCATCCTGGGAATGTGGGCGAGAAGGAGGATGGCCAGGAGATTCGCTCAAAGGCAAACCGACCCGAAACGGACGATGTTCATGGCCCTTTTGGACGGCATGATGGAATTGACCGACGAGCTCAAAGTTAGGTTGGATGAACGATCGCTCCTATCAGACAGGAAAGTGACCCGTATAGCTCGCCTCATGGGTACCGGCTTGCCTCATAATCCAATCTATGAGGTCTCCATGGAAGGTGGCGAAACCCTGAGGGCTGATTGCGCCATTCTTGCTACCCCGGTCTTCGTCACGGCAGAGCTTCTCCAGGGATTGGATGGGAACCTATCGGAAGCGCTCCTTTCCATCCCCTATGTCTCGACAGCCACGATCTCGCTGGCCTACCGCAGGGCCGAGATTCATCACCCCTTGAATGGATTCGGGTTCGTCGTCCCCCGGGCCGAGGAGCGGAAGATCATGGCCTCCACCTGGACATCGACCAAGTTCTCCCATCGATCCCCCCCCGATTCCGTTCTTTTAAGGGCCTTTGTGGGAGGTGCGCAAAACGAGCACCTTCTGGAGATGGATGACGAACGGATAATCGGTGTGGTTCGGGAGGAATTGATGGATATTATGGGGATAAAAGCCGATCCTATACTGACTCGGGTATACCGTTGGGATAAATCAATGCCTCAGTACACGCTTGGGCACGCCAAGAAGCTGAGCCAGCTGGAGGAAAAGCTTCTCCGTTATCCAGGCCTTTCCCTCATGGGATGCGCCTACCGGGGCATCGGCATCAGCGACTGTATCCATGATGGGAAACTAACGGCGGAGAAAACCCTTGAATTTCTGAAAAGCCTGGAAAGCAATTAGGAAAGGGAGGGGGAACTAGTCACCGATAAAGGCCAAACCCTACGGAAAGCTACGAAAAGGTAGAGTCTTAGGCGGGATTCCCCCTCCCGAAGGGCATTTTTTATGCGGTGATGTAACTTTTATAACTCAATAGGCCGCATTTGTCAACAACTTTTTGAGAAATCCGTGAAAAAGTCGTCCTCCGCCGTCCAAAACATTTTTTGACCATCGTAAAGTTTACTTCAGTGCGGATAGCGCTCCTTCGTTCCGCACCTTGTTTATGACCACATACATATTTGCGTAGAGGAGAGAATACAAGTAAATCCGAAATCCTCATTTCTAAACCCTAAACAAATTTTACATGACGGCTACGTCACCCTCGAACGATGAAAATGAAATCTATTTTCTAAGTAATACAAAGCACTAATGATCAAATGACCAAAACGTTTAGGATTTGGGATTTGGATTTAGATATTGTTTGGTATTTAGTGTTTCGGATTTAGAATTTTTTCCTTGTTTGACCGCAGCACCGCTCCGTTAAATCATTCCTCTCTCCCTCAATTCCGCAATCCTATGTGGGCTCATCCCCAAACCCCCTCCGTAGATCGCCTCGTTGTGCTCCCCGAGCCTTGGGGGGAAGGACAAGCGGTATTCCATGGACTCAAGATATGGGGTTATGAGAGGCGGGCTCCCCAGGGCGATTTCGGTGTCCGTTCTTGTATCCTTGCTCGTCAATGTCTTCTTCTGCACTATAAGGTCCTTGGAAACCTCTGCCAGCGCCCTCGTTCTTCCGGCAACGATCCCCGCGGACCTCATCTGCGCTACCAATTCTTCGCCGGTCTTTTCCCGGACAACCTTCTGGATTTCTTGGATGATATGCTCCGAGTCGCCGCATCTCCCGGAGTTGGTTTTGTATTCGACCTTATCGAGGTGTCGGTATTCTCCAAGGTGGATTAAGGACTCCCATTGGCGATCGGTACCAATGGCGATGTAAACCCATCCATCCGCTGTTTCATAGAGGCAGACGGGGGCGAAGAATTGGTGAGTGTTTCCCCGGCGTGATATCTCTAGGCCGAAGCTCATGGCCATAGGGAGATGGGTACTCAGCCAGGAAAGCCCACTTTCGAAAAGGCTGATGTCGATTCTCCTGCCCTGTCCCGTTAATACCTTCTCAAATAAGGCCTTCATGATCTGCCCATAGACGTGCTCTCCCGCCCCCATATCAACGATGGGAACACCGATGTTCATGGGGCTTCGTTCCCTTTCCCCGTTGATCTCCATGAGGCCGCACTCGGCCTGGATGATGGGATCATAGGCGGGCTCGAAGACATCCGGTCCGTAGCCCGTTATCCCAACCCAGATGATATCCTCCTTCACCCTTCTCAGGGTTTCATAATCGATGCCTAATACTGGATAGTTGCGGGGGATTTGGTTGGAGGCAAAGATATCCACGTCCAGGCTGGAAATGAGATCGCACAGGATACGCTTCCCTTCTTCTTCCTTGAGGTTTAACGTGATGGACTCCTTTCCCGCATTCACCGATAGGAAATAGGAGTTCATCCCACCTTCCCCCACGGCCTCTATCCCCACATAGCGGTTTGGGTCACCTCTGGGTGGAGCCTCGATACGGATGACCCTCATTCCCTCCTGGACAAGTCGATACGTACCATAGGGCAAGGCTAATGCCTGTTCGAGGCTCAATACGGTAATCTCCCGGTAGATCTGCTCCCTATCCATTGCTTTCCTCCAACGCGAACCTCTCGGGGATTCTATATCATCCATTCTCTTGCCCTTTCCTGTCAATTCCCATTCGCACAAGGAAAGAAGAAAGCTCTAAGAATTAATCTATTGACTTATTGAAAGGTATTGTGTAGAAATATTTGTTATTATTGACGTTTTTAGTTTGGAGGATACGTCGATGGAACATCTTGGATACATGATCGCCATTACATCCATGATCGCCGTCTTATTTATCGCCACCAATATCTACTGGGATTCCAAGAGCAACAAGACCTACAAGCGGTTTGAGAGGCTTCTGGAGGTGGCGGAAATCTCCCACAGGAACGTCATGGAGGAGAGATTGAGGGAGATAGAAAGGGCAATAGATGAGATGAGACGGGAGATTAAATCCGCCAAGTTGACGGGAGGGCTTGAGACGCGCTTGGAAGAGGAGGCTCAGCCGAGGCGGGATTCTACAAAAGGAGACGAGGATAGGGAAACTATGGTTGTCTTCGGGAAGAAACCGAAGGAAGAACCATCACCGATCAAAAAATGAAAACTCTCTCTCCCGGTAGCCAAAGTTTGTAAACTTTTGGCTGAAATGTATCCCTGGCTGATGCTTTGGGCTCACTAGCTTAAGAAGGGGTCATCGATAGATTTCAACTTGAAGGCTCTAGCCAAAGGAACACTGAGAGGATAGTGAGTTTAATCGTAGATAAATTGGTTTAGAAAAATTGTAAGGTTGTAGCTTTCGATTTAGAATCTCCATTTGAAATATTTTTTGAGAACGGATTCTAGCACTCCGCAGCTTATCCTCCTATTCCCAATCATGAAATCCCTTTTGACGCTGATTAAACATCTTATTCTTTTATGCCAATCATATTAATCAGTACTGGAGGCAATAGATATCGATATTTGAAGATCCATGAAGCAATTCCTAACTTCCTTGTTATTTTTATAATGGCAGCCGTCGTGGCCATCCCATATTTTTTTTGTCTCAAAAATTTTGAAGCACTAAATCTAATCCGACAGAGATCTTTGTCAATTTTTCTTATATCGCCAATATCAGATGTCGACATATTGCTATTCTCAAAATTGAACGCTATTTCCGGGAAAAGAATCCTTACTCCTTCCGGTGTAAATCGCCAGTAATCAGAGGGAAATGCATGAAATTGCCAAGAAAAAGGAACAGATACATACAAGACACCATTTTTGTTCAATAGATTTGTGATGTTTTCTGCCATCATGAATGGATTCGAGCAATGCTCCAATACACTTAAACAAAATACCGTATTAAATCTTTTTTGTTTCAATATCCTGTCAACACAGTCAAAATCCTGAGCTAAATCTAGTACTACGTCAACCCCTGGGCCATCTTCCATATCTATGGCTACGTATTCTGAGTTCGAAAATAATTTTCTAATCTCCCATGTTAAGCCATATCTGCTACCTATTTCTAAATATGGTGCCTGGAATTTCTTGATATTCTTTTTTATAAAATCTAATTGGTTTAGGTCTCCCATCGTTGGTCCCTTGCACGTGAAATTCCTTTTTGCGTTGACTGCTCAATTTTCATTGAGGACTGAAGCCCCTTCTGTCAAACCGTTTCGGCCCAAATCTTCAGACGGTGCCCCTTAAGCGTAAGGCGAACGATCAAATCGGGAGCCTTTTCAGCCACTGCAGACACTGCATCAAGGGGGCCGAATAGTGGTGTGTGGGGTGTACTGCCGGTGTAGTCTTTCAGAGTTAGGTGCTCCCACCCCTGTTCGGAGGCGGCCTGGAGGAATCCACCGAACCTGCAGCCGATATCCAAGATGTGGCCGGTAGTGTGGTAGGGAAGATAATGCGCTGCTTCCGCCCGTAGTTTTCTTTTCCGGCGGCCGTTGTATTCTTTTGCGACGAATTCTCCGAAACCGCCGGAATGGCCGGCAACTCCCCTGTAAAAGATTTTTTGTCGGTCGATGATTGCCCTAATCCGCACCGCCCCCATCGGTCCAGGGTCGTACTGGGGCCTAACCCTCCTAAATACAGAATACAGAGATATTTCCAGATAATCCAATACCTATAAATAGACTGCCGGTGTGTGGAAAGGTCAACAAGTGCCTTGCCTTCCCTCTAACTTGGACTATTAAAGGGAAAAATTTGGCAAGAGTCAAGAAGAACCTCAATGTCGCAAGTTCAGTCATGCAATATCAATTAATCGATAGAGTAACCAGCTTGGAGAGCTTTATTGCAACCACAAGCAAATCAATGCTACCTTGGCCCCGATTGTTTCATGCTTGTAAACATTATTGCCCTTTGATACTATGACCCATGAGGCGGTGCAGCCAGAAGATTTTCCCCTTGAGAAGGGGTAAGGGTCATCGGGGTATATACCCTTTATGTCGACGAGTAACCCGGGCTTTAAGGTCCGCTTATGTTAGGAAGGGAAGTTCTTTGTGTTATAGGTGGAGCAGAGGGGTCAGGAGGGCAGTGGGAAGGTTTGTGGGAATATGCCCTCATTCATTTGAGCTGAATAACATAGTGGAGAGATATGGTGGGTTACCTCGCTGAGGGAAAACAGATTCCTTTCAGTAGGTCTTACAGAAGGCCTGTAGCTCACTGAGAAAGCGAAGGGAAGTGTTAGCCCCATAATGGATGAGGCCATGGGGAAGATGGGCCGGAACGGAATTTCAGTGAAAAATGGGATCGGCTTGTTATTGGATGAAATGAAGAAGAAATATCCGGAGAAGTTTGCGTCAGAGGAAACGATATTCAGTTGTATCCATCGAGGTGACAGAATATTTATCGGTACAGGTTGCGGCGAGCCCCAATACCTTGTGGGTGCCCTCATCAATTATGTCAATTCTCATCCAAAAGCCTTTTTCGATGCCGAGGTCTTCCACGTATGGACCCTTGGCGTTGCTCCCTACGCCGACGAAAAATTCAAGCCTCATTTCCGACATAATTCCTTTTTCATCGGGAGCAATACAAGGGATGCGGTGAATAGGGGGCTCGCGGATTATACACCGGTGTTCCTCTCGCAGGTCCCTGAATTATTCCATCGCAACCTCGTGCCTGTCGATGTGGCCCTCATACAGACGTCCCCACCGGATGATCACGGCTATATGAGTCTGGGTATAAGCGTTGATATCACCAAGGCAGCGACGGAGAAGGCCTCACTGGTCATAACTCAGGTGAACTCACATATGCCTCGAGTACACGGGGACACGTTCATACACGTAAGGGACGTGGATTTTATCATCCCATTTGACGAGCCGTTATTAGAATACAAAACAAAGGTGCCCGGTGAGATTGCTCAACGGATCGGTAAGTACGTTGCACGCATCGTTGAAGATGGGGATACCATTCAGGTGGGCTATGGAAGTATCCCCAATGCGATACTGTCAAATCTGCGCAGCAAACAACATCTTGGGGTACATACGGAGTTATTAACGGATGGTATCGTGGTGCTGATGAAGGAGGGCGTTATCGATAACTCTAAGAAGATCATCAATCGCGGCAAAACGGTGGCAACCTTCTGTATGGGTAAGAGGGAGACCTACGAATACATCCATGACAATCCAGCTATTGAATTTAAGACCATCGACTATACGAACAACCCCCTGGTGATCGCTCAGCATAAGAATATGGTTGCGATAAATAGCGCCTTGGAAGTTGACCTTACTGGCCAGGCAACTGCGGAATCAATAGGAAAGACTTTTTATAGCGGAATTGGGGGCAGCGCGGACTTCATGCGAGGTGCAGTGTTGACACCTGAGGGGAAGACGATACTTGCCCTTCAGGCAACGGCCAAAGGGGGTCAGGTTTCACGAATCGTGCCGTTTCTCGGTGCGGGTGCGGGGGTGACCCTGGGAAGGGGTGACGTACACTACGTAGTCACGGAGTGCGGCACAGCACACCTGCATGGAAAGAATATCAGAGAGCGGGCCATGGATCTCATAGCAATAGCCCATCCAAAATTTCGCCCCTGGCTCATTGAGGAGGCTAAGAAGTTAAACCTCATATACAAGGATCAGGCCTTTATCCCCGGAGAGAGGGGCGAGTATCCCGAGGATCTAGAGACATACAAGACTACAAAAACGGGCTTGAACCTCCTTTTACGACCCGTGAAGATAACCGATGAACCTTTATTGAAAGATTTCTTCTATTCCCTCTCGGATCAAAGCATCTATCGCAGGTTTTTTTCAGCCCGGACCGACATGCCGCACGAGTTTTTGCAGGAATTTGTGATTGTCGATTATACCCAAAAGGTGCTCGTCGTTGCTGCGGTAGAAAGGGGTGAAAAAGAAGAAATTGTTGGATTAGGGCAATATGCCATCGTTGAGAATACACACACCGGGGATTTGGCGTTGGTTGTGAGGGATGATTATCAAAATAATGGTATAGGCAGGGAATTGCTGTCCTATTTAACCTATCTAGCAAGGAAACAGGGCCTGTTGGGCTTCACTGCAGAGGTCCTCGTAGATAATAAGCCGATGCTTCACTTATTTGGTTTCTTTGAAAGAATGGGATTTGAAATTGAAAGGAGCATTGATACGGGAGTGTATGAGCTGAAGATAGCATTTAGAGGAACGTGATGATCACTGAAAGATCGGGAGGTAGGTGTTTAATGGGATCGCAATTCGATAGTTTTTCGCTAAGGTGGTGACTATCTAATACAGTTTCTTAGAAGAAGTATTCAATTCAATAGATTTCTATCGGCTTGCCCTCACGTAAGCCCCGCCTCCCCTGCCCTCGCATCCCTCACAATTCCCCGCGCAACCGGATAAGCCAAGACCCCCATATACTGTGACTTATTTTTCTTGACACACAACCCCATTTCTCCTATATTTACCGCATCAAAAAGCGAGTTCTTATCACTAAATCATCAGTTTCATCGAGGATGAGGAGGTGATTGAAAAGATTCTCAAGCATGTTGGGTTGCGGGAGATGAAGGCGCGACCTCCTCCTAAACCAAAGGCATCATTATTTCTTATCATTCAGCATATGATTAGGCGGGTAAGAACAACAAAGGAGGGAGACTGAATTATGTGGAAAAAGAAAGAGGAGAAGAAAGAGGAGAAAGAGGAAAGTTTGTTGAAGGAGTTGTGCGGAGATGATGCAAAATTATATGATTTTCTCAGTTATTATATGTATGAACATCCGTTAGCGGCCATATCCAAAAAGGATCTCGATATCCTCACCGAGGAGGCGGAAAAAAGCGGGAACTTTAGACCGGCAGTGGATAAGGCCATTTTCGAGGCCGCTCAAAACCCGGGGGAAAGGGAAAGATACATCAAAGTTATCCAAAACCTCGCGTCGAAGACCATACACGCGACTGAGCAAGAAAAAGAAAAGGTAGAGAAGGAAGGACTCACCGACCACGCTGCTTCCCTTGGGAGAAGAATTGAAAATCAGAAATTTATGAGCGAAAGAACCGAAGACATAATAAACGTAGCTTCCAAGTTCTACAATGAGAAATTGGTGGAACTGGGAGAAGACGTGAGAAGAAAAGCGAGAGAAAAAGAGAGAAAAGAAGCTGAAAGGGAAGAAAGGAGAATAGGGGAGCTGGAAAAGGCGGGACGGGAAGCAAGAAAAAAAGAAAGAAGAGAGATGGGAAGAGAAGAGAAAAGGGAAGCTAAGAAACAAGATAGAAGAGAAGAGCTGGCAGCAGAGGAAAGGAAAGAAGCGAGAGGAGAAGAGAGAAGAAAAGCTGAAAGGGAAGAAAGGAGAATAGGGGAGCTGGAAAAGGCGGGGCGAGAAGCAAGAAAAAAAGAAAGAAGGGGGAATTAAATTTTAGTCCCAACCTCAACCCCAAACCCAAACGCATTGAGTTCTCGGTGTCCAACTTTCTCGTTCATCATAATACCAAACGCACAAATTTTTTATGTTGAAAACAAAGAATAGTAATGGTCATTTATGCCAACAAAAGAAGAACTTCTTAATGAATTAACTATAAAACAACTCAGACAATTGCGCTAAAGAGAACCGAATAAGACTGGTAAAAGATGGACTTTTGTGGGATAGTACCGCATCTACAAAAGAGGACATAGTTGGAATTCTTGTCGAATCTCCCAAAATCACAATAGAGAAAATATCAGCAATGTTGAAACCTGTAGGAAGTGCATCAAAAACAAAAGTTACTGAGAAAGAGAGAAAAATTGAGGAAGAACACATAAAAGGGAAAATTGTGACGGAGAGAGAAATTTCAAGGAAGATTTTTACTATTAAAGAAATTATATTGGAAACGGTAATGGATGAGATAAACAAATAGATGGTCCGCTATTATGGCTACTACAGTAACGTCTGCCGTGGGAGACGGCAAAAGGAAAACCAGGATAGCTTAATACCTTGTATTATTGAACTGGGTGAGAACTCAAAAGAATATCACCAGAACTGGGCCAGGCTGATTCATAAGATTTATGAGGTGTACTTTCTTACCTGACTCACTTCGCTCCGGGATTGTCTTTCCCTCCAATGCACTATCGCAGCCGTCCTTGCCAAATAGTGAGATCCCGTTCTTAACAAGACCATGACCGCCTGGATAGGATCATCGCAGTGGAGAAATCGTTCTTCGTCAGGACCATTGGGATCAGTTTTTCTTCTGATACTATCTGTTGAATTGAAGATGAATTAAACGGAATGGCTGGGGTCTTGATCAGTGCAGATTTGAAACGCAATTCGTTAAGTTGAGCTAGAAAGGTTGCCGTCGAATACAGTCAGGGATCGTCCCACAGGGTAGCCGCTGTGTGTTACATCTGAAAGAAGCAGCTTCAGTTTCTTAGGAGGGATAACCCCACTCGGGGGTGAGAAAGTCCAGCCATCGGCCGAGAAAATCAAAGCGACTCCCCTTCCACTCAACTGTGCCTCGTGTGATAAATCACTGCATAATGCCAACTGTGGATCACCGGAAGGCTTCCACAGGGCCTGTTATTCGACCGAAAAGCTCCTGGGTGATCTAGCGATTTAAATCGGCGATAACCCCCCCTACTTGCGCATGGTAAGATCCTCTTGTTCGCGCAAGAGTTTTTCAGGAATTCTGATACTTCAACATGGACATCAATCCCAAGGAGTTACCCCAGACAACCGATATTGTTTAACCGGATTCAATATGCTACGGTAATAACGACACGCAAATCAGTCAGGCAAAGGAGGAATGTTTATGCTTGAAACTATTAAGAAAGGACTATTTGCTAGCATCGGAGCCGCGGTGCTAACCCGTGAGCGGATCCGACAATCTCTGGATAAACTCGTTCAAGAGGGGAAGTTATCCTCAGAAGAGGCCGAGCGAATGGCTGACAGGATGGTAAAGGAGGGAAAGAAAGAACTGAAATCGGTTCAAGAAAAGATGGTCGCTTCGATACACAAAGGGATCAAGACTCTTGATATCGTTTCCCGCAGGGAATTCGAAGACCTCAAAAAGAGGCTTGAAGCCTTGGAGAAAGCAAAGAAGGTGGGGACGAGAATCCGCCCAACCAAGAAATCGTGATCTGCCATGGAACTCCGTTCGATAAGAAATCTCCAGCGATTCAAGGAGATTATAACGATCCTGTTGCGGTACGGTTTTGACGAGGTAGTGGATCGTCTCCGTTTGCCCGGAGGAATGATTCTCAAACGTATCGTCAAGGTGGAAAAACACTTGACCACGGCGGAAAGAATCCGTCACGTTTTGGAGGGCTTGGGTCCAACGTTTGTCAAGTTCGGCCAGATCGCCAGCACGAGACCTGACCTCATCCCCAAACCCTTACTCCTTGAGTTAAGAGAACTCCAGGATCATGTGCCACCAGTTGATTTTTCCGAGATCAAAGCGGCAGTTGAAAGGAGTCTAGAAAAGAGTATCGATGAAGTATTTTCGACCTTCGATCCCAATCCGGTTGGTTCTGCTTCTCTGGCACAGAGTCATAAAGCTATCCTCAAGGAGGAGGGGGTTCCGGTCGTAGTGAAAGTTCAGAGGCCCAACATAAGGCGGGTAATTCTATCTGACATGGATCTGTTGGCCTTTGTGGCAGGACGGATTCATGAGCACATGGATGCCTACCGGACATTTGACCTGCCCGGACTCGTGAGAGAGCTGAGAGACACCTTGATGAAAGAGCTCGATTTCTCCAGGGAATGTCGGAACATGCGGATTGTTAGGGTCAATTTTTCGAACGACCCCCATGTCTATGTCCCGGCTGTCTATGAGAAATACTCTACACGGACCATTCTGACAATGGAGCGGATCGAAGGGGTAAGGGTGGACGAAATCGATCGAATCCGTGTTGACTGTTCTCAGCTTGCGAGATGGGGAGCCCAGGCGGTATTCAAGCAGATCTTCCTGGACGGATTTTTCCATGCGGACCCCCATGCAGGCAATATCCTCATTATCCCGGATGACGTCATCTGTTTTCTAGACTGGGGTATGGTTGGTACCCTAACCCGGACCATGCGATACGAACTCGGCGACCTATTTCTCGCCTTAATTGAACGAGACGAACGGCAAGTCGTGAGGAGCCTGCTCAAGATGGCTATTTCAGAGGAGATCGCCGACACGCGTGTCCTCGAGAAAGAGGTTCTCGATATCCTCAATACATATCAGAACGAGAGCGCAAACGTGGGGCAGCTCCTCCTGGAGGTTATGGAAAGGCTCCGGATCCATGAGGTTCGCGTAAGAACCGAGTACACGTACATGAGCCGAGCGGTTCTGGCGATGGAAGGCACGGGGAAACTCCTTGATCCGTCATTTAACATTTTCGAGGAGGCAAAGCCCTTTGCCACCGAGCTCCTCCTTGAGCGTTGGAAGCCCAGGAACATCGCGAGGTTTTTACGGGCTGACATTGCTGGTCTGGCCGAATTGCTGCGGGATTTCCCTGCCCGTCTGGGACGTCTCCTTAGGTGGATTGAGGCGGGCCGTATCTCCATGACGGTCGACCACCGCGGCCTGGATCGATTGAGCGAGACCCTCGATAACATCACGAACCGGATAACCCTCGGAATCATCATCGGTTCCCTGATCATAGGCTCCTCAATGATCATCACCACGGGTATTAAACCTCTCCTATTTGGGTACCCCATGATTGGAATTTTGGGCTATCTCTTTTCGGCAGTCCTTGGAATATGGCTGGTGTTTAACATCATTAAGAGTAAGAAGTTCTGAACTGCAACGAGAATCATTCTTCACATTACTTCTTATCCTCACTGCCTTTTTTCTATTTCAAGATGTATCAGAGAATCCAGGCCTTACGTTTAAGGAAGCCGCTAGCTCGATTGACAACTGAAGGAGTAACCAACGTGTAAAGCGAAAAAAGGAGCTTGACAACAGGCGGCCTCATAGAAGGATTGTTGCTTTTGGCGGGGCATTAAAGAGATTTAGCTGAAAGCGGATCGCCTGACCTCCACGTCACTTCAGCCCGGCCTTGCGCAGGGAATCGATCAATCGATCTATCTCGGCCTGATCCTTCCATGGGAAGGATCGTGGGACAACTTTCACCATATATTTGGGATCGATCCGCAGGACCTCGGTGATTTCCGCCCGGGCTTCCTCCATTCTCTCCATCTCCGCAAACGTGGCGGCAAGGGTAAGGTGCGGGTAAATATAGTTCGGCTCGAGCTGGATCAGTTGTCTGCAAACCGCAACCGCTTCTTCATATCGCCGCGCCTTTCGACAGGCAATGCACAAGTGACTGAGGGTACGAGGAAGAGGGATTGGACTGAGCGCCACGGCCCTTTTGAGAATTGGAATGGCTTCCTCGGTTCTGCCGGCGCTGTAAAGAAAGTAACCAAGTATGGTCTGTGCCAGGACGGAATTGGGCGCCAGTTCGACGGCCCGCTTTGCCCCGGCAATGGCCTTCTCGTAGTCCCGGTTCAGCAGGATGGCGATGAATCCAAGACATCTGTGCGCCATTTCTTCAGAGTCGTCCAGTTGGACCGCCTTCTCGGCCAGCGCCATGGCCCGTTCCAGGGCCTCGCGGCGGTTCTTGTATACTCCAAGCAGGACCTCGTTTCCGATAGTAACTGCTATCATGGTGTACGCCCGTGCGTATTCAGGATCCAAGGCAACGGCTTCCTCGGCCAACCGCCTGGCCTGAGCCTGGGTGGCTCGATTCATGGTTTGGAAAATCGCCTCTGCCTGCAAAAGCTTCAGATAGGCCTCGATGTTCTTCGTCCCTTTACTCCGTAATGATGGAACCCCCTCGCCAGAAAGTGACACCCGCATGGCGGTGAGGATCTTCATAGTAATCTCATCCTGGATGGCAAAGATATCCTTCATTTCACGCTCGTAGCGCTCGGAGAAGAGGTGCTGTAAGGTGGTAACGTCGATCAGTTGCGCGGTGATACGCAACCTGTTTCCCTCCCGACGAACAGTCCCATCCAGGACGTACCGCACGCCCATCTCCCGACCCACTTGCTTCGCGTCTACCTCCTTGCCCTTGTAAATGAAACTCGAACTCCGCGGAATGACCAAGATCGTGGGCCATCTCACGAGCGCGTTGATAATGTCCTCGCTGATCCCGTCGCTGAAAAACTCCTGCTTGGGGTCGTCGCTCATGTTCACGAAGGGAAGCACAGCAACCGACGGTTTATCGGGAAGAGAAAGTGCCATCTTCTCCACAAAGGCAGGCTCAATCGGCGGCGGACGCAAATAAAAGTTCCAGATCGCTACGGCAATGGCTGCTACAAGGACTGCAATTGCCCCTGTAAAAATGGCCTTGCGTCGCCACACCGGCAGGGCTTTTACCTTTTCAATCTCTTCGGCCACTGTGACCCTTGGCTCCATGAGGACTTTGTAGGCACCTACAGGCTTGGCAATGTTCTTGACCGTCTGCTCACCCAGATACTCGTATCCCAGAGGTAGTTTGCTTTCCGTATGATCAAAGGCCGTCTTCGACACGCATATACCCCCAGGGTCTGCAAGTGCCTCCAGCCGCGCCGCAATATTCACTCCGTCCCCATAGATCCGACCTTCTTCCTCAATGACATCTCCAAGGTTGATGCCGATGCGAAACTCCATCCTGCGGTTCTCCGGTAACTCTGCATTGCGCGCCTGGAGCTCTTTCTGCACAGCTACGGCACATTGCACGGCGTCCACGACGCTCGTGAACTCACCAAGCACGTTATCACCAGGGGAGTCTATCATCCGGCCTCGATGTTGTTTGATAAGATCTGCCATAATTCCCCGATAGGTGGTCAAGGTTTTGAGCGTGGCAGCCTCATCATCACCCATGAGGCGACTATACCCCGCAACATCAGCACTCAGGATAGTAGTGAGCTTACGTTTATAGCCTTCCGTTGCCATGAGATCACCTCCCCAAATACAAAAGCCCCCGAGGAGGTAAAAAATCCCTTGGAGGCTTTGTTTCCAGCAGCTTATGGAAACTTTGTTTCATAACTTACTCCAGAAGGCTGAGGTTATAGACTGCTTCAAATCGTCGTGATAGACATGGTCGAAATCTTTCCTTCCTTATACCACAACGGTAGCCAAAGTCAATCATTATTTTAGAATCGGTAATATCCCTCTGGGCGGTCTGAGTGTGGCCTGCCTCTTTTGTCTAACACAGGTGAAGAATTCAAGATGAATTAGTGGAGGATACAAAAACCAACAGTGGTAAAGATTTCACCCACAAATAATTAGGTTAAACGATAAGAGTTTGGTTTTACCCAAGAATTCCAAACAGGGAAGAGTATAGTTATTACTCGAAAATCCGTGTGATCTCGTCCTTTTCGGACCATGTGAGGTCCGTCATTTTCCCGCCTTTGATGATCTTTATCCCAAAACTCCTCTCTTCAACCCTTCCTATCACCGATGCGCTTATTCCGGATTTGAGGTATGCTTCCAATACCCTTTGGGAATTCTCCGGATCTGCCGTCAATATCAGGGATCCCGAAGTGATGGTGCCCAATGGATCGAGACCGTATTCGGCACAGAGCCTTTCGGAGTCAGGGAGGAGGTCGATTCTATCTCCATATACGAGCATGCCGACCCCAGAGGCCCGTGCCATCTCATATAGGCCAGTTGCTAAGCCCCCTTCAGTGGGGTCATGCATGGCGTGAATTTCGAATTGATTGGCCATAAGGGCATCCTTCACCACCGATATCCCCGGCTTATGGAGGTAGTCCTTACACCTTAAGATAAATTTCTCATCATATCCCCTTTCTCGCAAGTCTTCGTGCTTTTCCCTGGCGATAATGGCCGTTCCCTCGATGACGATGCCCTTGGTGAGGAGAATATCGTCCCCCGGCCTTGCCCCCGAGGTGGTTACCAGTTTTCCCTTCTCCACTTCCCCGAACATAGATCCCACCACGATGGGACGGTCCAGGGCGTAGGTGATTTCCGTATGTCCTCCCGCAATGGCGACTCCCAATTCTCGGCAGGCCCTGGATATTTGGTTGAAAATCTCCTCTACGAGTCCTTCCGTGGCGCGCCCCTCGGGCAGAAGGATGGCCGACTGAAACCATCTTGGCTTCGCACCCCTGATGGCGATGTCGTTGGCATTGATGTGGACCGAATACCAGCCGATTTCGTCAATGGCGAAGGTGATGGGGTCGGTTTTGGCAACCAGATAGCGATCGGGAAAATCGATGATGGCAGCATCCTCGCCGACCTTTGGTCCGACGACCAGGCGTTCATCCCGGACCCCGGGGTATTTCTCCAAGAGGTCCTCAAGGATGTCGAAGTTCAGTTTACCCAGTGGGAGTGTTTTGACCATGGATAAACTCCGTTTGGGGGAATTATACGAGATTCTCATGGGAATTGGAAACGGAATTTTTGGTTTGTTTTACGTTCCCGGATATAAATCCCTTGGACTGAGAGCGATATGATTTAAGGGATAAACCGATGGAAAAAATCGAGAGAATGAAATAAAAGCTGGAGGTATTTTTTGTATACGAATCGCGGTGTTTTACGTGGTGGAAAGGATCCCGTTTTTCGACATTCCGGCGAAGAGAATTTGTGATAATTGTCTAAAAAAGATTGTATTCCGTGTTCATTCATGGTAGTAAGGACCCTAACCCAAAACAGGCTATCAGCGTCTGAACAATGTGCCATTGTGATTGTTGGGTGGGAATCCTATCAGGGAATGAGGTGCCTTGCTTGAACGGAGGAGTGAAGGTAAAAAGGGAACGGCGAGAGTAAGACTTCAAATTTACGATGAGGGAAGGTGACGATGATGCAAGGTGAACCCAACGAGGCCAGTTGTCTTGAGGACCTTCGTCCGGCCCAAGAGGAGCGGTTTATGCGTCAGATGGACTTGGTTTTCAAGGCGCACCCCTATTACAATGGGTTGTTTAAGGAGGCTGGTCTCACGAAAGGCGACATCAAGGGTCTCGATGATCTCCACAAGATACCCCTGACTCACAAGGAGGATTACCTCGCCAGGCCGGAGGATTTTCGACTCGATATGGGGCGCGTTCCCGGGGCCACCATCGAGGAGCGGACCCTTTGGGAGATCATCTTTACTGCCGGGTCAACGTCATCCCCCACGCCTTTTTATGACACCTGCTACGATCACTACGCACGCATATCACAGTTGAAGCGGACCACCGAGATAGCGGGCATCACCTCGGAGGACACCGTCATCAACCTGTTCCCCCTGACCTCGGTGCCCCATCAGGGATACCTCAGCGCCTTTTACGGTACCCAGGCTGCAGGGGCCAAGCTTATCTCGGGGTACACCGGCAGCTATGATGGTGGCTTTGGCCTGATCCGGCGTTCGACCGATGTCATTAGGATGATAGAGAAACACCGGGTCACGATTCTGTGGGGCATCAGCTTCTTTCTGCGGCGGCTCGTCATGAGCGCCCAGGAGATGGGTTGCGACTTCAGCTCGGTCCGGCTGGCTCTGCCGATGGGCGAGGGGAGCCCAGCCGGCATGCGGGAGGACGTTCGGCGCCGACTGGCCGACATGGGGGCCAAGGATGTAAAGGTCCTCAACGGCTATGGATTTACCGAAAAGCATGGCCCCAGCATGGAGTGCGCGGAGCTAAAGGGCTTTCACATTCCCAAGCCCGCCCGCTATTTCTTTGAGATTTTGGATCGTGAGACCCTGGAGCCGGTGGTAGAGGGTAAGGAAGGGCTCGTGGTCATGACGCATTTGGATCGACGGGGGACATGCCTGCTCCGGTATGTGGTTGGGGACGTCTGCAGCCTGAGCTATGAGCCCTGCCCCGAGTGCGGGCGGTGGGAACCTCGGTTCATGACTACCCCGTATAGGGTCGGCGGAATCGTCAAGGTTAAAGGGACCCTGGTAAACGTGTCGGCCTTGTACGACGTTATCAGCCGCATCGAGGGAATCGATGAGTACGAGATCATCCTTACCCAAGTCGACTCCTCCGACGAGCTCTCCGAGGACGTGCTGCTTATCAGGGTGGCCTGCGAAGGAGAGGCGAATCCCGGGCTGGCCGAGAGGGTGGCCGAGGAGGTCCGTCGTTCTCAGGAGGTAACCCCCAAGGTCGAGTTGGTGCCGGCGGACCACTATACGGGCATCTTGAAAGGCTACAAGTTCAAGCGGTTCAGGGATATACGGAAGAGAACCAGGGAGTAGGAATGAACCAGTGGCCCGGGTGTGGGTATCCGGGTTGGTTGGAATGGCCGCCGTATGGTTTCAATGAAATTACTCCTTTAAAGCGCTTATGGTGGTCATTCTAGAGAACCAAAAACAGGTAAACGAAAGGAGGAGAGACATGGAAAAGAGAAGGAAGGTTATTGGGTTGGCCGTCTTGGCGGTCGCGTTTTTGGTGTTGGGGGTTTCGCATCCGCTCCACGCCGTTGACAGGATTCTCTGCGGGTCCACATCGACATCTTCCAGCCACTACGTGTACACGGTCTCCGCGGG
>Ga0209636_10000127_pt1 | contig 61200 bp, 62 predicted proteins | sample DeeMarSWOR152_54_FD_187464 | JGI IMG/M metagenome (GOLD analysis project Ga0209636, IMG submission 187464) | Marine sediment microbial communities from White Oak River estuary, North Carolina - WOR-1-52-54 (SPAdes) (version 2) | ecosystem: Environmental > Aquatic > Marine > Intertidal zone >...
CGATACCTTATCGGGAAGTTGTTCATTATGGTTTCATTCTTATTCTGGATGTAGAAACTGAGAAGGTCTGTTTGACTACCTAACCTGTTAGCTATAGAAGCATGACCTTGTATGTAAGTGAATAATAGTGTGTCTTCAGTCATTTCAAAACTCTGTGGATCGGTTTCATTTGTTGACGCATTATAATTAGTGGCATTAAAGAAGAAGTATTTTGTATAATCAGTATAATCAATATCATCGCAAGAAAAGTATTTTGTGAAGTTGAATTGTTGCCATCCTCCTGGTGTAATGTTGTATTGACCTTGACCTATGAGAGTCCATGGTCCAGTGCTATCATCTCCGACCCATAGAAATACTGTCACATTGTTCATACCAGTCGTATTGACAGTTACATTGAAAGTGAATGGTGTTCCACCCCATTGGCCAGAGGGTGGATTTTGTGTAACGTTTTCAAGGAATATGTATACTGGTGGGGGTGTAAGAATGTCGAAGTCGCCCTCACTTGTTTCATCTTCAGTCTCACCAGTTACAGTATTATTCATCTGAAATTTGAATTTCCATCCGTATCCTGCATCTGACTCAGTGAAATTACAATGCCAGAAGAAAGTTTCATTTATACAATTAATACATATTGTAGGAGTTTGATTTGCACAACTATAAGAGGAAGATTTAACAAAACTACCACCAGGTGCTTTTAAATAAAGTGTTATATTCATCGGTGTATTGTCACCTGAAATAGCTTTTACAGAAAAGTTCCAATTTTTATACGTATAATATGCTGAAGTTGGTTCTACAGATGGTGGTTCCCAGAGATTTCTATAAGCATTCAAGTAGAAAATATTCTCATTAAATGAATAACCATTATAATGTTTTGTTTTATTCGAGTAAGTTGAAATATTATACCATCCTGTCGGATAGTTTATATTTGTATTAATAGAACATTGACCTTCAGCATTTGCAGTACAATTGTCTTGAAAACCATCATGAGAAATCTTGATAATAATTGTTGAATCGCCTGTTCTATCATTTTCAGTTGGACAATCGTCAATAACACTTGCATCCAAAGTTATTGGATTGTTTTGAGTGAAATTTTGGCTTCCATCTGGTTGTAATAACTCGTTGGTTAAAGTACCCATCAATGTAAAATTAAATCTACTGGTTATATTGTCTTTTACACAGTCATCAGAATCTACTCCACCAGCCCAATAGTGAACACCAAGATAATATTTATTCCTATCTTCACACCATCCTGCTGTTGTAAAGGTCTGAGTAAGATGCCCAGTACTATTGGAGCTAACCAAATAACTAGAATTCTGATCATAATTGTAGGTAGAAATCCAGATTTTTCCTGATATATCTTGATCGTAGCTTTTATTATCTCTGTCATAAGCTCTGGCAACAAAGCTGGTTGTATCACTCCTGTTTATAATTACATTTGGTTCAGGAGTTATGTTGTATACATTACCATCATCTTTTTCGATGTCAAAATAATATTGAGCCTCGTAACCCAAAGAGTTGTTGTAAGCTCCAGTAGAATTATCAGTTGCATTGAATCCATAATACCAAGTACCAATATCGTTACAAGTGTATCCAGAATAGGTTATGTTTGTTTTAGTCCAAGATGAAGGACTATTAACTGTATTGTTGCCTATAAATCCAAATTTTCCTACAAGAGATTTATTATGATAAACCTTAACATTTACATTATCTCCTTGTGGATCTAATACTAATACTGTGAAATTGAATTTTTCTCCCCAACCACCCAGTGTAGGAGATACAGAAGCATTAGTTAACTGTGGTGCAGCGGCAGCACCACAATAAACATACTTTATTTTAAATACATCAGTAACGATTTTATTTCCTCCCCTTATATCTACTGTGATATTTATGGGTGTATTATTGAAACCTAAAGTAGATACATTACAAGTAGGTCCTACATAATCACCTGGTGGTGGACCTGGATTTGTTTCATTACATACCCAAGCAGTAGGAACTAATTGGTTAATTGAATCATAATTTGAGTGTGACGTTACAGTAGCAGAATAAGTTGGATAATAATAATCGCCATTTGTTGGGTTGACAAAACGTACCCAACCCTCCGCAGCTCCACCACCAGTTACGACATATCTTCTTTCTACAGTAATATTAACGATTTGACAGTCAATATCTCCTGGGCAGGGATAAACAGGTGACCAATAGTATGTTTTTGTTTGTTTGTTTGCAGCTGAATAAGATACAGAATCAATAAATTCTTCACAAGTATAACCTTCTAGACCATAATCTTCTGCTGATAATATAGGTACTGTAAAAACTATTGTGTCGTTAATTCCATTGTCATCAGGATCTAAAAATGTAACATTATATGAAGGGTCTTTAGTTACATCTGCAACTTTTACGTAATCACCAGTTGAAGTGTTATATAACACAAGATGTATCCAACCATTAAATGATTCAGGATATTTTACAGAAACTGTAATATTATGATAATGAACATCATCATTGTCATGATACACATGTATTATTCTTTGGTATATCAAATCACCAGTAAGATCTGAAAAAACAACGTCTTTTTCAATTTTTTCAGGTGCAGGAGTTTCGTATTCTATTTCATATAATATTTCTGAATTTGGTTCTAAAGAAGGAATTTCCCATTGTACTTTCTTTTTAACTGATTGTATATCATCAATTATACTCAAAGAAGATGTGAATTTTTTATTTGTGATATCTTTTATGTTTTTAACTTTAGCACTTGAGGGTAATTCAGCATTGACATTTATGTTTGATACCTCGACATTTGTTGGATTATTAATTTTCACTAATTTTTTCCATACAACAGGCTTTCCGATTTCGGCCTTTCCTTGTTTTATTTCAACCGTTTCTGGTTGAATAATCTCCATCAAGGGTATAGTTGTAGTTGTTGATGTGGAAGTAGTGGTAGATGTTGTAATTATTGTTGTACTCGATATTGAAGAAGTACTAGTTGAAGTTGTGGCTGTGGTTGTAGTTGTTTCTGTAACTGTAGTCGATGTTGCTGTAGTTGTAGTTTCTGGGACAGTAGTTGATGTTGTCGTTGTACTCGTCGTGGTAACAGGTAGGGTTAATGTAGTGGAAGGTGGAAGAATTGTAGTAGTAGATGATGAACTCGTAGTTGTAATGGTTGTAGTAGTTATCGTTGTCGATGTGGTAGTCGAAAGGGTGGTAGATGTAGTTATGGATGAAGTTGTTGGGATTGTGGAGGTTGTACTACTCATATTTGTTAATGTTGTTGATGTGGTAGATGTTGAGGTAGTTGTCGGAAGTGTTGTGGATGTTGTTGTGACTAAAGTAGTAGATGTTGTAGTCGTTTGAGGTGGTAAAGTAGTCGTGGAACTTAAAGTTGGTGTTGTGTTTGTTTCTGTTTGTGAGATAACATCTGATAGCGTGGTGGTTGTCTCTGGATTAGTTGTTGTAGTCCCAAAAAGAGTGGTTGTTGTAACGTTCTGAGCTATTATGACAGTAGGTATTAAAAGTAAGAACAAGAAAGCTGTTAGTATTTGACTCTGTCCTGCCTCAGACTTACTTCCTATACTCTTTCTGGTTTTTGAGATGTGGTTTTCTTTCAAATAGCATAGCTTTGCCATCCCTATTCTTCTCTGTGAAACAACCCCAGAACCCATTAATTCATGCAAGTACTTTGTTGCTGTATGTCTATGTAAACCTGCATATTTAGCCACAGAAGTAAAAATTAGACCCTCTGGATGCTCTTTAAGAACACGAAGTATAGTTTCTTTTGGATCTTCATCGGGTCGCATTTTATACAACGTTGTATAATAACAATGATTAATAGTAATGTAAAACATTATTGTCGAATGATATAAAGAGAAGAAATAGATAATTTCTTTTGTCGAAAATGAAAAAAATCGACATAGAAAGATTGCGATATCGTTCATCTTGGCGTTAAGTTTTTATTTTGTTATTTAAAATGCCAAATAAACAAAAAAGAAGAAGGCTCATATTTACATTGTCGAATTACCCCATAAATTAGACATCGAGAAAATCATCTGTCGAAAAAATAAATGTTTAAAATCGACAATTCATAATATTTATCAATGATTAAGCTCTTTAAACGCGATAAAAACGTGGATTTGACAGAAAATGTTTCTAAACAACTAGGAATTCAATACGTGCAAATATTCAAAATTCTCGAAAGGATAGAGGATCTCAGTGAAAAAGTTGAAAAAAATCAGAAATTGCTGAGAGAACTTCATAAAAGATATGAAAGAAAATATGAAAAACTTTCCTTGAAGAAAAGGACAAAAGAAGCAATAATATTAATATTGAGAAAACATGAAAAGTTGACTTCTGATCAACTCAGTAAAATCATACACCTTTCAAGAACCAGATGTAGTGAATATCTAAAGGAACTAGAAGAAGAAAAGAAAATTGAGAGCGAAATGGTAAATCGAAAGAAATACTATAAGCTTAAAAAATGATTAAATTTTTTTCTTAATTTTCTTTTCCAAGATAAGCATTCTTTTCTCTATTTCCCGAATTCTACTTTTATACTTAGACATTGATAATTGGTAGATTTTTTTTGATATGGCATCTCTTTGATATCTATTCTTCTGTGTTTCTTTGATAATATCTTCCGTTACATTCTTTTCTAATCTTAATCTTCGCAACTCATTCTCAATTTTTATACCAGTCATGATTTTAAAAACTATGACACACGTTATTATTGAAATAATAATTATTACGATTATGTATCCTTTGTAGTTCGCAAAAAAAGTTATTGTTTTATTTTTTGTGGCTTCGTATCTGGCCTTTAGAATAGTTTGTTTCGCTTCCGTATCGCTAATTTCATCAAAAGCTTTGGTTATCAATCTATCCGCTTCATCATAATTCTCATAACGAAACTCTTTCTTTGCATCATCCAAAATTTCTTTTATTTCTGATGTATCTAAATTCATTTCAGTCAATTCTTCAATTCTCACTTCTATCGAATTCAATGAGTCGCTTATTTCGTAAGCCTTTTCTTTTCTCGTTTCAATGATTCGTGTCTTTTCTAACACAGAATCATAATTTTTTTTCTTGAGATCTTCTTTTGCACTCAGTAAAGTATCATTAACAAAAACCGTGCTAAAATTAGATTGAGCCATTTCTTGAACAATTTGTTCTGCGTTATCTATAGCTTCTGTTGCTTCTATAACATTTGCTGCAGATGCTGAAGGCATTATCAACATACAAAAGATTAAACACGGTATCAATATCATGATTTTTTTCATTTATTCTTTCCCTCATTTTGTTTCATCTTCAACATTGCCAAGTTTCCGTTTATCTCAGTTATTCTTTCCCTAAACTGAGACATTCTACCCTCATAGGTTTTTCTGTTGATCTCACCTTTATGGAAATAACTTCTTTGTGTTTCTTTCATCAACTCGTTTATACTTTTTAATTCATCCTCAAGGTCTTGTATCTCAGACTTAATCGTTCTCACTCCAGCCCTTCGTGCTCTCAATCTTGCTATCCCTTTTCTTATCTCTGTTAACCTCTTTTCATACTCGTACATGGCTTTATGATACTCTGCCATACTCATTTCGTCTTTTTTGAACGTTTTTTCTTCCGCTTCTGACATCTTAGACATTATGGACATCTCTTCATCTTGTAGATTCTTCAGTTTGGCCCCTATCATATAAATGTCGAGTCTAAGATAGACAAAATATCCTAAAATCGAAGTTGTTACCATGCCTAAAAGAATAGCCCACCAGTAATCCAAAACCAACTTAACATAATTAATTTTTCCTTCTGTCTCTAGAGATAATATCATTTGAGAATCTCTTACTCTCTTCAAAGCAGTAGCGAAATCGCCTCTTGTGAATGCTATTTTACTCATTACCAATAAGTTCTTAGCTAGTGGGACCTTCAATCCTTTATCTTCACTTTCTTGTACACCTGATTCAACTTCATTGATGAGTAGACTTGCTTCGAATGCACTATCTCTCGTTTCTTTTAAGGTTTCATAAAGAGCTTTAACCTCTTCATATTCCTTAATTTCAAAGTTCTTGATAATTTTTGTTAAAAGTTCTGATACTTTGTCAATACTAAAATCAGCTTCTTCCATTTCTTCAACTAAAAGTTTAGATTTATCCAGATATTCACTTACCTCTTCCTTACTGACTTCATAAATTATTAGAGTTACTAACCTATTTTCTGTAATTTCTTTTCCTTCACTGACGCCATTTATAGTGAAGTTAAGTACGTGTTCACCTTTCGTGAAATATTTCGGAGCTTCGATAAAAACAGTGAATGCCTTTGTTTTGTTCTTTTCTATTTTTTCAATAGCACTTGGTTCGATTCTTATGTATTGAGAGGGATAACCTGTAACACTTAAAGAAACATTCTCGAAAGTTTTGGTGAATGGATTTTCAACATTTAAAATAAAACTATCGTTTAAGCCTCTAACAAGTTCAAAACTCTCCTCTGTTTGTAAAAACAGAGTTTCTCTCTCGGCTGTTACATAGGTAATGGGACCGGCCCCACCTCCCCTACCTGGAGTTGTTGGTGATGGACAATTACTATCACTCCCATAATTACAACCATCACCACAAACACCATCGTTGTTATTGCAGGATACGATAACCAATTTTGAGTCAGTTGCGTTGATGTTTTCTGCAGAACTGGCGTTTACATAAATAGTAGCTATTCCAGCAGTAGCTGTTGAGGGATCTAAACTCACAGTTAAATTGTTCCAAAAAATCGAACTAGGATTGATATTACCTATATATTTTTTCGTTTCTCCACTTGTGTTTGACCAACCGGTTGGTAAGGTCCAATTGAACCATGTATCTGTTGCTGTTTCATTACCTATATTTTTGAGTTGGGCAGACAAATTCACAGTTTGGCTTTGTAAAACACTGATGGGATATTCAATTATCTCTACTAAAAAATAAGGTCCTCCAGTGAATGAGTTTACGGTTAAATCTATTGTTGACGACTCGGGAGATGGTGTGTATATATCGTGAGAAGCATCTACAATAATTGTAGTTGAGCTTTCACTATCCAGCTCTGCGAATTTTATCTCTACATCAATGAAACCTATTTTCTTCTTTCCTAAAGAAAAGGAAAGACTGTTTTCAGTTCCGTTAAATTTCATTAGTCTGGTCCAAGTGTGTGATAAATTGAAATAAAAAGTACCATCACCAGTATTGTTTATCGTTAAATTTCCTGCATAATCAATCGAATCAATAAAACCAGAAACAGTTCCTAAATCTGTTGGTATCACTGACCACGTATAATCCAATTCGGCTGTTATGTTTTGTATTGATGAAAGATTAGAGTATCCATTTGTATCTTTTGACCATATTCTATAGTAATAGGTTCCAGGGTCTGCATCTGTAGAAATGGAAGCATTTTCGAATAGACCAGTCGAAGGATTATAATCCATAGTATCATTGGTCCAATCGGGACCAAATCTTTTCCACTGAAAGATAACAGTACTAACATTAGAAACATCAGTAACGTTTGCCGTTATGTTAATGATGATGCCGGGATCAATGTCATCATCTGAACTCGGAGAAAGTATAATGGCGTTTACAGTTGGTGGTGTGTACATATCTACGTGAAAAGTATAATTCGTATCTTCCCAATCACTTAATGATCCATATGCTTCAGCAAAACAATTCCATTTATAACTTCCATCAGAAACATAATTAATTGTCCAATTTTGAGTTGTATTTTTTAATAAATTTCTTTGATAATGATCCTGAATTTCATCCAAACTCAATACTCTATTGTACATAACGAGTTCGTCTACTGAACCATTAAAGTAAGCATACCATTGAATAAGACCAGTATCTGTTTTTCCTATTGTCAAAGGGTATATGCTTTCTAGTAATGGAAATTCTCCAGGTGACATAGCATAAGTTTCATTTAGAAGACCGTTAACGTATATATTTGCGTCTGAACTATTCCATGTTCCCACAATATGATACCAAGTGTTTAGATTTAAACCGCTTTGAGAACATAGATTTACTATTACACCATCAGAATTACTAATATACATACAAATTTTGTTACTACTGTCTTCTAACCTGAATGTAAAAGGAGATGATGCCCAATCAACACCAGTTCCTTTAAATAAAACTATCCTCCACTTAGAGGTTGATGTTGGTCTTAACCAAAATTCTATTGATCCCCCATTTGCTAAATTAAGTTCGTTAGAGTGATTTATTTCGATATAATCATTATCGGCTGAATTAAACTCAAAGGAACCAAGAAACTTTCCGATTGTGGAGTTGAATTCAGCCTCGTAAACAGTTCCGTTGTTATCGTTTCCAGACCAATCGTAGATATATGTATCATTTTCCCCAACAGATGAATCATTGTTAAAATGCATTAACAAAACAGTTGAAGAATCTGGTTCTAATTCGCCAAAATAATTAGTCTGATTTAAAACAAAACTCCCATTCAAGTTATGATACAAATTAATATTCTTTAGGTATTGATCACTTGTCGCATTACAAACAAAGGTTACGTTATTTGTTGTATTGAATATTTCATTGTTCTTTGGGTTAACCAAAGTCACGTTCAGAGAATTTGCAGAAACTGGCATAAGACAAAAAATAACGAAAAAAAAGGATACACTTAACAAGTTTAATACATACTTGGGAGTTTTTTGAATCATTAATTAATAATTTATTGTCCGATTTATTATTGTTATACAAATGAGTTAAACTTTATTTCTCATACAATTCAATTTATATTTGATGGATAAGGGCAAAAACTGGCTTCATGATTGGGTGGAAGAAAAGATCAGCAAAGGCATGAGTCCAGAGATGATTAAAGATATCCTAATAGAAAGCGGTCAAAGTTCAGATGTCGTGGATGAATATCTAAACTCTATTAAAAAATTGAACCACATGGAATCTACAGGAATAAAAGAAAAAATCGGGGGAGAAAGAGATAGTCTAGAAAAACTAGAGGTAAAAACGCGGGGAGAGGAGCCGTGGATTGACGTTTCTAAGGTAAAAACGAAACTTGAACTAAAATTTGAAGGAAAGGAGATAGAAGAAAAAATAGATGAGAGTAAATGGATAAGAACTGGTATCGAAGGGCTTGACGAACTGCTTAAAAAAGGGGTTCCAAGAGGTTCTATAATTCTCGTGATAGGTGGTCCTGGTTCTGGAAAGACTATATTCTGCTTACAAACTCTGTATCATACAGTGCAAAAAGGGGAGAAAGCACTCTACATGTCTTTCGAAGAAGAACCAGATAGATTGAGAGAACACATGTGTGATTTTGGTTGGGATCCAGAAAAATATGAAAAGGAAGGATTGTTGAAAATAAAAAAATACGATCCTTTAAAGATATCAAAGACTGTTGAGGCTTTACTAGAGAAAGCACAAGGTGAGTTGAAGATAGACATTTCTCCTTTATTCATAGAAGAAGATTTTAAACCAGATAGGGTTGTAGTTGATTCTCTTACTGCTGTCGCTGCTGCTTTTGTTGGTAAAGAAGGGTATTATAGAATTTATATTGAGCAGTTCTTCAATCAGTTTAGGGAGAATGGTATCACACCGTTCCTGATAACAGAATCACAAGAATTCCCAAAAAGGTTAACAAAGAGTGGAGTTGAAGAATTCCTTGCTGATGGTGCTATCATACTCCATACATTCAGGAAGGGAAGTCACAAGGAAAGAGGAATTGAAATTTATAAGCTCAGAGGATCTGAATTCGAAGAAAAGATTGTAGCGATGCAAATAGTGACTGGTAAAGGAATAGTAGTGTATCCTACACAAGAAGTGTTTGCTAGTGAAGAATGATTACAATCTTATGATCTTGTCGGCGAAAACCCCTAAATTCCTACCTAGATTAGTTTTCATATCTCCTTCTAAACAAGGGAAAATAGCCGTGCATTCTAATTTTTTAATTTTTCCTATCAGAGTATGCATAAATTTAATGATTTCATCTTCTTTATTATAGATTAGTAAGGTATTCAGAGAATCGAATATTAGGTTTTTGAATTTTTTCTTGGTTAATACATTAACGATTTCTATACATAATTCCGTTAGAGCCGAAGGGTGAGAAATATATATACAGTTTTCTTCTTCCTTGATTTTTTCTACTGCACCTGTTATTGTATCTATGATAAAGAATAGATCCTTTTGTATCTTGTTCTCTCCAAAAATACCAAGCAAAGTTGAGTAAGGTTTATTTGAAGTCACGTAAACTGTATTCATCCCTACTTTCGATATATCCTTTAGTAATTCAATCATTTTTTCTGAGTAAGCGCTTTCAGGTAATATTAAAACTATTATTTTATTTTCTTCTATTTCTTTTCTGACATCAATAGTACGTTCTCTTACTTTTACTAAACCTTTGTATGTTTTTTCATATTTAACAAATTCTTTTTTCTCTAATCTGGAAAGATTTGTGATCATATCGGTAGCTGTGATTATACCGACTAGTTTACCAGCTTTCACGACAGGTAACTTTTTTATTCCATGTTTACTCATCAATTCTGCAGCTTCCTCAATATTTTTATTTTCCTCTACTGTGATAATTCTCTTTGTCATGACATCTTTAACAGAAACGTCCTTCATAATCATGTCAAAGGTTAACATTTCTCTCAAAACATCTCTTTCTGTGAGTATACCCACTATTTTATCATTCTCAGTAATGATAAGACAACCTATATGATATTTGGTCATATTCCCTATAGCGTCTTTAATTGTCATGTTAGGACTAACTGTTTTAACATCTCTATTCATTAAATCTCTTATTAATAAAGTCATAAAATCATCAAAGCTGCTTAATGTATTGATATACGTCCATTCTATTTATATTGTCAAAAATTCCTACAATAGTATCAGTTAATTCTTTATCTTCTGTGGTTATCATGCAAACATTTGTATCGAACTTTTGCGCTTGTCCCACTATAGACCTTATAAACTTTACTACATAATCCAATTCGTTGTAGAACGAAAAAGCCTTTAATTCATCTATAATCAGGGCTTTCTTGCCAGTTATATTATTCATTAATTGTCTGATGACAATTCCAATTTTAGTTAAGTCGCTAGGATCTACATAATGTACATTCTGCCCAGATTTCATTTCTCCGTTTCTTGTGATACAATCTACAACGAAGACTAAATCTTTATTAATTCCCTTTATGCTTAGAAACTCTTCAATTTTTTTGTATGGTTTATTTAGACTTATGAGGATAGTGGATAAGTTTTTTTTGTTAGTGTAGAATTCAATTACTTCACCTAGTATTTTTTCTAATAATTCATTAGGTGTTATAATAAGAGTTGATTTTGAATCAATTTGTAATTCTTTTATAAATTTTTGCATATGCTCATCATTTTTTTATCGAATTTAAAAATTTTCTATTCTTCTCTGAAAAAGAAGTATGCCAAATATCCAAATATGATTACATCCAAAATGTAAACGATTTGAACTATCGTCCAGTAAACCATTTTTTCATTCACTTCTTTTTTTGCCACTTCAAAAATATTTTAAAAAGTTCGTACATCCCCCATATTAAGCATATGGAGATCACTAACGGCAATGCAAGTCTATCCACCATTCCTATGGTTCCTATTAATTCAGGGATTGTTCCCATCGTTATTAGTAGTGCTGTAGTTCTTCTGAAAGCCATTAAAACAAATGCTATTATTACCAACACCCATGCTCTGAACGTTCCTGTCATTTTTATAAGCTTGTATGCAAAATATGCTGCTCCAAGCTGAAGAGCTATTTGAGCTACTGAAAAAAATACCAGAACATTTGAATAACTCATTTTTTTCTACCTCCTTTCACTCCAGTAATAAAGGCTTCAGCAAACTTTTCTTCAGGTTTTGCAAATCCAACTGCCTTTGAGAATTTATTAAATATTAGCGATGACCTAATTAAACATAGGGCTACGATTATCATAAAAGAGTATATTATCCAACTGATAGTTTCATGAATATGCTCTAACATACCTACTTCTTGAGCTATAAATAAGGTATATGGAATGGCCATGAAATAAAGTCCAACCAGCAACCATTTCAAAGTTTTTTTTAACTCGCCCCTCGAAAGCCTTCTATAAGAAATAGTAGCTATTATCACCGCTGCCAATATAATGACTAAAGAAGTTACGCCCATTAATGATGGAATTAATACCATTTTACCCTCCTCCAAATCTGATCGTCTTATCACAAAATTGAGAAAGTGTTCTTATCAACGTTTCATCAGTCTCTTTATCTAATGTAATAAAAATTCCTTTAAAACTTCCTACTCTTATTTTGTTGACTACAAAATGACTGAATTTTGCTACTGTTACAGCACTATTGTAGATTGTTAAAGTCGATAAAGAATCTAAAAATAAAAATTTGTCAGGAACTTTTACTGATTCCATTACTTCTGACAAAACTATACCAAGATCAGTTAAGCTTTGAGGCGAGGCTACAAAAAGGACATTCTCATTCCTATCTGGGCTACCCTTTAATGTTGGAGTGATGCAGTCTATAAAGAATAATTTTTTAATATCGATTCCATTTTGTTCCAAAGTTTTTACCATATTCTCATAAGGTCTATTGACTGTAATGTAAATTCCAGGTATCTGTTTTTTGTTTATGAGGTATTTGATGATTTCTAAGTTAACTTTGACGTAATTGATTGAGTCTACCAAGATTAAAACTATAAAATGATCTGGCAGATTATCCAGTTCTTTCTGTATACCTGTCATAGTTTCGGGCATTTTAAAACATCTCTCTTTGTGAGTATACCTAATATTTCATTAAGTTTAGTTTGCCATGTTTAAACGTCAATAATATTAATTTATTTAAAATTATAAAAAGTTATACTTTTAGGTAGTACCAAAAAACTTAATTTTAAATGCTTTTCCTTAAAAAATAGATAAGTTTATACTACACAGTTAAATTAAATGGGTTTGTATGTTCAATAGAAAATTATTCGACAAATTTAAAAGACTAGGTTTCACTGAGTACGAAACAGAGGCTTATTTGACTCTATTATCTCATGGCTCTCTCTCACCGTCAAAAATATCTTCTACCTCAAAGATTCCTAGGCCAAGGGTTTATGATATCTTAAAGGGTTTAGCTTCTCGTGGTATTATACTAGAAAAGCCTGGTAAACCAAACACTTATTCACCTGTAGAGATAGACAAGGTCATGTCAATCCTTGAATCAGAAGTGAAAGACGAGTGTGAAAGAAAATTATCTTTAATTGAAGAACACGGAAAGTTTCTTAAAAAGGAATTGAGCAATGAAAGACCAAAGAGAATTGATAGGATTTTTGCCATTAAGAATACGAAAATTTTGGTCGATTGGTTTCGTATTTCAGCTACGAGAGCGAAAACCCATATCCAAATCATAAGCACATTCGACAGATGTATATTGCCGAGAGCGTTTAGAAATTACTTAGAATTCGCAAAGAGAATGAAACATAAAAAAGTAAAGGTAAGTTATTGTTTGTCTGTAGAGAAATGGAATGTAGATGAGTTGAAGAAACTCTCCAAGTTTATTGAGATAAAACACCTTCCAAAGGAATATCGAGTTGGTTTTTACATAATAGATGGAAAAGAGGCTTTGATTGCTAGTTCGAGTTATCCCAATGCCACTTACGATAATGGTATTTTATTTAGAGATAATGTTTTAATCAAAATTTTTCAAGAACACTTCCAAAGAATATGCGGAAAAAGTATACCTATAGACAAGAGAATAAAAGAATTGAGTTAAATATTCTACCCGCTTAAAAAAAGTTTAAATATTTTACCTAAAAATATAAACATATGGCATCTATCAAGACAATCGATATGAACGGTAACGATATCCTAGTTACTTTGAAGATTTCTGATGAGGAATATGAAGTTTTGAAGCCGAAGATAAAGAACTTGATGATCGTACCAGTAGAAACTGATGCTTTGAACGAGAGATTGACTACTGGTAAGCTTGGTAACAGTAACAGGATCATGCTCCCGAATAAAATCCTGAAGAAGTATGGGATAAAGAAATTACCCAAAAAAGTTCCGAGTGATGTCTTTGAGTCGAACGGTGACAAAATCCTAGTAATAAAACTCGAAGAATCTAAGGTTGGAATACCAGTTTTTAAGGAGGAATAGAATGGATAATGTATCTACTGGTTTGCCAAGATTAGATAAACTATTGGATGGTGGGTTTCCGTCGAAGACAGTTATACTCGTATCGGGTGGACCAGGAACAGGAAAGACGCTTTTTGGTTTAAATTTTGTTGTAAAGGGTGCGTCAAAAGGAGAGAGATGTTGTTACGTCTCTGTTTGTGAAGGAAAAGAAGAATTATTGAGGGCATGTGGGAACATAGGTGCGTTAGATGATGTGAAGAAGTATGTTGACAAGAATTTGATATTCAAGGATATTCCTTTAGGAAAGAGAATTGATTTAGATTATTTCACGAACATATTCTCATCTTATCCGAAAGTTGATAGACTTGTGATAGATAACGTCAATAAGCTTCTAATGTTCGCTAATGATAGTAAGGAATACAGGATAAAGTTGTCTGAGCTTGTTCGATACTTGAAGGAGAAGGTGGATTGTGCTTTGTTGATGTGTGAAACTGAGAAGGATGAGATCGATACTGGGAACGGAGAAGCTTTTGAATGTGATGGAGTGGTACATCTTTCTTTCTTGGAGTTCGAAGAAAAACCATTGAGAACATTGGAAGTACATAAGTTGCGTTATACTTCTTTTGAACCGAAGATTCCTCATGAGTTGATAATAGATGAGAAAGGCTTGAGATTAAGTGGAACTAAAATTATATAGTTTTATCTCTCTTTTTTCTAATTGATTAATGATGCGATTATCTGAATCATTGCGTAGAAATATAATGAAGACTACTATTGGTGGAATTCTAAATAAATTTAAAGGTAAGAGTAGACGCAACACATTGTTTTTTGAAGAAATACTTGCGAACTATATAAAAGAATGTGAAAAAGCTGGTTATGGCAAAAATATAAAAGAAATCGGCCAAAAATGGATAGCCATAATATCACCTAACTTTATACCCAGTAGCTTAAAGAAATTATCACCTATTCTATTGACTAGAATGATTAAAGAGGCATGGATCAATATAGGAATAGTTGATGATCTTCATATTACTAAAAAAGATAACACCATTAAAGCCACGACAAAAAATGAATGTATAACAAGAATTATTGGAAAAAATAAATTTATGATTGGTTGTTCTGAAGGTCTTCTAAACTCTCTACATGGTTTTCGAATAAGTTGCGTCGAAGCGATACAAACAAAAAAATATTGTGAATATAAGTTTGAGATTAAAGATGATATCATCAAATATCAAAGCAAGAAAAAATCCCTATATGATAATTTAAATTATCTACCATCGATTGAAGGATTTACACTGAAAGATGCTCTCAAAAAAAACATACTTAAATTAAAGGATAACAAGATTTGTTTTCGAGATAAACCTTTAATTTTTATAGAAAATACACTTTTCCATTTGTTAGCAAATCGGGATTTACTGTTAGAAAAAATATCTGAATTATCATATAATCATTTCAATAAAATTATCAAGGCAGAATCTTCAAACAATAAAAAACTTTCTCTAATTAAATTCCTTTTACAAGTTATGGGTTGGGGTATCATAACTATAATCTCTAAAGAAAACAAAATCATAATTAAAATCAAAAACCCACCTTATGGTTTTCAATTAGAAGAAGATAACTGGGGTTTTTTAGTCAGAACAATTCTTGGGTATTTGCATCTTTTGGATAAAAATTTCGAAATTTTAAATGTCAACGAATTTCATAAAAATTTGGAGATAATATATTCTGTTTAATTACACTATTGTTAACCAAATTAACCAAAAAAGAAGTGAAATTTTACTGGAAAAATGAGCTATTCTGGGATTATTTCTAACAATAAAGAAAAAAATAATTAAAACAAATATTGATATGGGAAATAAATAATACAGATTCAGCGCAGAAATAAGAAGTAAAATAATTATAAGTAATATGTAAATTATTTTTCTTGTAACATTATATCCTAAATAAACTGGTAATGTCTTAATACCCACAATTCTATCTCCTTCATAATCCCTTAAATCTGAAATTAAACTGGCTGTGAAGAAAAAAATAGAAATTAAAAAATAATACAAAATAGTTTGACTATTGAGACTCATAGCACCTAGCAAAAATAGTTGGGGTATTCCAAATCCTGTGTATAAATTTTTAACCAAGAAATATTTTTTAAGTCCAAAAAATGAATAGATAATTCCTGTAGTGATAATTGAAATACAAAAAAGAATTGAGACGATGGATAAAAACAATGAAAATATAAACCCCAATAAGAAACAGACGATTATTATGAACCATCCTGTATTGTTTAAAACAAAATAACTAATTTTTCTCTTGTTTATCAAATCCTCTTCCTTATCATGCATATTATTGTATGCATAAGTACCAACGGTGATAAAAAATGAACTTAACATCACAAAAATTAAACTCGATGACAATAAATTGAATAATAGGTAACCTATCATTGCCAAAAATGATGCAAAAATAGTTAGTTTAATTCTTATGAATTCCGATAGATCTTCTAATGTGTAATTATTTTTCATTGTTACAATACCCCGAAAATATAGAAATAAGGTGTTAAAAATTCTCCTAAGATAAGTCTACTTCTGAGTTTTCTGTTTATGTTTTTGTTATAAATCTTATGTATATTGAAAATTTTTATTATCCCATTTATTATCCAAACTAAAAGTAGAATAATAGAAGAAAAAGAAATAATAAACAAAAATAGAGAAGCCATACTAGCAAATACTATACACATAAAAGAAGCTTTTTTCCACCCATGTTTTAAAAAAAGATTTGTTTTATCTTTAAGATCTGTAGAATCTTTTTGACATAGTAAATAAACATATTGAAAAAAACAAAAAAATGTGAGAAAAATAACCGACATTGACAACGATCTTAAAAAAAATAAGCTCAAAGAAATGGGTAGCAATAGCCAAACTGATTCCACTATTCCATAGCCGATAACATTATATCGTTTAAGATGGTATTTTGGGTGAGAATATACTAATAACCAAAAAGAATAATAAAGCCCAATTAAAAATATTGTAAGATTCATAAACCAAAGCAAGAGTAAACCAATAAAACATAAAAAAAAGGATAAATTTCTCATTTGTTTTCTTTTTATCAATCCGGTCAAAATCAATTTGTCTTTTCGGTTGTTAAGAACATCTTCTTCATAATCCTGATAATCATTATAACATGCTCCAAATAATTCTATACAAGTAAACCCCAAACCAATTAATAATAATGAAATCGTAAAATTGTTAGTGTAAGCACCATACATAAGAATAAGTCCAAAAAATGCAAACCCAACTCTCATTCTCTTATACATTAACCAAAGAACTCGTTTTACTTTCATCACATCATTCTTAGACCATTCGTTTTTTGATAGTTCTCAAAGATGTCCATCACATTCTCTTTGGAAAGTGGTATTCTTTTGGATTCAGAAATAGACTTTATTTCAACTAAAATTTGTGTAAGCTCTTCTTCTCGAACTTTTCCTAGAACGTGTCTCAATATGCCTCGACCTGTATGTTTACCAAAAATAAACCTCCTTTTCTGTCCAATAAATTCTGGATCAAAGTTCTCATATGTTCTCGGATGTTTAATCACACCATCTGCATGTATTCCTGATTCATGTGTAAATGCATTCCTACCAACAAATGGTTTGTGATGTTGCAGCCAAACTCCAGAATATCTCTCAACTAACCTACAAATTTCAGTTATTTTCTCGTACTTTACATCAACATCAACACCATAAAGAAACTTGAGTCCAACACAAACTTCTTCGATAGGAGCATTTCCAGCTCTTTCACCTATTCCAGTGAATGTTCCAGAAAAGACCTCTGCTCCAGCTCTCAAACCCTCCATTGTATTAGCAGTAGATTGAGAAAAATCATTATGTACATGCAATCCTATCACACATCTACAGTTTTTCTTGACGTCTCTAATTAGTTTATAAGTCCTGGGTGGTGTCAAACATCCCAATGTATCTGCAACAAAGAAAATCTCGATTTTATCTGATATCTGATTAATAAAATCGATCAGATAATTTCTATCTGCACGAGTGGAGTCTTCCCCAGCAAAGTCAACTTTCAGCCCATGATCTTTAGCATAATCAATCATCAACATAGCTCTTATAAGATTCTCTTCTCTACTGGTCCTCAATTTGTATTTTAAATGCAAATCAGAGATTGGTGTGAAGAGTGTGATTCTTTGTATATCACAATCCAAAGTCACATCAATATCCTCCTTCTTTAATCGACAAGAAGCAGATATCTCACTATTGAGTTCCATGTTCGCGATTCTTTTTACAGTTCTTTTTTCTTGTTCAGATACTACAGGCATTACATCTATGATATCCACACCAAAATCAGAAAATATTTGAGCTAATTCTATCTTCTGTTCAGGAGTAAAAACAACACCTGGCATCTGTTCGCCGTCTCTGAGCGTCGTGTCAAAAATCTTAATTTTTTTACTGAAGTTATTCATTTTTTTACCCAAATTTTATATAAAATAGTAAATTTTTTTATATTTTATAGATAAAGTTTATATAATTTTATGAAATTTATATATATTTATATTTAATTCTTATATAATTTTTATTAAAGTATAAACTAAAGATGAAAAACATGCAGCAAATAAACATTCTGGAAAAGATATTGGAAGCCTTAGCGGACGGTACAATTTTATCGATTAATGAACTGTCTAAGAAAACTGGTCTACATTATTTGACGGTAAAGAGGTATCTGAAGCTAATAGAGAAGATGAAAAAGATGCCAGAAATCGAGATAATCAAGTCTAATTCCACAACTCTTGTTAGAATTGGAGATAAGATTGATGAATAAAATGTTGAAAATTGGAATCCCGAAATTAGATGGATTGTTAGGTGGAGGATTATCAGTAGGTTGTTGTGCTCTTGTCTTAGGATCACCCAAAGAAAAACGTGTTTTTTCTCTCCTGTTTCTTAAACATGGATTGAAGGAAGGACATAATTGCATCTTCGTCTCGACTGAAAATAACATCAAAAAAATCGAGAGAGAAATTAAAACAGGGCTAAAGTTTGAAAATGTTGATGAGAGAATACGATTGATAGACTGTTGCTATGGCGAAGAGATTGAACCATACATTCACTCATCATTACCAGAAACCATAGGTCATCTAAACGTGGTTATAACACAAAGCTTAGCGGATTTAATGAACCCTAAACCGAGAAGATGTGTATTCAGTTCAATATCAACACTATTTGCATGCAACGAACCAGAAAAAGTTTTTGGATTCGTACAATCGTTAAAAGATAACATGAAGAAGTTTAACTCAACTTGTATCCTCACTTTGAATGAAGAATTACATGGAAATAAGACGATTGAAAAAATAAAAGAGTTAGTAGATGTAATCATTGAGATAAAGAATGAGGACGATAATCTTCTCATCAGAGTCTCAAAAATTCCTACCAATAATCCGATTAATTGGACAGAAATAAAATTTAATTAAACTTTTTTATTTCTCCGACATTAATTTAGATTGTGCGAATTAATCTGATGATAGGAATATCTGTAATATCTATAGTTTTGATAATTCTTTTAGTCAGAAACTTCACTCCTTCCTTGTTGATGACAATTCACTCTAGTTCGTTAGAATTGGAGTTAAAGAATCTAACCACAGACAAACAAGTCTATCATTCCAACGAAATGATGAACATAACTTTAGATGTGTATTCCTCTGAAGATGTTGAAGCTATTGTCAAGGTTTTTGGTATTAAGGATAAGAGGAATAATTATAGGTTGAACAAAGAGGAAGTAAGAAACTTCACCATTGGTACGAACATTATCAGTTACTCATACAAAACTCCATCTTGTTACGGATGTGCTGGTCTAAATCCTGGTGTGAAACAGATCACAGCAATAGTTTCTTGTGACAACACAACAACGAATTCAACCACAGAAATCGAAATAAAAAGTTAAATCAAATCTGAGTAAATCTTCTGTGCAGACCTTATCCAGATCTTGAATAATTTTGCTCTGTTGATAAATCCTCGAGGTATTTTATCCGTCTTTAAATCTTTCATCACGTGTCTAGAATAATCAAAGAAGTTTATCTTAGGACATGGATTAAATACCATAGACTGTGTGACAATAAATAACAACTCCTTCTTGAGTTTCAATTGTTTTTGTAGGAGATTAAGCATTACCGTGTTGAACAAGACGAACATAGGAGCTACTATACACATCTCGTAATTGTTCTTCAAAGTTTCTTTACCACCAAATAAAGTCTTCAGCTTCTCAGGGAAGAAGAATGTTACTCTGTTTTCATCCAAGAATCTGATGAATCTTTTCTTGTCTATGATACAATCGAAAAGCTGGGAAGGCATTGTGTTACCATATTTCATTTTAAGATCAATAAAGAAATCTAACAAGAATTTTGGTATCCAATTCAACTTAGCATATACTAACGTGCCAGATACTCCTCTCTCCTTTACCTTGCCTTTAACCTCGAGATATCCGTCCTCTATCATCTCTTTTGGTATGGATTCTCTCATTCCTTTCTGGTACAATGCATTCCCTTTGTAACCCCAGATTCTTTGTATCTCTTTTACAGTCCTTGGTTTATCTACACAACTACACCATATTACCCAAAATTTATCGTATTCCCAGAGCTCCATTTTTTACCCCTTTTTTGGCCTCCTAAGCATCCCTATGAACTGTATTTCGGTAAAGTATGCCTTAAATATGTTATAGCCTCCTGAATTAATATTGAATAATATGTTATAGGTACCTGAAACATATTTATTCCTTCTTTTTCAGCGTCGGAAGACCTGTTTTACGGTTCTCAATAACTTCAAATCCTGCAGGCAAATCTATGGCACCTATGGGGTCTTTTGAAAAATGTAATAATTTTTTTCCACTCTCACTTGTCCATTCATGTAGATAAAATTTTTCTCCTTTTTTGTTCTTGTAAACGTATGGACCGAAGAATCCCAATGTCATCTACCTTAATTTTGAATATTTTGCTCTCTTACCTAAATCTTCTTCTATCCTCAACAATTGATTGTAAGTAACATTCCTATCACTTCTCGCTGGTGAACCGTATTTAATCTGACCTGCATTCAATCCTACAGCAAAGTCTGCGAAGAAAGTTTCTTCTGTTGAACCTGATCTATGAGAAACAATCGTTCCCCAATTATTTTTCTTGGCGAGCTTGAAAGCTTCTATCGTTTCAGTTATTGTACCAACTTGATTCACTTTCATGAGTATTGCATTGCAAGCATTCAATTCTATTGCTTTCTTAACTCTGTTTATGTTAGTTACTAAAAGATCATCTCCCACTATCTGAATCTTTTTTCCCATCTCAGAGGTTAAACATGACCATCCTTCCCAGTCATCTTCTGCTAAACCATCTTCAATCGAAATTAAAGGAAAATGATTACACAAATCTGAATAATAATCTATCAAATCGGAGGGAGAAAAAGTTTTGTATGAAAGATAATATTCTCCATTCTTGTAAAATTCAGAAGCGGCTGCATCAATTGCAAGAGCGAAGTTTTTTTCATAACCAAGTTTTTCCATAGATTTGAGTATGAATTCAAGTCTATCATCAACATTTTGCAAAGGAGGAACAAACCCCCCTTCATCTCCGACTTGTATTGCCATATGTCCAAAATCTTTCTTCAACAACTTCTTCAATGTATGATAGGTCTCAGAACACATCCTCAAAGCATCATTAAATGATTCTGCTTTTATCGGCATTATCATATGTTCTTGAAAATCATTATCAATACCTACATGTTTGCCACCGTTAATTACATTCATCATAGGTATGGGTAAAGTTAATTTAGACTTGACAAGTTTACTTATGTATTGATATAGTGGTAATCCTGACTCGAGTGCACCTGCTTTACATACAGCAATACTTACACCGACTATGGCATTAGCACCAAACTTAGATTTGTTTTCAGTACCATCCAATTTAATCATTAGATTATCGATATCTTTCTGTTCTCTACAATCATGACCAATTAGTTTTTTTGAAATAATTTTGTTAACATTGTTCACAGCTTTCAAAACACCTTTTCCATGATAACGTTTTTTACCATCCCTTAACTCCAACGCTTCATGAACTCCTGTGCTCGCACCAGAAGGAACAGATGCTCTTGACAATCCTTTTTTTGTTAGGACATCAACTTCAACAGTTGGATTGCCTCTTGAATCTAAAATTTCCCTTGCTTTTATTTTTTTTATCTTAGTCATTCAATACATCACCCATCAATATAGACATTAATTCGACGCCTTTTATTTTTCCAATTCCTCCTTTCTTACAGAAACTTTCGCCAAACTTTTCAACAGAATCTGACTCGACATCATTTCCAGAAATCAATAATGGAACTGGGTCAGAGGCATGTGCACCTATGTCGCAAGCAGTACAATGATCAGAAGTAACACAAAAGATTGTTTTTTCCATATCTATTTTGTCAATAAGTTTTCCAAAGAGCCATTTATCTAAACATTCAATCACTTTTTTCTTTTTATTCGGTAATCCTGCATGACCATAAGGATCCGCACCCTTCAGATGAACATAAATACAATCATAAGAATCAATGTTTTTCAACAATTCCTCAGTCCTAATTTCTAAATCTTTTTTCAAAACTTTTTCAATTTCTTCTTCACTGTGCTCTTTTGTTAGATTATCAGAAAGAGGATCGGGTAAACCTTTCAAAACTTCCATTCCCAATAACTTCGCTATACCTTTCTCCGCAGGTGTATCACCTATGCATAACCAAGAGGTTCCATACTTTTTCTTAAAATCTTCCAACTTTGGTAGATTATTTCCGGCAGCCCTCATCAATAAGATGTTGGCTATGGGTAGTTTTTTCTTTTTTCTTTTCAAGTTAATAGGATCATTTTCCAAGACTTTTTTACTTCTTTTTGTAAATTCATTAACCACATTAGCAGAGAACTTTGCCGCTTCTGTATCATCCAAAGGTTTACACTCTTCGTATATTTTTTCTTTTAAGAGAGGTTTGGGAAGTTCCGCATATCCTTTTTTTCTTTCGTAACCAGGGTGTGTATTTGATATTTGATCAGAAAGAGTTTTAGTATCACTGTGTAGAATTAATACAGAACGATAATTTAGTGTATGAAAAAGTTTGAAATCAACAGAAAGGTCTTTTAAACTGACTTTTTTGTTTATAGATTCTACAAGCTTCTTAGATTGAATGTTCTTTATTCTTCCAGCTCTAGAATCGATGATTCTTCTATTATCAAAAGTAGCAAAATTGCATCTTATCGCTAGATCCCCTTCATTAAACTTTATATCTTCCCCGATAACCTCCAATACTCCTCTACATCTGCTATAAATATTAGGATCATATCCGAATATCGCCAACACTCCATTATCAGTTTCGGGTGGAGTCTTTTCATCTATTACAACCATTAAACCTGTTTTTCCTATTTTAGCAAGTTCATCTAAGTTTGGCGTATTGGCAGCTTCTAGAGGAGTTAATCCTTTGAATTCTTTAACAGGTCTTCCACCAATACCATCCAAGATAACAAAAATGAGTTTTTTCATGTTATAACCTTTGGGAAAGTTGAGATAAAAATATTAAATCAGAAAAGAGAAAGATTTACGAGATTATTATGTGCCTAGCTGTTCCAGGAAAAGTACTCAGTGTAGAAGGTAATAAAGCAAAGGTAGATTTTGGTAAAGTAAAGAAAGATGTATACTTAGGAATGATCAAACCGAAAATTGGAGATTACATTCTTGTTGGAGCTGGTATAGCAATCCAAAAAATTAGTAAGAAAGATGCGATGAATATATTAGAAGAATGGAAGAAACTAAAATGAAAACCGTAGTTCTCTGTTTTGGAAATGAATTCGTGGATATAGACAGATTACCGATAATTCTATACAAGGAGTTGGAGAACAAAATTCCTAACGTAGATTTTGTTAATTGTGAAACACCAAATCAAATTCTAGATTACTCAGATTATGATAGAATATTCATCTTGGATGTAGTCAAGGGTATAAAAGATGTTTCTATCATAGAAGATCTTGACCGATTGAAAGATAGAAAGCTTTTCACACTCCATGATTTTGATCTTGGTCTTTTTTTAAAACTCGTGAACAATGTCGAAAAAATTAAAAACCTGAAAATCATCGGGATACCAATTGGATACGATAAGGATATAGCAAAAAGTAAAATCAAAGAAATACTCACACAAATTTGACTTCTAAGAAATGGGTTGGACAGGATATACAAGGATCATAAGCTCTGATGAGTTTCTCCAATTCTAACACCATTTTTTCTCTCTTTAGGTGTAGAAGCCTTGGTAAGAATTCTTTTATGTCTTTCTCTATACTTTCCAAGTTCTGGGAAGTTGGGGTTATTATGTTAGTATATTTTATCAATCCTTTTTTGTCAATACGATAGTGATGATATAAAACTCCTCTTGGTGCTTCCGCTGCCATTACTCCTTCACCTTTCTTTGGTTTAATTTTTATTCTTTCCTTTTTAAAACCTGACTTCAGAAGTTTTTTAGTTATTTCTATTCCCTTATCCACGAAGTGTACGAGTTCGATCGATTGTGCTAAATTATTCTTGAATGGAGATAGACATGGCAACCTGATGCCACTTGAAATCAGTAAGTCCTTAGTGTCATCTGAGAGATATTTGTAGTTTATATTTAGTCTGGCAAGTGCACCAACCAACATATTTTTTCCCTTGAACCTACTGTGCATTGCAGTCGAATAGTATTTTACGTGTTCTGATATGTATTCCAGGTAATCTTTCGGTTCAAACTCAAATCCATCCAGAGTTACAATTTTACCATCATACAATGGATATTCTTTATCCTTAACCAAAGCACATTGTACAGAATCATTCTCAAAGTTCGGTGTCTTAAATTTCATGAACATTTCTGCTGTTTTTTTTGCATCTTCTTTCATTTCTTTGAATTTTTTTAGGATAGTTTCAAGTTTTACTTTGCTGGGAACTTCAGTGAAGCCTCCAATTACAGCTGACACAGGATGAATCGGTCTACCACCTATTAATCTGATTATTTCAGTAGAAATCTTCTCTAGTCTTAATGCTCTGTGAACATCATCGTGTCTTTTTGACGACATCTCTAATATACTCTCGAAACCCAGATAATCTGGTAAAGCCATGAAATAAAGATGGACAACATGACTGTGTAAGTGACCGGCTATCAGTAAGAGTTTACGTAAATCTATTGTTTGTTCTGATGGTTGTATGTTAAAGGCGTTCTCTACTGCTTTCAACGATCCAATTGTGTGAGCAACAGAACAAATGCCACAGATTTTTTGTGATATACTGGCGGCCTCATGATATTTCCTGTTGGTGAGGAATGCCTCAAAATATCTCGAAGATTCAAGGACTTCTAAGTTTACATCATCTATTTCATCCCCATCAAACTCAACAGTAAGTTTTGCTCTTGCTTCCAATTTCGTAAGATTTTCTATCTCAAACGTATGATGACTCATATCTTCACTCTTTTAAATTTTTTATCCGTTAAAGCATACTTTCTAAACATTCTCTTAATATCTCCTTTACTAACTCCATGTTCCTTTAGAAGTTTTATTTCTTCTCCAATGTTTCCGTCAGGTAAAGGTCCCCTACAACCATCGCATGGTGCTTTCACAGTAGGACAAGGAGCGTTACAACCTGCATAAGTTACCGGTCCTAAACAAACGATACCATCTTCAAACAAACATCTGTTACCTCTCATCCTACATTCAACACACACACAATAATCTTTCTCCCTTGGTATTTTTCCTTTAGCCAAATCTTTAACAACATTAAACAATTCTTCTTTGTTGATGGGACAACCTCGAAGGTAATAATCAACCTTGACGTGTTGATCTATTGGTGTAACTTTGATCGATTTGTGGTCTATTGGTTCTGGGTAAACCAGCTTTTCGGGGTGTTTGTAAAGGTTTGCCATCGATGGTATGCCACCGTAACAAGCACACGAACCTAATGCTATGAGGAACTTAGTTTGTTCTCTTATTTCTTTCAGTTTTTCTAATTCCTTTGGTGAAGAAATGGCTCCATCCATGAATGTTATATCGAAAGGACCTTCCTTGTTGTGTTCCTTAATCATTTCAAAATGTACTATGTCTGATACCCTCAATAAATCCAAGATTTTTTTCTCCAGTATCAAGAATTCAAAGAAACATCCCTTGCAAGACGTGTGACCGAAGAATGCAATCTTTAGTTTTTTCATTTCTTCACCATATCTTTTCTGTTAATCCTTTTAGTTCTTCGTAACAAAAAACTGGACCATCCAAGCATACGTATTTATTGCCTATATTGCAGTGTCCGCATTTACCCATTCCACACTGCATCAATCTTTCCAATGAAAGGAATATCTGATAATCCTTAAACCCTATTTTCTTAAGTTTCTGTGTAACAAACTTCATCATTATCGATGGACCACACATCACTCCGATAGTATTTTCAGAAGGTATTTTAGTCTTATCGAATAAAGTCGTTACAACACCGACATTCCCCTTCCATTTATTATCCGACTTATCAACTGTTACTAAAACCTTGAATTTTTTTTGTTTTTTCCATTCCTTCAAACTTTTTTTGAAAACTATGTCAGTTGGATCTTTTGCTCCGTATAATAACCATAAATCTCCAAAATCATCTCTTCTATCCAAAATATATTCGATAAGAGATTTTAATGGTGGAAATCCTATGCCACCAGCAACCATAACAACATTCTTGTGCATGAATTTTTTTATCGGATAACCATTGCCATAAGGTCCTCTTATTCCGATTGTGTCTCCTTCCTTTAGTTCAAACAAAGCATTCGTAACATTACCAACGTTTCTCACACTAAACTCAAAGAATTCCATATCAAAGGGGAAAGAAGACAATGAAATTGGTGCTTCGCCGATACCGAAAACAGAAACTTGAATAAATTGTCCTGGTATGAAAACGAAATAATTTTTAATTTTTCTTTTCAGAAACTTCAATCTAAAAGTTTTTACTGTATCTGTTTCTTTGGTTATTCTTTCGATTCTCGCTAATTGAGGCAAATAAGGATTAGGAGTTTTGGGTTTCAACCAATCTAGTTTCATTAATTTTTTCAATCTCATTTTTTACCACTTAATTTATTTGCTATATAAGTAAGGTCTATATCCACAATACAACTCTGGATACACCTGCCACATCCAACACAAAGAAAAACACCATCCGTTTCCTTCAAATAACAAAGTTTATGATAGACAAATTGTTTTAACCTCTCTGTTCTATTCTCTCTGAAAATATTATTACCTGCCACTCTTGTAAAATTCAACAACATACAGAAATTCCAATTCCTCACTCTCTCTCCATTTTTTCCAGTTACATCAGTGATGTCCTGAACATCATAACAATAACAAGTAGGACAGACCATAGTACAAGCCGCGCAGGATATACATCTCTTTGCCTCCTGCTCCCAGACTTTGTGGTTATAACCTTTATTGAATACTTCGACAAGATTCTTTGTATCAACTTTTCTCTTGAATTTTAGTTTTGGTTTATCTACCTTCTTTTTTGTCCATTTGAATAAATCATAATTTTTTTCAACGATTTCTTCACCATTCTCACTTCCAACCTCAACAAAAAATTGCTTACCAATATCTGTCAAAAGAAAATCAAACCCTTCTCTCAGAGAATCAGTTCCTAATGACCCACAAAAACAATATTCTCCAGCTTTATTGCAGTTAAGAGCTATCAAAATAGTGTTCTTTCTTCTCTCAATGTAAATTGGGTCTTCATAGTTAGTTGTGAATATTCTATCTAATACCAATATACTGTTGACATCACAAGGTCTTATTCCGAATATTACTCTTTTTTCTTTTGGGATATTGGAGGAAATTTTTATTTTTCTGTTTTTTTTGAAAGTGAACAAAGTCTCTAATTTTGGTAGGAAAAATTCTTTGGGAGAAAATCTTGTATTTTGATATCCATCTAAGTTTATCTCTTTACTAGAATCAATTTTTTGAAAATTGAAATCTTCTCCTTTCTTTACTGGTACGATTACTTCATAATCTTTTGATAGTCTGTCGATAAGTTTAAAGAACGAATTTTTTTTGATTAAATAGGGCATTAAACCACTTTTGAAGGTTCCTAAATCTATATATTAATCTCCGTCAAATTAAATTATAATCTCAATTAAAGGAGGTTATCGCGTGGTTATAAAAGTTGGGATAAATGGTTTTGGTAGGATTGGTCGATTATTCTTCCGTTCTGCTCTGAAAGATAAAGAATTCAATGAAAAATTTGAAATTGTTGCTATTAATGATTTAACAGATGCCAAAACTTTAGCTTATCTCCTGAAGTATGACTCTGTACATGGTATTCTAGATGCTGAAGTTAAAGCAAAGGAAAATGTGATTAGTGTTAATTGGAAGGATATAAAAGTTCTTTCTGAAAAAGATCCAGAAAATTTACCTTGGAAAGATTTAGGTGTGGAAATAGTTCTTGAATCAACTGGTAGGTTTAGAGATAGGGAAAATGCATCAAAACATCTGAAGGCTGGTGCAAAAAAAGTGATAATATCTGCTCCCGCAAAAGGTCCAGATGTAACTATTGTATTGGGAGTTAATGAAAAGGTGTATGACAAAGAAAAACACAATATAATCTCTATGGCTTCCTGTACAACCAATTGTCTGGCTCCGATGATAAAGGTCTTAGGAGAAAGTTTCGGTTTAAAAAGAGGTTTTATGACAACTTGTCATGCCTATACAACCGACCAGAGGACTTTGGATTTGGTACACAAAAAATTAAGGAGGGGGAGAGCGGCTGCTGTATCTATAATACCGACAACCACAGGCGCAGCAACAGCGATAGGTGAAGTCATTCCTGAACTTAAAGGTAAGCTTGATGGGAGAGCTTTGAGAGTACCTGTACCAGACGGATCTATCGTAGATTTGGTAGTTGAGTTGGAAAAGGAAGTTACTAAAGAAGACGTTAATACATCTTTCAAGAATGCAGCTGAAGGAGAGTTAAAGGATATACTACAATACACAGAAGATGAGATAGTTTCAGTAGATATAATAGGTAATCCATATTCATGTGTAATTGATGGTTTGAGTACTATAGTTATAGGTGAAAAAAGTAATTTAGTGAATATTCTTGGATGGTATGATAATGAATGGGGATATTCCACAAGATTAGTTGACTTGATGAAATACATCGTAAAATAAAAAGAAAGTGGATATGGAGCACTAATGGAATAGTAAACTATAAAATTTCAAAATACTTATTTTAACAAAAGGAATTCTAATTGGTGGTGAAATGAAGATAACTTTGAGTTTAATTAAAGCGGATATAGGAAGTTATGTCGGTCATAACAAAGTCCATCCTGATTTGATTGCTATTGCTAAGAAAGAATTGGGAAAGGCAAAAAAGAAAAAGGTTATTATAGATTATTTTGTGTTCAATTGTGGAGATGACTTAGAACTCTTAATGTCCCATAAAAAACCAGCAGAAGATAAAAAAATCCATGGAATTGCATGGAAAATCTTTAGTTTATGTACGAAGAAGGCAAAGGAATTGAAATTGTATGGTGCTGGTCAAGACATATTAAAGACAACATTTTCTGGGAATGTTAAAGGAATGGGACCTGGAGTTGCAGAAATTAGTTTTGAGGAGAGAAAAAGCGAACCTGTCGTTGTTTTTGCTGCTGATAAGACAGACCCAGGTGCTTGGAATATTCCTTTATTCAAAACTTTTGCAGACCCGTTCACAAATCCTGGATTAGTAATATCCCCTATAATGAACGAAGGGTTTACTTTTGAGGTTCAGGATGTAATTGAAAGCAAATCGATAAAATTTAAGTGTCCTGATGAGATGTATGAACTACTAGCATTCATCGGAACTCCAGGAAGGTATGTGATAAAGAGTATTGCCAGAAATCATGATAACTTAATTTGTGCTGCGACGAGTACGACAAGACTTTCACTGATCGCTGGAAAATACATAGGAAAGGATGATCCTGTTTGTATAGTTAGAGCTCAACATGACTTACCTGATGTGGGAGAGATAGTTGAACCTTATGCGACTCCATACTTAGTTGAAGGTTGGAACAGGGGTAGTCACACAGGACCTTTCATGCCAGTGAGTCTTGAAGATGCTATACCTACAAGGTTTGATGGTCCTCCAAGAGTTGTTGCTCTAGGTTTTATTATAAGAAATGGAACTTTAGTCGGTCCGATTGATTTGTTCAAGGATATATCTTTCGACAGAGCGAGAGAAAAAGCGAACGAGATAGCTGACTATATAAGAATGCATGGACCTTTCCAACCACATAGACTACCAGAAGTTGATATGGAATATACAAGCATGCCAAAGATTAGGGAAAAACTTAAGAACAAATGGAAGAGGTCGTAGAAAGATTCAAATAGTTTAAAGACAAAAAAAATTCTATTTTAAACTGATTTAGGATGATTAGGTGGCTTTCGTAAAGTTTTTGAGTGAAGTGTCAAAAGATAGTTTACCTGAAGTTGGAGGTAAAGGTGCAAACCTTGGTGAAATGTATAACGCAGGATTACCTGTTCCTGATGCATTCGTCGTTACTGTCGATGCTTACAAAACTCATCTAGAAAAGAATAAATTAAACGTTAAAATTTTTGATGTTTTGAAGAAAACCGATGTTAACAATTCTACCGAACTTCAGAAGAATACGAAAAAAATCAGAGATATAATCATAAAGGCAGAAGTACCTGAAGAAATTAAAGAAGCGATAAAAGAAGCATATAAAAAGTTATCTCAAGAATATAAAAAGAAAGATGAGAGAGTTGCTGTTAGAAGTTCTGCAACTGCTGAAGATCTTCCTGGTGCGAGTTTTGCCGGTCAACAATTAACTATATTGAATGTTGTTGGTGAAGAAAATGTAATAGATGCTGTCAAAAAATGTTGGGCTTCTCTATTTACTGCCAGAGCTACATTCTACAGGGAGAGTAAGAATTTTGAACATGAAAAAGTTTTTATCGCTATTCCTGTACAGAAACAAGTTAACTCTGAGACAGCTGGTGTGGGTTTCACGATTCATCCTTCAACTGGTGAAAAGAATAAGATTCTAGTAGAAGGATCATGGGGCCAAGGAGAATCTGTTGTTTCTGGTTCTGTCACTCCTGATACTTATGTGATCGATAAAAAATCTGGGAAAATAATTGAAAAACATATCAGCAAAAAAACAGAAATGAGAATTTTGGATGAAAAAGGTGGAGTGAATGAAGTATCTGTACCAAAAGAAAAACAAGAAATTCAATGCTTGAGTGAAGATGAATTGAAACAAATTTATCAGTTTGCGTTGAAATTAGATGAACATTATAAAGCTCCACAAGATTTTGAATGGGCTGCTGAAGGTGGCAAGGTTTTCTTGGTTCAGACCAGACCAGTTACTGTTTTATACGAGAAGGGTGTTGAAAAAGAGAAAGCTGAAATAAAAGTTGAACCTATACTGAAAGGTTTGGCAGCATGTCCAGGTGTTGCCACTGGTGTTGTTAAGATAATAAAAGATCCTTCAGAACTGGATAAAATTCAAAAGGGAGATGTATTAGTCACGAAAATGACTAATCCCGACTTCGTTCCTGCGATGAAAAGGGCTACAGCCATAGTGACTGATGAAGGTGGGCAGACGAGTCACGCTGCTATAGTCTCAAGAGAATTGGGCGTTGTTTGTGTTGTTGGAAGTAGAGAAGCTACCAAAAAATTAAAAGATGGAGATGTGATAACCGTCCATGGAACTGAAGGTAAGGTTTATCCTGGAAAAGTTGATATCAAGGTTGAGAAGAAAGAATACAAGTACGTCAAGACAAAGACTAAAATTTACATGAATCTCGGCCAACCAGATTTGGCTGATAAATATAAAGACATAAAATGTGATGGTATCGGTCTACTGAGAGCGGAATTCATGGCTGCTGAATTGGGAAAACATCCTCATCTTTTAATCGAGGAGGGTGGAGCCCAAAAAATGATCGATAAATTTGCTGAAGGAATTAAAAAAGTTGCCAAAGCATTCTATCCAAGGCCCATCGTTTACAGAGCTTTGGATTTCAAGACGAATGAATATGCTGGTTTGGAGGGTGGTGATAGGTTTGAACCTAAGGAAGCTAATCCGATGATAGGATGGAGAGGTGCTTCAAGATACATCACTGAACCAGATGTTTTTGAACTTGAATTAAAAGCTATAAAGAAAGTTAGGGATGAAGGACTTGACAATGTTTGGTTGATGATACCTTTCGTAAGAACTGCTTGGGAATTGAAAGAGATCAACAAGATAGTTAAGAAGGTTGGTTTGGAAAGGAATGAAAAGTTCAAATTATGGATAATGGTAGAAGTTCCTTCTTCAGCTATACTGATCGAAGGATTCATAAAAGACATTGATGGGGTCTCAATCGGTTCAAACGATCTCACTCAGTTAGTACTAGGAGTGGATAGGGACTCTGCTATTCTGGGGGAAAGATGGTTCTATGAACTCGATCCTGCCGTGCTTTGGTGTATAAAGAGAGTAGTCACAACCTGTAAGAAACATAATGTAACAGCATCGATTTGTGGACAAGCTCCAAGCTTTTATCCAGAATTGACAAAGAAACTAGTCAAGTGGGGAACAACGAGTATTTCTGTAAACCCAGATGTTGTCGGTAAGACTAGACACATAGTCGCAGAAGTTGAAAAAGAACTAAAGAAGTAATCATTTAACTCTTTTATTTAATTCTTTGGAAGCATTCTCTATTTCGCTTATGTCTATTTTTACATTAGGATAAATTACCTCTTCTTTCATGATGCTTTCTATTCCAGTTTGGGGCTCAATTTTTACTTTGGGTTCAACCACTTCGATCTTAGGTTTAATGATCTCTTTCTTTTCTTCGACTACAACAGGTTTAATCTTTTTCTTCTTTCTTTTTTTCTTTCTTATTTTTTTAATTTTTGGAGTAACTTTTATCTTTGGAAGTTCAATCAATTCTTTTTTCATGTTTACTGCTTCTATTTTTCCTATCTCTCTTGCAACTCTCACCTTTATCTCAGATATACCTGAAATTATGTTAATGAAACCGTCGTGTGGAGTAGAGAAAGGTGAAAAGTATTTGTGAACATCTCCATCCTCCCACCATTTTGTACACATGTAATAGAGATGATCGCTCTGTTGAAGCAAACGCCATAACCTCAATAAATGTTTATTACCATTTTCTTTAACAAGGGGTTCGAGTTTCTTCAATTCTTCGAATGCCATGCTTTGCATTGAATTACCGAGCCATGCAGAGGTATCCCTTTCCATGTCTGCCCAAGATATAGTATTGAGTTCATGAACGTCAAACTCACCAACGGGTTTGTATTTTTCAACTACCTCAGAAGGTAAAATAAAATCGAGATTTTGCCAATCGAAAACCTTCCAAGGTAAAGCCTTTAAGAAATAGAAAATACCAGATCCTTCATGATGGTGTTCTCCAAACGTCTCGAAATCCATAAAGATATTAACGACTTGACCTGTTGTAGAGGATAACCATATGGCATACTTTTCAGCTGTTAACGGCCACTGATCCCATTGCTTTGAGGAAAACCTATAACCTACGTCATCACTCAACCTGTAATTCCTGAGTAATACTTTTATTCTATTATCCAATGATATATCATCATCTTTTATTGGACCCCGAGAGTAAACATAGTTTGGTGATCTCCACTCCAAGATTCTTTCTATGCCTTCACTGTATATTGCTCTGTAGCCTAAATCCTCGATAGCCTTTGCTATCAAGTTGTTGAATATCATTTCAGTATTGATGAAAACTTTTGGTTTTATCCCGAACAAATCCTTCATTAACTGATTCTGCATTTTAATTTGCTCGATGAATTCTCCTTTTGAACAGAACAAACTTGCCAGAGAATGAAAGTAAGTACTCCCGAAAAATTCTACCATATCAGATTCTGCTAACTGTTTAATAAGTTCTAACAAATCTGGCTGCCACTTCTCACATTGCTCAATCCAAATACCAGAGAAATTGAACCCGAATTTAAACTTTCTGTTTTCTTTCTTGAAAGTATCTACATTGTCTAAAAGAATCTGAATTGTCGGCCAATAACATTTCTTTGCGGCTCTATCGAAAACGAATTTATTTAAACCAACGTTAAGAAAGTGGTCAGTAAGATGTTCATCCTTTAACTTATCAGGAGGCTCAGGAAAATGTTTAAGTCTCAATGGCTGATGAACTTCAAAGCATAAACATATAGATGACATTACCCCACTCCCTTCTATGAATGTATATAGTTCTCTTTAAATAAAGTTTATGGTAATTTGTTTATTAATTTTCTCAACAACAAAGATTTTTACTCTCCCAAAGAAAATAATTATTCGAGGTTATGGCATCTAAAGCAATTTACGTTCCTTGGCTTCACATGCATCAACCTTTAGTTAGGTATAGACGAAAGACAATGAGCAACATCAAAATGATGTTACTCTCCAAAAATTCTGATGTCAGATGGAACGCAGAATTGATGGCTAGAGCTTATAAAAACCCTGCAAAGTATGTCAAAGAATTGAGTAAAAAAGGCTTGAAGCCAAAGATAATGCTTGATTTTTCAGGTATTCTCTTAGAAAGCTTGGAGGAAATGACGAGAGATTTTAGAAAACTAAAAGTCGACGGAGAAATAATTGGTAATATAATTAGGCTTTATAGAGAGGTTTTGAAAAAGTATCCCTCTTCTATGGAATTAGCAGGTACCGCTTACTCTCACTGTTATTTTCCAGTAACACCTGTAGAAGATTGGAAGTGGCAAATTAAAGAATGGAAGAATGTCTTTAGTAAACTTTTTGGAAATAAAGTATTGGAGAGAGTGAAGGGATTTTGGCTTCCAGAAATGGGAATTCCTGGTGAAGAAGAAAAATTGGCGAAGTTGATTAAAATTTTGAAGGATAATGGTTATGAGTGGTTAATTCTTCCATTAGAAGCTGTAGAAGGAGAAAAGGAAATGAGCCAAGAAGAGAGGATAATTATGACAAGTCAGCCACACATTCTGTCGGTTAAAGATGAAAGTATCACCGTGATTCTAAAAGTAAAGTATGATTTTCTTGATCAACAGGCAGGTTGTGATGATGATTGTGTTTATGAAAAATCTATAGAAGCTGGAAAAACATTCAAGGTAAAGAAAAAACCAGCTCTAGTAGTTCCAGCGTCTGACGGAGAGAATGGAAACGTGATGATGAATGAATTCTTTCCACAAACCTTTGTACCATTTTTTAAAAATAAGATTGACAGGAATGTTTCTTCTTTAACTGTTAGTCAATTTCTTCAAGAATATTATGATAAGAAAAAAATAACCTCAAAGATAAAAATCAGAAGAATTGGTGGTTCTTGGGTAGGTGGACATGAACGTTGGACTGAAGGGACGAGGAGGCAAGAAGTAATTTCAAAACTAGAGGAAATAAGTAAAAAATTCCATGAAATAGACCCTAAGAGTTTAAAGGCGAAAGACAGGAATATTTATGAAAAAACTAAACGCATGTTATTGATATCTGAAACTAGTTGTTATACTTACTGGAATACAGAATTTTGGTTTTCACAGTGGAAAAGAGTAATGAGAATCTTGGACAACTTATTAGTAAAACTTTATTTGTAAGAAAAAGAAAAAATTAAATATATTTTAAAGACTGTGATGATTATGAGGATTGCACATTTCTCCTGGGAATCCCTGCATTCAATACGTACAGGTGGGATTTCAGCAGTCGTAACAGAACTCGCAGCAGCACAAGAGAGGATGGGTCATGAGGTTCATGTCTTCACTAGATTAGGACCTGGACAGAAAGAATACGAGGTAATTGACGGTATTCATTATCATAGATGTCCTTTTGCTTTTGCTTCCACTCTCATCCAAGAAATGCACAACATGAGTAAATCAATGGCCCACCGTTTCTTTGATTGTGAGAATTATTCTGGTGGGTTTGACATAATACATGGTCATGATTGGCATGTCGTACCTGCTTTAGATGAGATAAGAAATGCTAGGGGTAAAAAAATTGTCTGGACTCTTCACTCAAATCAATACGGAAGGGATGGTAATAATTTCCATAACGGTGGGGCTGAGGCTATTCAAGGTTTAGAGTGGCATGGCACGTACATCGCTGATAGAGTGATAACCTGTACTAACAGAATGAAAGAAGAGACTCAATGGATTCACAGAGTTCCTGAAGAGAAGATGAAAGTTATATATAATGGTATTCATGCGAATAAATTCGAAGGATGGATAGATCAAGGAGAAGTCAAGAAGAGATTTAATATCGGTCCACTAGATCCTATGGTTCTTTTTATAGGAAGGATGACGCATCAAAAAGGTCCTGATATGCTCTTGGAAGCAATACCAGATGTTTTGAAAGATTTTCCACAAGCTAGGTTTGTTTTTGCTGGTGATGGAGATATGAAAAATTACTTGGTGGATAAAAGTCGTCAATTAGGAATTGAACATGCAGTTAGGTTTACTGGTTTCATACCCGAAAACGATAAGGTAGATTTACTGAGAGCGTGTGAAGTCGTTTGTGTTCCTAGTAGGAATGAACCCTTTGGTATCGTAGTTTTAGAGGCATGGTCTGCAGGCAAACCTGTTATAACAATACATGGGACAGGAGCTGGAGATATAGTGTGGCATAATGCCACTGGACTGAAAGTTTATGGTTTTCCTAATTCTATAGCATGGGGTGTAAAGAATATTTTCTCGGATTTTGAGAAAGCAAAATGGATGGGAAGGAATGGAAGATATGCTGCTGAGACAGAGTTCAACTGGGATAAGATTGCTGCTGAGACTTTGAAGGTTTATGAAGAATTGGTTTGAATGAAGTGTTGGTTTTGTGACAAGGATTCTGTGGGTGTATGCGTTGCCTGTGGTAGGGCTCTGTGTAGAGATCACGCAAACATCCATGATAAATTTACGATAGCAAAAACAGATACGTCAACTGGTCATGCAACTTACTACAATGTTTACGGGGTTTTAAAATGCAGTGAATGTAAAATCGAATGGGAAACTTGGGAGAAGGGAAAGAAAAAAACCTAAACATATCCAAGAAACTTTGAAGCGATTATAAACATTGCGTGAGACCAAGTTAATGGAATTATAGATGAAGGGTTATTGTTTTTGATTTGTTCTGGTAATTTTTTGTCCACCCTCTCGATGACCCAATCGAAATACTTTCTTGCTTCTCTCCTGTTTCCAGATTTAATATAATATATAGACATCCAGAAATTGAGTAGAGGCCATGCCCCTGCACCCGCTCTCCTTAAGGTTCCATCATATCTGTCTCCTGGATATCTCATTAAACCATCATTGATCAAATTTATTCTGCGAATCTCATTAACTGTTCTAACGATTCTCTTATCTTTTGGTTTGATAACTTCAGAAGGCCAAACTAATCCTAACATCGAAGAATCTATGATTAAATCAACAAAATTATCTCCAAAAGTCCGAACGAAGAAGCCAATTTTTTTGTCGTATGCTTTTTCTATTTCATTCTCCATTTGTTCAATGCATCCCATCCATCTTTTATTTTTTCCTATTAATTTAATGGCTGACTTCAATCCTCTCAAACACATGGCAACTGAATAAGTATGTTTTTCATTGTTTTGGGGATAAGCTCTTATCTCTTCCCATAAATCGTATGAAATTTTCCTAAAGCATGTTTTCTTCCAATTGGAACAAATTCCATCTGCAGTTTTAACGATCAAGTTTTCAAATTTTTTTGGATCTTTCCCATAGGTTTCACAATGATGCTCTATAGCCCAAAGAAGAGAACCAGATTGATCGGGTTGAAATTGTCGACCAAACATCTTTCCATTGGGAAAATATCTCATATAGAATATTCCTTTTTCTTTAAAATCTTCTGCCTTCCAGCACCACTTAAAATAATTTTCAGAAATTTTCTTTAAACCAAGTAGGTCACAAGCAACTGAGACAAAGCTCGCATCTCTTGGCCAAACATAGTTATAATTTTTAGCGTGTTTAGGATATTCTGGATCATGAATGTTTGAAGCAACAATCGCACCGTTTTTAAGAGAACATTCTTTGAAAACTTTTTTACTTTTGTTGATTATACTCTTAATTTTTCTTTTAGCCAATGTCAACGCCTTTACTTTTCAAGAAATGAATGACTTCTTTGTATTTTGGATACCTTTCCAAACCAAGTCTCGTCGTAGAAAGAGCACCAGCTGCACTAGCAAACATAACACTATCTTCAACAGACCACCCAGATAAATAACCCTTAATAAAACCTGCAGAAAAAACATCACCAGCTCCAGTTGTGCTGATTGAGTTTACTTTAAAGCCTCTGATGAGTTTTATCGTATTTTCATTACCAAGTAAACATCCTCTCTCATCCAACTTTAAGCAAACAGTTTTAGGGCCAAGGTACATCAATTTTTTGACGACTAGTCTTTCATTATCAGTCTTAGCAATGGCTTTTCCCTCTTCTACGCTAGGGAAGAACCAATCAGTCGAATTAAAAATGTTGTAAATGTCCAACAGCCTTTCTTCTGTCCATCCCTTAGGATCCCAGTTGGGGTCTAACCCAGTTTTCATTCCTGACTTCTTGGCATACTCAAACAGTTTTTTCACATCTTTTCTCAAATTATCCAACAAATTAAAACCAGTTATCATTAAGATTTCTCCATCTATATCGTTAGACCTAAAATCTCTGATAGATAAAGTTTCGTTAGTTCCTCGGTATGTTATGAATGAACGTTTCATGTCTTTGAAAGTTGTAGCAAGGGTAATACCAGTTGTTTTATTTTTGATTATCTTAATTCTAGGCTTAACACCAACCTTCTTGAGTGTCTTGATCAAATACTTTGAAAGTACATCATCTGTCAGTTTTCCTATCAATCTTGTCTTAATACCTAGCTTTGCACAAGCCATTGCAGCAATACAAGCGCATCCACCAGGATTGAGGTAAATCGATGGAATGATAACCTGACTATCTTTATCTGGATATTCCTTAATAGGAGAAGTTATCAAATCAACGTTTATATCTCCAACAACAGTAACATCGACCATTATTCTTTATTTACTAGATTTCAAGATATAATATTATGCCAAGCAAGCCAGCAGATGTATGTATAGAGGTTTCTTTTGAATGTGGTAATAGAGTTGGTGGTATTTATACAGTTTTGAAATCAAAATCCAAAGAGATGAAAAGAATTTATGGAAAAAATTATTATACTATTGGTTTCTACAACCCTAACTCTTATTATAAGTATTTTGCTGAAGAAGAAGTTCCAAAAGATATTAAAAAAATATTCAAAGTTTTGGAAAAAATCGGAATTAAATGTTTTTGGGGAAAATGGATCACAGCTCATGATGTTAGATTGATATTGATCGATTCGAACGAGTTTATGAAGAAAAATATTAATCTGATAAAGAAAAAATTATGGGAGGACTTCAAAGTTGATTCTTTGAAGGCTGAATTTGATTATGATGAACCAATTTCATGGTCGACTGCTGCGGGAATCCTAATAGAAAAATTAGTGAAGAGTAAACACTTTAAAAAGAAGGGAATAATCGCTCACTTTCATGAATGGCTTTCTGGAGGTGGATTGATATATTTATTGAAGAAAAAAATTCCCATAGGTTTGGTCTTTACAACTCATGCAACTCGAATAGGTAGAGCCAAATCTTACGGTGGTGAGAATTTAATCAAAGAGGTTATTGCTGGGTTAAAAGATAAAAAATGTTTTAAGGATAGTGAGGCTTACAAATATAAATTCGAAGCTCAACACATGGTTGAAAAGGCCTGTGCAAATCATGCTGATGTTTTTACTGCTGTCAGCGATATTGTTAGTCAAGAATCAAAACATATACTGTGTAAAGAGGCCGATGTAATTACACCAAACTCTCTTGACTTCGATGAATTCTTCACTACTGAAACTTTAACCATCTTCCACAGAAAGAATAGAAAAACCATAAATGAATTCTTGGAAGCTTATTTCTCACCGTATTATCCGATTGACATGAAAGATAACATAGTATTTTTCATTTCTGGTAGGTATGAGTTTTTGAACAAAGGAGTTGACCTCTTCATCGAAGCATTGAGTAAACTGAATGAACGTTTAAAAAAGAAAAATAATTTTAAGAGAAATATCTTTGCCTTTATCCTAATCCCATCTGGCATAAAAGGACCTAAAAAAGAAATATTGGAGAGTATCATTCAATATCATAACCTCAAAACTATGATAGGAGAACAGTTTTTCGAAATGAAGGAAGAGATAGTCAATCAAATACTGGATGGTAAAAAGATAGATTTCAAGCGTGCTATGAATAAATCATTCATTCCAAGGACTGTTGCTTGGTCTCACTTTTTCTCTAGATTTCGAGGTAAAGATGCTCCACTGTGTGCTTTTGAATTGACTTATGATGAAAAAGAAGATCAGATAATCGATCACCTAAAGCAAAACAAGTTGCTGAATAAGGCTGATGATAAAGTTAGAGTTATCTTCTATCCAACTTATCTCTCCCCAACTGATGGTTTAATGGGTGTGGGATACCAAGATTTTTGTATAGGAACTTCTATGGGAGTATTTCCTTCGAGGTATGAACCTTGGGGTTATACACCCTTTGAAACCGCTGCTTTAAGGGCCCTTTCAGTGACGACAGATATGGCAGGGTTTGGATCCTTCATTCTAAACTACAGTAAAAAATTAGGAAAGAATTCTGCGATTAAAGTTTTGCGATTAATGAACAGAGGAAAAAAAGAGACAGTAAAAGATCTGACTGATATTCTTGAAGAATGTGTTTTACTGGATAAAGAAGAGAGAATGAGAGCAAAAATGGAAACTAGATATTTAGTCGAGAAACTCGATTGGAAGTATCAAATAAAACATTATCTGAATGCTCATAGACTGGCTATTAAGAAAATGAAAAAGAGAATTAAGTCATGATAGAATTCTAAGTAGAGTCAGAATTATTTATAAGGAATTTGAATAGATATTTATGACTAAAATTGTATTCACCAAACATCTGATAGAATCAGAATTTCTTTCCCCATTAAAAAATTTTAAAAAAGAAATTCAAGTGACAGAAAGTAGGAAAGATCCTTTGACAGGACAGTGGTGCAGGATAAGCATAGAAAGAGCAACAAGACCTGTTCATTTTAAGAAAAAATTCGATGAAAGTATCATCAAGAAATCTAGTGAGAAATGTTTTTTTTGTAAAAAAATGATTAAAAAATCAACGCCTAGATTCATTTCTTCTTTAATTCCAGAAGGTAGGATAAAAGTTAATGAATTCACACTTTTTCCGAATCTTTATCCCTTCTGTAAACATCATGCGGTTGGCGTTTTAACATCTGAACATTTCTTGCCAGTAGATAAGATTAAACCCGAGATGTGGAAAGATTGTCTTGGAGGATGTTTAAGGTTCTTTAAAATCATCGTTGAAAGGGATCCAAATGCAAGATTTCCCTCGATAAATTTCAATTATCTTCCTACTGCTGGAGCATCGTTGATTCATCCACATGTGCAAGTATTGAATTCTATGACACCGAGTGTCATGACAGACCTCTATTATAAAAGAAGTTGGCAATACTATGACAAGAACAAGACGAATTATTGGCAAGATTTGATTGAACAAGAGACAGATGGTGAAAGGTTCATAGGAAGAACTGATAATGTTTTTTGGCTCACTAGTTTTGCTCCTACTTGTAACAATGAAATCATGGGTATTGTAAAGGGAAATGTATCATCATTCTTTGAGATGAGTGAGGAAGAGATCAACAACATAAGTGAAGGTATATGGAGAATCTTTAAGTGTATCAATAGATATGGAAGTGGATACAATATGGTCATTTTTTCTGCCCCACTCAATGAACACTTGGGTCACTTCTTCTCCTTGAACTTAAAGGTTATTTCAAGGCCAATGTTGAGTGAATACTATACAACAGATAGAGGATACAGTGAGATATTGCATAAAGAACCAGTGATAACAGTCATTCCTGAAGATCTTGCCAGAGAGTTAAAGAAAAAATTCTAATGTGATTGTAATGGATTTGCCAGTAATAGAAATCGATGAAAATACTGTTCAAAATCTGAACAAGGCAAAAAAACTCGAATGGATAATAACGAATGAATTTGGTGGTTATTCTTCTTCGACTGTAATTGGAATGAACACAAGAAAATATCACGGCTTATTGGTTGCATCGGATAAACCTCCATTAGGAAGAAAAGTAATCCTCTCGAAATTAGATGAAGAAATGATATTAGATGATAAGACAGTGAAATTATCGACGAACAGATATACAGATGTAGTGTATCCAGAAGGCTATAAGTATCAAGTTAAATTTGAGTTGAACCCTTTTCCTCAGTTCACTTACAAGGTTAATGGAATTGTAGTTAAAAAAACAATTTACACGAATTTTGTAAAGAATGTTATTGTAGTTAAGTATGAATTCGAAGACGTAAAAGAACCTTTTGTTTTTAGAATCTATCCACTCATAAACTATAGGTCGATTTATTCCTTGACTAAATCCTTGATAAATTTTAAAATTCTCAAAGAAAATAAAGCCGTAAAAATAGTCTTTCCAGATGATAATTTTCTGATTTTAAGTGGATGTGAATACGAAGAAAATGGGTTAACGGATGATGAGAAATGGTATAAGAATTTCTTCTATGAAGCGGATGCAGAGAGGGGAGAAGATTGCGTGGAGGATAACTATAATCCAGGTTATTTTGAATTCAGAGTTTACAATAATACAAAAAACTTATTCCTTATGATTGGGTACTCTACTCCAAAGAAAGAGTTAGATGAACCAAAAAAAATCATTGAACAAGAAATTGGGAGGAAAAGATATCTATTAACAAAATTTTTCCAGGATAAAAAAATTCCTGAAGAAGATTGGATCAAATGGTTAGTTCTTGCAGCAGATTCTCATGATATAACACGATTCGACCGTAAAAAATCCATTATAGCTGGTTACCATTGGTTTGGAGAGTGGGGAAGGGATTCGTTGATAGCACTTTCAGGAATATGTTTGGCTAATGGAAAGCATCCACAAGCAAAGGACATATTGAAAACTTATGCAGGTTTTTGTAAGAATGGATTAATCCCAAACGTATTGCCTGTTAACTCAGAAGAAATATCCTACAATTCTGTTGATACAAGTCTTCTTTTCATAGATAGAGTATATCAAGTGTACAAGGTAACAAAGGATTTAAAATTCGTTAAAGAAGTTTGGACAGTGATGAAAGAAATTGTTGAAAGTTACATGAAAGGAACTGATTTTGAAATAAAAATGGATAAGGATGGTTTGATATCTCACGGTCCTGGATTGACTTGGATGGATGTTAAATTAGATGATGAGTTTGTTACGCCAAGAGGAGGTAAAGCAGTGGAAATACAAGCCTTATGGTATAATACATTGAAGATAATGGAATTATTTGCACAAAAAATGAAAGAAGATTACAAAAATTATAAAAACTTGGCTAAAAGAGTCAAGAAGAGTTTCAACGATAAATTCTGGAACGGTTCTTATTTGGATGATTGTTTGGGTGATAACAGTCTGAGACCCAATCAGATTTTTGCTGTTGGATTAGATTTTAGTGTTCTGGATAAAGATAAGATGAAGAAAGTTGTTTCGATTGTTAAGAAAAAATTGTTGACAGATTATGGACTTAGAACTTTAGCAAAAAATGATCCGAAGTTCCGTGGTAAATATACTGGTAGTTGGAAAGAAAGAGATCTTGCTTATCATCAAGGCACTGTCTGGCCTTGGTTGTTTGGGTTGTTTGTTAGAAGTTGGATTAAAGTTAACGGGAATAAAAAAATCATAGATAAAATAATCAAATCTTTTGTTAAAGAAGAGATAATGAAATTTGGCTTGGGGACAATTTCTGAAATAGTTGATGGAGATAAACCCTTTGAGAGTAAAGGATGTATTTCTCAGGCATGGGGTATTGGGGAAATTTTAGATTGTTTACTAATGAATATTACCTAGTTAGCAAAATATGATATTCCGTTAACCTAGCTCTTTGATCATTATCACTGTATTTATCTGAAAAATAAATCCCTGGATTAGTCACAACACCAAAATTTTCACAGATAGCATGTCTAACACAGTCGCTTAGGAATCTTGCTTTACCATATGGCAGTTTTATCTTTTCTTTTTTGGTTTCTTCAACTTTATCTAAATCGGGCACATCTCTTTTTTTGAAAAATTTAGTATAATCACCATCAACTAAAATAACGGCCTCAAGGGGGGTGTAAAGTCCTATAGCATCGGCGGGACCATCAGGGTCTTTCTCATGCCATGTTACCCCACCATCTAAACTATAATGAGGATATACATGAGAACCTAAATCGTGTTTACCATCTTCTACGTAACCATGAACATATCTAACTTTTAGATCACTAAAATCATAGCCCCTATATCCTTCTTGACTCAATATTTTTAATAAAGTAGCCACCCATGAAGAAAATCTATGACAGGTTGCTGGTATTTTTTCTTCAAAACTTAAATTTTCTGGAATTAGTGTTCTCTTTTCTTTTGGTCTTTTATATTCAAACGATTTATTTTTATATTTGATAACAGGTCCATGACCAGAAATAATATACTCATAGATTTCATTAGAAGATAATGGATGTGACCAAATATATTTAGTTCTGTCTTCTTTGAAGCTCTTACCAAAATGTTTTTCGAATTCTGGGTGAAATATGTGAATCAAATGTTTTGATGAAGCATCTATAATACCCTCAACAAATTCTTTTCTAGCTACTTCATCGTCTAAATTTTTGTTGTTTAGCCTTTCATAAACATAATCAAAAAGTGTTTCACTATCTACCCATAAACCTTCAGAGGGGGTATCCATTTTGTTAAACTCGTATAATCTGAATTCTAAATCATCTTGCACCATATATCTCTGTGTATAAGGCTGATGGATAAATATTTAAAATAAATGAGTTTATTCGATATATTCAAAATTCATTAAAAATTAAGACAATCTTCCAAAAACTCTACCCAATTTCTCAAAGAAACTCATCTTACGTGGCTCATAAACTTCTCCTGTTAATAATGAAGCTAACTTAAAGAATCCTATGCTAGCAGGAGATTTCTCGTCATAAACAACTATAGGAGCTTTAGCGGCCAAGCTCTCTTGTACCTTTAAGTCATAAGGAATCTTCGCTAAAATTGGTAAGTCAGTCAGTTGAATGACTTCTTTATTCGTTAACTCAAACTTTTTTCCAGTAACTTTATTCAATATAATTCCTAATGGTTCAACACCCAATTCTTCCAACACTTTTTTTCCACGGATGACATCAGTGAGAGCAGGGATGTTAGGAGTGGTTACTATCAAAGCTTCCTTACATGCTTTTGTTGCTGATACGGCTTCCTTACCAAAACCAGGAGCAGTATCAAGAAAAACAAAGTCATCATTCATGAAAATGCTATTCAACTTCTCGTCTAGAATAGAAATATCAATTCCAATAAGATCCGACAAGTTAAGAGAAGCGGGAATTACCTTGACTCCTGTGTTATGAACGAATATCGCTTCTTCGATAGTTGCCTCATTCTTTAAAACTTTGTTCAAAGTATAAGGATGAAGGTATGCTCCAAAATGCATAGAAAGATGGGAGGCTGTAACGTTACAATCTATTACCGTTGTTGTTTTGTTGAACTTTGTTACTAATGCAGTGCTGAGACTAGTTACGACTGTGGTTTTTCCGACTCCACCTTTTCCAGAAACAACGCCTATGAGTCTCGTCATACCCCCTCACAAATATGTTCAAGGTTTAAATAAATAAAATTATCATCGACCAGCACCTGTTCAATGTTCTTTATTTATTCAAATTGTCTTGACTAATTGCCTTTTTGCTGCTTTTAAATCCTCTCTCATCACGGTTTTTCTCTTAGAGATTTCTGCAATTTCAATAGCACCCCTCAAAATTTCCATGGCAAACCTTTCTGTAATGTTCCTTATGTCTCTCTTTGCTCGATCTGATATTTTCATGTCAGGTCTTATCTTTCTCAACATTCTTTTAAAAGGAGCAATAGCAAGCTCTGTCATTCAAATCACCATTCTTAGCTTTTATTATTCACGATTTGATATTTAAAAATCTAAATTCTTTAATAATATTTATTAAAACTTCCAATTTATAAGTCTTATTATTTCTAACTTAATAAAAATTAGTGATATATTTAAATAATAGCAAATCAATAATTTCACAATCAATAAAATTGGGGTGAACACTGTGGATTGGAAAAGGGATGAAGAAGAATGGGATGAAGAGGAGGAAGAAGACGAAGATACAGATTGGTCCATAGGAGAAGACGAAGATGAGGATTGGTAAAAATTAGTTTATGCTTTTGATGTTTACTGGAGGTGACATAATTGGCAAAGAAGAAAGGAAAAAAGAAGGGAAAGAAGAAATGAAATTAATTTTTAAAAATGACTAATCAATCAAACGTTTTTTTTTTCGTTCCCTTTTTATCATTTTTCCATTGGTGGTATTATGAGGGCAATGATTGGTGTTTTCCCTCAAATCAAGATCAAGTCAAAAGATGTAGATGATTTAAACAGGGTTAAAAGATTAAAAAAAGATCTCAAAACATTGAAGAATGATATATTATCATACGCTCCTTCTAATTTCAATTTAGGCAAACTCAACAGACTTAGGATAAGAATTTTCAAGTTTTCTAGGAAAGAAGTATATAATGAGTTCTTCATAATAGATGGGAACAAGAAGTATGTCTGTTTGAATAGTACTTTGTTTAATAGAAGGTATTATGCAGCTCTGTTGCATACTCTACATGGCATTGCACACTCTTTTTGTTACTTAAAAGATGAGATAGCAGAGGAAGCATTTTGTGAGTATGTTTCTTATTCTATTCTGAAAGAATTTTTGAAAAACAAAGGTAAAAAATTCCGTAGAAAGATCATCCGTGAAACAATGGAAGAGTCTCCTAACGATTACAACAAATACTATAGGGCTGCTAGGAAACTAGAGAAGAAGAGTGAAGGCATAATGTTGAAAATGAACAGTCAATCAAAAAATAGGAAGATATCCAAGAAAGAGCAAAGAAAACTTTTCTACAAATTAACTAAAGTGAGTGAAATAGAAGATTTGGATTCATCAGAATCAGATATACCTGAACTAGAAAAATGGTTTAGAAAAGTTTAGTGAATAAATTCTGATGATTAAAACTAATAGATTAACCAAACCTCAAAACGATAACTTTAAAAATACTAATTGTTATAGTGTAAATAAACACTAAAGATGATGGTATGGTTGAAAGAAGAAGAGCTATACTAATAACTTTTACTGTTAAAACCAGTAAATTCCAGAGTTTGTCTGAGAGAAATAAATTTTACAAAGAATTGTACGGTTGGAAACAAATCGTTAAAAAACATGAAAAGAAGTATGCCTATTGGAGGGATGGTTTGCTGGATGAAATACCAAACCTTAGAGTTGATAGGTCCATATTTATCATCATGAAAGAGCATATGAATAGAATGAGGAAGTTTTTAGAAGAATGGGAAGATAAGATTAAATGGGATATGTTCGATGTTTTATTGAACGAAAAACAAGAGGAAATGATGAAAAGGTGTTTTGATGAAGGAGAGTAAAAATGAAGTTGAATTGAAAATCGGTGAATTAACTCAAAGGGAAGAATTCGGTAGAGGTATCGTTAGAATAGATTCTAATTCTATGCAAAATATTGGGGTGAAGGAAGGGGATATTGTCGAGATAGAAGGTAAAAAAAAGACAGGTGCTATTGCTGTCAGGTCTTATCCTGCCGATGCGGGATTGAATGTGGCGAGAATAGATGGGCTTGTGAGGAGAAATGTTAGCGCTGGGGTTGGTGATCCTGTTAAAATAAGGAAAGCAGATGTCAAAGAAGCTAGGAAAGTTACTCTTGCCCCTGCTCAAGAAGGTATAATCATTCAAATCAGCCCGAACATCATCAAACAGAATCTTTATTACAGACCTGTAACTAAAGATGATATAATCGTTCCTTCTCCTGTCGTCAAAGGGAGAAATAGAATGGATGAAACACCAAGCATATTCCGAGACTTCTTTGGTTTTGGGATTGAAGAATTCTTCACACCAACAGGCGAGACTAGATTTGTTATCACGAGCACGGATCCTGGTGGAATAGTAAGAATAGGTGAGATGACTGAGGTAGAAATACTATCAAGGTTACCAAAGGGGTTTGAACTAAAAAAGAGGGCAATACCTGCCGTTACTTATGAAGATATTGGCGGACTTCATGAAGCCATACAAAAAGTAAGAGAAATGATTGAATTGCCTTTAAGACATCCTGAACTTTTCACTCGACTAGGCATCGAACCACCCAAAGGAGTTCTATTACATGGTACACCTGGCTGTGGTAAGACTTTATTGGCTAAGGCTGTGGCAAACGAATCTGGTGCATACTTCACGACTATCAATGGTCCTGAGATCATGAGTAAGTGGTATGGACAGAGTGAGGAAAATTTAAGGAAGATTTTCGAGGAAGCTGAGAAGAATGCACCCAGTATAATATTCATCGACGAGATAGATGCGATCGCACCAAAGAGAGAAGAAGTTCACGGAGAAGTTGAAAGGAGAGTTGTTAGTCAGTTGTTGACATTAATGGATGGATTGAAATCGAGGGGTAAAGTTATAGTCATAGCAGCGACGAACGTTCCTAATATAATAGACCCTGCACTGAGGAGACCGGGAAGGTTTGATAGGGAAATAGAGATAGGCATCCCTGATAAGAAAGGGAGAATAGAAATATTGGAAATTCACACGAGACAAATGCCCCTATCTAAAGATGTTAACTTGGATAAGATAGCTGAAATTACCTATGGTTATACAGGTGCTGACATCAGTGCTCTAATAAAAGAGGCGGCAATGTATGCACTTCGAAAGTTGCTCCCAAAGATAAAATGGAAAGAAGAAGAAAAATTACCGAAAGAAGCTTTAGAAAAACTAAAAGTCACGAAGGCTGATTTTAATTATGCAATGAGGATAGTCGAACCTTCTGCGATGAGAGAAGTTTTGATAGAGACTCCTAATGTTAGTTGGTCTGATATCGGTGGTTTAGAAAAAGTGAAACAAGAGTTGAGAGAAGCAGTGGATTGGCCTTTGAAGATGCCAGATGTATTTAAGAGAATGGGGATAACACCACCATCAGGAATTCTTCTTTATGGTCCACCCGGTTGTGGAAAGACTTTGTTGGCTAGGGCTGTAGCTAAAGAATCCAATTCCAACTTCATATCTGTTAAAGGACCTGAACTTTTCTCGAAATGGGTTGGTGAGAGTGAAAGGAGAGTCAGGGAACTTTTCAGGAGAGCAAAACAAGTATCGCCTTCAATCATATTCTTCGATGAGGTAGATGCGATGGTACCAAGAAGAGGTCTAGGTTATGGAGAACACGTGACAGAAAAAATTGTATCTCAAATGTTAACAGAATTGTCTGGGTTAGAGGAATTACATGATGTCGTGGTAATAGCTGCGACTAACAGACCTGATATGCTTGACTCAGCTTTGTTGAGACCTGGAAGGTTTGATAGACAAATTCTAGTACCATCGCCAGATGAAAAAGCGAGATTAAAGATTCTCGAGATTAAGTCGAAAGACATGCCTTTGAAGGGGGTTAATCTGAAGAAACTTGCTAAAGAGACTGTTGATTTTTCTGGTGCAGATTTGGAGGCACTATGCAGGGAAGCAGCGATGCATGCCCTGAGAAAAAACAAAAACGCGAAGGAAGTTAGGATGGAACACTTCAAGAAAGCGATGAAAGAGATTTCACCAAGCTTGAATAAAGAATTAATCGAGTTCTACGAAAGATTTGGTGAAAGAACGAAGAAAAAAGTAATAAAAGAGAAGGCTGAAGAGAAAGAGTTGGGTTATGTAGGATAAACTATTTAAACATGAGGTTAGATAAATTTTTCAACGATTTGAACGGGGGTTAAAAGTTTAAGTGTGACTTATTCTTGAATTCTTACTCAGTTTTCTGAGTAGTTCATTAAGGAGGTTAGAATATGGAAAGAAGGTTCTCACGACCAAGGTTCGGAGATAGAGGAGGATTTCGCGGAGGATTCGAAAAACCAGTGAAAGTAGGCGAGGAATATGACGTTGAAATAAAAGAAGTGGGATCTAAGGGTGACGGAATAGCGAGAGTAAAGAACTTTGTTATTTTCGTCCCGAACGCAAAAAAGGGAGAGAAGTGTAAGATAAAAATAAACCAAGTAAGTAGAAGATTTGCTGTCGGTGAAAAAGTCGGTGAAGCAGAGGAAGTTGAAGAAGAGAAAGTTGAAGAAGAATCTATCGAAGAAGAACCAACTGAAGAGGTTGAGGGAGAAGAAGTTGAAGATAAATGAACTCAGACTAGGAATGGGTAATATAAAGTTGAGAGCAAAAGTTGTTGACGTTACTGAACCAAGAGAGGTTAGGACGAAGTTTGGTTATACAACCAGAGTTGCAACCGCCACTATAGAGGATGATACAGGAAAAATATCTTTGACTCTATGGGGAAGACAGATTGATGAAATAGGAGAAGGAGATACGATCGAAATAAGCGATGGATTTGTTAAAGAATTTAGGGGAGAGTTACAACTCAACGTTCCTAGAAAAGGTGAGATTAAAAGGGTTGAGTAAGGTATTGTTTAATTTTCTTCTGTTCTTTTATTTTTTGGAAGAGTTTACTCTTTTTTAGGATTTTTCCTATCGGGGTTGATAACCTGGTAGAAATTTTTCTTAGTGCTTCGTCGAGAGAATTGAACTTTTCTGATTTGTTCTTAAAGGCACCTCTAATAGTTTCTCTCATCTGCCAAATACCCAATGGTGCGTAATAAGACGGTAAGACTTCACGAATGATTAAAACTGTGGCTTGTCTTTTGATTTTTTCCAAATGTTCTAAGACTGATAACCTTCCAGCATAGAAAGCTCCTCCTGTGGCTGATGCATAATCTTTCCTTCCCCAATAAGATTCGTAATCTGCATAAATTGCTGCGTACTTTCCTATAGGATTCCAAACACTCTTTGGTAGTTTTACTTCCACTAGTTCATACTCGTACGCACCAGGCAGAAGCATTATCTCATAATGGTTTCCTATGAATTCATTATGAAAAACTCGAATCTCGGATAGTTCTTGATACGTCTTCACTTTTTTTCTCATACTCTTCCCGATTATATCATCCACACCTGTAATACTCCATCTAGTCGGAACTAACTTTCTTTGGAAAGGCAATCCAAGTAAACCAACAGAGAATATTTTCTCAATCTTAGAAACAGGAATCTTGTGACTATACAAGTGTGTGACAGAATTCTCAGCCTTCAAATCTGTATCTGAAATTATCCTATCAACATTCCTAGAAACTTTAACGTTCTCAGCAATCTTTGCATCTTTTATCAAGGCTGGATTACCAATAGGTGGTGTGAAATTACTCACAGAAAACTTGAACTTGGGTTTGGATTTCAACCAAACTTCTATATCTGTTGAACGCTTGGACATTGCCAATTCTTGCATGACTTCCAATAGGTTTCCTTTAGGTTTTTTTACATTTTGTATCCTTCTGGAATGAATCATCTCTGACCTATAATCTAGAATTTGTCTTATCGTTGATTGTTCTTTATACCAAAGTTCAGGGAAGTCAAGTTTTTCTGCGGCATCGATTTCTATGGGCGGTGACAAGATACCTACATTAACCCTAGGATAATTGAACCTGCCGACAAAGACAGAAGGTGGTGAAGTTCCAAAGAAAGAGTCTTTAACTTTATCTATTGTAGTTTTCCAATAATCTAACCTTTGAACTATAGGACAAAACTTTTTTCCACAGAGGAATTTTCCTCCTTTGCAGATAGCACATACAGGGACTTTCATCGTTTAGATTATGCCATTAAAATTTAAAGAGATTTGTTCACTCGGTTTTTACACAATAAGTCAAACTAAGAAAGTAATTTATCGATTTTTTGAATAATTGTTTTTATTCTTTCATACCCTTGTTTCAATGCTTTGTATCTTTTAGGATTATCTTTATTCCTTTTAAGTAAATCATGAAACCGCTCTTCAAACGAAACGACCTCATCCCCTTTTACATGAAAATCCGCGTATACTAATAATTCCTGTTTTAGTGTTTTTGGCTTAAAATTTCCTTTAATTCCCTCCATGATAAAGAGCTCTTTTGCGATTCCATGTGTTTTTATCGTATCTGCAATTTTTTGCAATCCATGCTTTTCTAATATTTTTGAGCCAGTTAATGCATGAAAGTTTTCATTTTTTGATTCGCTTTTTCCGATATCATGAAGAAGGCCAATTATTCTCATTTCTTCTGGATCGATGTTTAATTCAGGATATAATTTTTTTAATTTCAAGCATATCTTATACAAGAAATCCGAGACGGCTTTGGAATGTTTGAATACGCCTGTATCATCTTTGAAATAGTATTTCAATAATTTTTCAGCTTCTTCATAAGTTATTTTTTCCATAAATTTATAGAATTGTTAATTGTTTATAATTCTATCGGTTGACTCACAAACCTAATTCTTCACTTATTCTTTGCATCGCCTCCAAAGCGATCTCAAAGAATTTTTCCTTTGGGATTCCAACGTGTTCAATTACCAACATTCTTTCTCTACTACATCTCCTAGCAAAATCTTTCTGTTTAAATTTCTTTTTAATCGATTTGACTTTAACATCTTTCAATTTTTTAGATGGTATTATCAGAGCAGTAGCAACTATCAATCCTGAAATAGCATCTGCCGCTATCAAAGCCTTTTCTATTTTTGTTTCGGGTGTGATACCCGTATGATCAAAGTTATGAGATTTTATTGCGTGAATTATCTTCTCATCAACTTTATCTTTTAATAGATTTTCTGCAAGTATTCCATGATTTTTTGGGTCATTCTCAGTCTTTTCATAATCTATATCGTGCAGTAAACCAACCAATCCCCATAATTCAACATCTTCGTTAAGGTGTTTGGCAATCCCTCTCATTATCGCTTCTACAGCCAGAATATGTTTAAAGAGATAGTCTTTCTTGACGTTTTCTTTAACCAAACTAACTGCTTCTTTCCTATCCATAAAATCATTTTTTCTTTAAATCAGTAACTAATATCGTTTTGCCACACTTAGAACATTTGAACTTTGGTCTCTTGAACTTCTTCTTTCCTTTTTCCATTTCTATTTTTTTAATCTCATAAAATCCACAGAAAGGACAGTTGTATTCCACATCAGCATCCTGATCCAATCTTTTACCCACGACTAGATTTTCTCTTCTAGTGAAGAATTCAAAATCTTTTGAAGGGCTTAGTCCTTCTTCAATCCATTTTTTGACTAGTTTACTTTCCATGGCCTCATGCCTTCTTTTCTTTACGTTTAGGACGAAGATATCTTGACCCACACTTCCTACACTTAACTTTACCTTCCCTGACTTTTGTATAATCTGCCTTTATCTTACTCTTACATTTTCTACAAACGAACACTCTTTGATAAAGTCTTTTCGTAGCTTCTGGGAAAACTTTTCTAACCATACTACTCTCCTTAAAGTAATGTATCTTTTAGGTTAAAAAATTATTTAAGTAAATCCTCCATCTCATCCCTTAATTCAACTAACCTTAAAAAGACTGAACTTCTTGGACCGAATAATTTCCTGAACCTCTTCAATGTCGATTCTATAGAATCATATACAACATCCCTTCTTTCAACGATTTGTTCACCGTTAATAGTTTTAAAAACAAGCTCACTCTCGAGAAATTTATCAGCGTAAGCAAGTATTTTTTCTTCCAAAGTTTCAGGAATGAAATCTTTTTCAGGCAACCCAAGTCTAGATGCTTCTTCAGCAGTTATACCTGCTCCGATGTGTCTCTCTACCAATCTTATCACAGGGTCTGAGAAATTATATTTTCTGAGTATTTTGGTTCCTTCAACACCATGCCCAACACCATGGGTCACACTCCTACCAATGTCATGAAGATAGCCACCCATCTCGAGGAGTTCTAAGTCTACATCAATTCCTTTATCTTTCAACTTTCTTCCTATCTCAAGAGCCTTTTCAGTTACTTTTTCTATGTGACTTATGACATGAGGCTGACTAACGAGCTTTAACCTCATCAACTTCTTTGCTTGCTCTGTTTTGAATGTCATTTAACCACTGATAAGTTATAACATAATTCATTTAAAAGGTTTTAGTTAAAAAATAGAAAGTAATATGCGAGTTATTAAAAAAGAGATAAGGATAGTTGGGTTTGACGACGCACCTTTTGAACCAAGAACAAAGGGTAGAGTTCCTGTTATAGGTGTGGTATTCAGGGGTGGGGATTTCTTAGATGGAGTTTTTAAGATTGAGGTTAAGATAGACGGAATGGATTCTACTGATGTTTTAGTGAGATTATTGAATAAATCCAAACACAAAGAACAGTTGAAAGTAATAATGCTCAACGGAATCACTGTGGGTGGTTTCAACATGATAGATATCTCCAAACTTTTCCAAAAAACAGGATTACCGGTTATCGTCGTGAACAGAAAAAAACCCGACTTAAAGAATATAAAGACGGCTTTAAAAAACTTTGAAGACTTTAAAGATCGATGGAAATGTATAAAAAATGCGGGAAGAATTTATAAGATGAAATTAGAAAAGAATAAAAATATCTATTACCAATTTAAAGGTTTAAAACGAAAAGAAGTGGAAAAGATAATAAGGTTGAGTTGTACGAGAAGTTTGATTCCAGAGCCTTTAAGAGTGGCTCATCTCATGGCCTCTGCTTTAATAAAAGGTGAAAGTGGTGGAAGAGCTTGATAAGTAGGGATACTATTGAAACTATAGCATATGTATTACTTGGGGTAATTGCAGCTTATTCTCTCAACTTTGGATTGGGTTTAGCGTTGGGAACAGAATTACCGGTTGTTGCTGTGGTCTCAGATTCTATGACTCATGATTCCTTGACATTGGAAAGACATTATGAATATCTTCAAGATAACTTTGGTTATACAGAAGAAGAAATAAACTCGTGGCCAATAAAAGATGGGTTCTTTAAGGGAGATGTACTAGTTGTAATGGGAGTGGATAAAAAGGATTTAAAGGTTGGTGATGTCATCATCTACGGTATCCAAGGTCAAAACACACCGATAGTACATCGAATAATTGAGATTGAGAATGGAAAAATTATAACGAAAGGTGATCACAATCCTTCTTACGATCCGTGGAAACTGAATGAGATCTATGGTGAGGCTGTGTTAGTCATACCTTATCTAGGTTGGCCTAAGTTGATTTTGACAAAAATATGGGGAGGTATAGTAGGATGATATTCTGTGATAAATGCGGAAACTTAATGATAGCTGAGAAGAAGAGAGGTAAGTTGAAATACGTGTGTAGAAAGTGTGGTCATACTTCTATTGGGAAAAAAGTCGTTACTACGAGTATTTCTGAAAAGGTGGAAGAAAAAGAGGAGAAAGTTCCTGTCGTATCTGAAAAAGATACATTAGAAGAATTTCCAAAGACTAAGATAATTTGTCCAAATTGTGAGAATAATGAGGCCTATTGGTTCATGCAACAGACTAGATCCGCGGATGAACCTCCCACTAGATTCTATTGTTGTACTAAATGTGGACATAAATGGCGTGAATATTAATATTTAAAGTCCAAATTAATTTCGATGCCTTTCAAAAACCATTATGTTAAGAGAAAAATTCCTGAGATAAATCCTGATGTAGATTTGAAAGTGAAAATAATGGGTTTTGTCGTGGATAAGAAGGATGATACCATCTTGTTGGATGATGGAAGTGGAAAGGTTAGAGTTTTTGTCGATGCACCTGGAATGATGGAAGAAATAGACATAAATAAACTCATAAGGGTGTTTGGCTCAACTCTACCCACAGAGGACGGATTCGAGATAAAGGCAGACGTTGTCCAGGACTTATCAGATTTAAATATAGATTTATATAAGAAAGTAGAGGAATTGTATAATAAAATGGGGGTGTGATTTCGTGTTCAAAGCGGTTATGTCAGATAGTGCTTTACTTAGAGATTCGATTTCTACCATCGGAGAACTAATAGATGAGGGTATATTCAAGGTTGATAAGAATGGGTTGAGTTTGGTAGCAGCGGATAGAGCAATGGTCGCTGTGGTTGATTTTAAATTGCCTGCCACGGTATTTGATGAATTTGAGGTTGATAAAGAACAGAGTATTGCTGTCAACATGACGAATTTGGTCTCAGTCGTCAAGAGAGTCGGAGGAAATGAGAAACTCGAGTTGAACTTGAAGGATAATAAGTTGGATATAGTCATGACAAACTCGTCCAAAAGAAAATTCACTGTTCCTCTGCTCGATATATCTCAAGAGGAGATTCCACCTATCGATCAATTAGAATTCACTGCAAAGGCTAAGGTTAAGGCTGATGTTCTGAAGAGTGGGGTTGAGGATGCGGACATAGTGAGTGATTCTGTTGTGTTTGAAGCAACAAAAGATAGGCTCAGCTTGAGAGCGACTGGCGATATAAGCTCGGCAGAATTGACTCTTGAGAAGGGAAATGAAGCTTTGTTGGACTTGGATGTCACTGGTGTAGTTAGATCAAGGTATCCTCTTGAATACCTTAAGAAGATGATAAAAGCTTCAAAGTTGGCGAATGAGATAAATTTGAGATGGGCAAAGGATTATCCGATGAGAATGGATTTCATGTCTGTCGATAAGGTTAGTATGGGATTCATTCTTGCTCCAAGAGTCTCGGAAGAATAATTCAAGGAAATTTGAATTTTGATAGAACTTTAATGTATTTTTCCATTCTCTTTATTTCACTCTCTAATTTCTCTATGGCTTTCAACCAATTCTTACTTTCTTTTCCCTTTAATTTCTTAATTTCTTTCTTGTATTCATCGAATTCTTGAAGACTAGTCAATATATTTTTCTCTATCCTCAATAGAACTGCTCTTCTCAAACCATCCAACAAAGTCCCGTTGGATTGAAGGTATAACTTCCTATCTCCTGGCTTCTTTACCCTCTTTACCATTCCTACTGTCTCTAAAAAGTCCACACTCAACGAGACCATCGAGGATGAATAACCAGTTTCTTTCGCCACTTCAGAAAGGGAGACGGAACCCTCGTGCATTAACAAACAAGCAATGATTCTACCGTAGACTTCTGAATATCCAAGGCTGTTAGCTATGTTAGCAAAGGTAGAATATACTTTCTCCCTGATATTATCCTTCATTTTGTCCCAATTGATTATTACCGATAAAGTATTTAAAGTTTTAAAAAGTATTAAAAGTTATGGTTCTTCATGACTTCGAAATAAGTGAACATGCCACTATAAAAACTAAGGAGGAATTCGAAAAGAAATTGAGTAAACTCGTTGACAAGACTCATGTTCTAAGAGTTACAGGAAGTTTCTGTCCTGATTGTATAGAAGAAGGAAAGTTCAAAGAAGCTAAGATAGATGCTGTGATTTACGAGAAAGATGGGAAGGTCTGGATGGTAAAAGAATGTTCTAAACACGGAATAATAGATGACCTTTATTGGGGAGATTACAATATGTACAAAAGATCCAGCGAATGGCTCGATGCAGGGTTGAAAATAAGAAATCCCCAGATAAAAAAACTGTTAAAGAAGATTTCTTGTCCTGATGATTGTGGTCTTTGTGTCATGCATAAATCACATACGGGTTTGGGAAATATAGTAGTGACCAACAGATGCGACCTCTCTTGTTGGTATTGTTTCTTTTTCGCTAAGAAAGGAGAAGCAATCTACGAACCTTCCTTGGAACAGATGAGAAGTATGCTCAGGAACATGAAGAATCAAAGACCGATTGGAGCAAATGCTGTACAGCTCACTGGCGGAGAACCAGCTTTGAGAGAAGATATAGTTGATATAGTAAGGATAGCGAGAGAAGAGGGATATGAACATATCCAATTCAACACTAATGGTATCAAGTTTTCAAAAGACTTGAAGTTCGTAGGGGATTTGAAAAAAGCTGGTGTCAATGTTGTTTACATGAGTTTTGATGGTGTAACACCTGAAACTAATCCAAAGAATTACTGGGAAATTCCTGACGCTTTAGAAAATTGCAGAAAGATAGATGTACAGATTGTTCTTGTCCCAACCGTAATAGGTGGAGTGAACGATCATGAAATAGGTGATATAGTTAGATTCGCTGCTGGAAATATCGATATAATTAGAAGCGTGAACTTTCAACCTGTCTCTCTTGTCGGTAGCATGCCTAATAATGATAGAATGAAATGGAGAATAACTAATCCTGACGTTTGCAAAAAATTAGAGGAACAGACTGATGGTCAGATAACCAAAGAAGATTTTTTCACCATTCCTGTATCAACAGCTATAACTCGCTTCATCGAAGCATTGTCCGGTCGACTAAAATACAGGTTTTCAACCCATTTTGCCTGTGGTTTGGCTACTTATGCTTTCTTGGATGATGGAGAATTAATTCCGATCTCAAGGTTTTTAGATGTTAACGGGTTCTTCGATTATCTGAAGGAGTTAACAAGAAAGTTAGAAGAAAGTAGAGGCAAAAACTTAAGGAGAGTTGTATCATCTCTCAGTCTACTTTGGAACATAAGGAAGTTCATCGATGATAGTAAAAAACCAAAGGGTTTAAAGATTGGAAAGATGATAACTTCTGCCCTTATCGGGGGAAATTACAATGCATTAAAGGAATTCCATTACAATTCTCTGTTCATAGGAATGATGCACTTCATGGATTTGTACAACTATGATATAGACAGGGTTCAGAGGTGTTGTATTCATTACGCAACTCCAGATGGAAGGATCATACCGTTCTGTGCGTTCAACGTGATACCACAAGTTTTTCGAGATAAAACACAGAAAGAGTTCAGCATTCCTGCGGAAGAGTGGGAGAGAAAACACAAGAGAAAGTTAAAGGATGACAAGTACAACAGAGAATTGAGTGAAGATAGGAAGAAGAAAATAGAAGAATTCTACAATAAATTCAAGTTCGCGAAATAAATTTTTTAATATTTTTGAGAACCAGTATATACTTTCTGGTATTCATTTACCAAACCATATAACGATTGATGCAAAACTTTAAAATATCAAATTCCTAAAATAATTGTTTGCCCATATACAATAACTTGTGGTCATAGATTACAGTAACCACAATATGTTGTACTTTTCAGTGGTAAAATGAAATGTCCATACTGTTCCTCAGAGGAAACTCGCGTAGTCGACAAAAGAACGTCTTCTGATTTTAGAGCTAATCGTCGTCGAAGAGAATGTCTGAAGTGTGGTAAGAGATTCACCACTTATGAAAGAATCGAGATGAATGATCTCATCGTGATTAAAAAAGATGGTAGAAGAGTTAGTTTTGATAGGGGCAAGTTGACGGCGAGTATAGTTAAGTCTTGTGACAAGAGACCCATAAGTTATGAAAAAATCCAGGATGTAGTGAGCGGCATAGAGAAAGAGATAAGGAAATTAGGTGAACCAGAGATAAAGACAAGCACTATCGGGAACATAGTCATAGAAAAACTCAAGAATCTTGATGAGGTTGCTTACGTTCGTTACGCTTCTTACTATAGACACTTCACTGACATTAAATCCTTCGAGAGAGAACTATCAAGATTGGAGGAAATGAAGAAAAGAAGGGTTAAGATTACTAGGGTAAAGAAAAGGGATGGAACGATCGTACCATTCGACCAGAACAGAATAACAGATGCTATATGGAAAGCTGCTCAAGCCGTGGGTGGAGAGGATATAAAAATCGCAAAGGAATTATCGGATGAAGTCGTTGAAGTCCTTAAAGAGAAATTCGTCCACAAGATTCCTACTGTGGAAGAGATACAAGATGTAGTCGAGAAGGTATTGGTTGAGAATGGGCATGCGAAGACTGCTAAGGCATACATCCTCTACAGGGAACAACGTAAGAAAGCAAGGGATATGCAAGAATTGTTGTTGAATGTAGGAAATGTCGTTGATGATTATGTGGGTCAAGAGGATTGGAGGGTGAAGGAAAATGCGAACATGGGATTCTCCTTCTCTGGATTAACTTGGCATGTGGCGGGATCTGTTATGGCTTACTATGCCTTGAATTTTGTTTATCCTAAGGAGATTGCTCAGGCTCACATCGATGCTGATTTTCATCTTCATGATTTGTCTGCGAGTATAGCTGGGTATTGTGCTGGTTGGAGTTTGAGACAACTGATAATGGAAGGTTATAATGGCGTGCCGAATAGAGTGGAATCAAAACCACCAAAGCATTTGAGAGCTTTACTAGGACAGATGATGAATTTCATCGGGACTTTACAACACGAATGGGCTGGAGCTCAGGCCTTTTCATCGTTCGACACATATCTCGCTCCTTTCGTTAGGATTGATAATTTGAGTTACAGACAAGTGAAACAGAACATACAAGAATTTGTCTTCAATTTAAATGTTGGTTCGAGGTGGGGATGTCAAACTCCCTTTAGTAATATCACCCTTGACTGGAGGGTTCCTGAAGATTTGAAGGATCAACCTGTTGTTATCGGTGGAAAATTACAGAACAGTGTTTACGGAGATTATCAAAAAGAAATGGACATGATCAACAAGGCTTTCATAGAAGTAATGATAGAGGGAGACAAGAATGGGAGGGTGTTCACTTTTCCCATTCCTACTTACAACATAACTAAAGATTTTGATTGGGGTTCTGATAATTCTAATTCCTTATTTGCTATGACTGGAAAGTATGGTCTACCTTATTTCCAGAATTTCGTTAACAGTCACTTGAAACCGAGCGATGTCAGGGCGATGTGTTGTAGATTACAGTTGGATATGAAAGAATTGCGGAGAAAGACTGGGGGGTTGTTCGGTTTTGGTGAGTCTACTGGTTCTTTGGGTGTTGTTACGATAAACATGTCGAAGATTGGTTATCTGTCAAAGGATGAGGCTATGTTCTTTGAAAGACTGGAAAGGATGATGACACTAGCTAAAAGCTCGTTGGAGATAAAGAGGAAGATCATCAACGGGAATTTAGAGAAGGGGTTGTTGCCTTACACGATGAGATATCTTGGACACCTGAACCATCACTTTTCTACTATAGGGTTGGTCGGGATGAATGAGGCCTGTTTGAATTTCCTTGGTAAGAGTATTGCAACAAAAGAAGGTAAGGCCTTTACGATAAAAGTCTTGAATTTCATGAGGAATAAACTTGTGGAATTCCAGAACGAGACTGGACACA
>Ga0209636_10000128_pt1 | contig 60847 bp, 66 predicted proteins | sample DeeMarSWOR152_54_FD_187464 | JGI IMG/M metagenome (GOLD analysis project Ga0209636, IMG submission 187464) | Marine sediment microbial communities from White Oak River estuary, North Carolina - WOR-1-52-54 (SPAdes) (version 2) | ecosystem: Environmental > Aquatic > Marine > Intertidal zone >...
ATCGTAAAGCAGGGCCCGTAGCTCAGCCTGGTTGGAGCGACAGGCTCATAACCTGCAGAGTGTGAGCTGCACTTCGCATTCGGGGAATGGTCAAGGGTTCAAATCCCTTCGGGCCCACCACCTTTCGGGTTTGGAACCAGTACTTTTATATGCTTGGAAACTGTATTTTTGCACATGAGCCGTAAGAGAAAGTACGCCCGTAATCTGGAGGATGCTGATGTTAAACGCTGGTATGATAATAATGCAAGGGGGTCCAGGGTCACTGCCGATGTTTACTTCAGAAGGTTGGGGGGCTTCTGTGATCACCATAAGATCACTCCGAAGAAATTGGTCGACATGGGTCAGAGAGAGAGGTTTGATCTTATTCTAGACTTCGTTTCTATGATGGAAAGGAAAGGGTACGCTGGCAGCTATATTCATTCAACTCTCAAGGCGGTGAAATCATGGCTGGCGTTCAACCGTATAGAGGTTAAAGGCAAGATTAAGATAAAGGGATCACAAGACACCCCAACACTTAAAGACGAAAGGGTGCCAACTAAGGAGGAACTTAAGAAAATCTTCCTTTCAGGAGACAAGAAAGCCAGGGTATCATCGGTTCTCGTCGCCCACAGTGGGTTGAGAATAAAAACGCTTGGAAATTACGAGGGCGAAGACGGTTTAAGAATTAGGGATATGCCTGAACTGAGAGTTGAAGGGGATTCTGTGGATTTCGAGGAAACTCCAGCTTTAGTGATTGTACGCAGAGAGTTGAGCAAAGCTGGACACCAGTATTTCACGTTTCTTAGCGAAGAAGGATGTGAATACCTAGAGGATTACTTAGAAGAGAGAATAAGGGGAGGAGAAGAGATAACTATAGACTCGCCAATAATCACTCCAAAATTGGGAATGAAGCCTTTCATAAGAGCTGTAAACATAGGCGATTCAATAAGAACAGCAATAAGAAAAGCTGGGCTCCCATGGAGACCATACGTGTTGAGATCATATTTTGACACGCAACTCATGCTGGCGGAATCAAAAGGGCTTGTGCTGCGTGATTACAGGCAGTTCTGGATGGGCCATAAAGGTGACGTTGAAAATCGCTATACAACAAACAAAGCCAAGCTTCCAGAAAGCGTAGTAGAAGACATGCGGGAAGCCTATAAGAGAAGCCAAGAACATTTGCAAACAACTGGGTCAGAAGAAAGCAGTGAGGATCGACTCAGGCAGGCCTTTAGAAAACAACTCCTCTTAGTCGCAGGTTTCAACCAAGATGAAACAGAAAACATGGATATATCCTCAATGAGTGATGAGGAACTTCAGACTATAATCAGGAATAGACTTTTGGGTGAGAAAACTAGTGATTGCACGCAGAAAGTAGTGGCTGTGGGTGATGTTGAGAGCTACGTGGAACAAGGATGGGAATATGTTGCAACACTGCCAAATGGCAAGGTAATCATCAGACTTTCCTAACTAGGATAACTAAGCGGAGATATCTCCGCGCGCGCTACGGTTGAGGAAACCACAGAAGCTGCCATAGAACCCTTTGTGTGCTAGCGTTATGGAAGACTACACCCGCATTTCGCATGTAATTAAATTCAATGCAAAAAGTTATCAGAGATAAACAAAATGATTCCACAAAATTATTATATAAATACATAGATTTTGACATCTTTAGGTAGATAGAACTCAATCGATTCCTCGAGTTCCTTCTTGTTTTTTCTCTTGAACATCCAAGCATCTCTTACTGACATCCCTGAGATCGAAATTTTTGAGTATGATCTCCAGAAAAAAGCCGCTTTAGCATTAGCATTAGCCTCTTTGGAAATTAATCGCTGTGCTACTCTTTTTTTGGCATTTCCGGAAGTGGCAAGAGTTATTTTCCTTTTTGGTTGGTAAATGCTTTAAATCAAAATTTTGGTACCAAGTTCGCGCGCGCGAATCTGAAGTTCCACTTGGCGTTGATATCAGTCGCCCCTAAGTGGAATAACCTGGTACCGCTTTTGGTCTGTAGATTTCGTCAAGCTCGTATCTTTCTGCAACTCTACTTGAGCTCCCGGCACGGATAAAAACACCTCTCTGCCAGACAGTATATGGTTTATCTGAACCCTCTTCAACTCTTATCACAAGAATTTCATTGTCTCCAATCTGGCGTTTTATGCATTCAAACTTAGGCTCTGGTATGCAATGGCTTCTGATTACATCACTGACTCTGTCCTCGGAGTCCTTGTCTGATATTCCTTGAATCTGAGCATTGTCATCTACCCCCAGAAGAATGACTCCTCCCTTTGAGTTTGCAAAGGCAACTATTGACTCCACAAATCTATTTACATCTCCTGGGCGACTTTCTATCTGGCGTTTAAACTCGACCGTGTTTGATTCTCCCTGCTCTATCAACTGTTTTATCTCAAACTCAGGAATGTCGATTATTACGTCCTTAGGAAGTTGCCAGGCCGAGTGGAATTCCCTTTTGTCGAGCATCTCATTCTTTGACTTCGAAACAATCGCGATGTAAGCTGTCTCTGGCCTGAAACCGATGTAGACACGACCTTGGGAATCGGAGAAAGCGATGTCCTCATGTCTTATCAGTTCCCACTTTCGCAATAGCATTTGGCAATTATGTCGTCGATGCTTGCCTCTTTGGGTTCAATGAGAACTGACAATTCCTTTGCTCCTATTTTAACCTCTCTTATTCTTGCGTAATAACTGGGTAAACAGATTAGAATACCTGAAGAATCGCTCGTGAACGATCAATACCCAAAGCCTTTGATATGGCGTCATATGCATCTCTGAACAAAGGTAATTCTGGGGATATCAAAGGACCATGGTGGTTCACGGTTGTGTTAGGTGAGAAACGGAACCGTTTGAACGACCATTTAATATTCAGGTAATCGTCTCCGCTGTCGTACTCATACCCATTCGAAAGGACCCCGGGAGGGCTTTGAATATTGTATCCCTCTATTGAAAGATTGGCTTCACGATTCGGGGATAGACTAGTCACGAAATTTACGAATTATTCGAGAGAGATTAGACTTTCAATTATGGCGAAATTTCCATAATCCCATCTCCTCAATTCCCTTGAGCTATCTTTGGTGGAAAGCGGAAGAATCTTGGTAGCCATATTACGCCATTTCCCATCATATTTTGACATAGCACTCTGTACAAGGACACGACCGTAGGTTTCTTTTCTATTACGGACGATTTCCAGAATTTGTTGTTTCAGTTCTTCTGTGCCTGACACGAGTTCTCAACCGCGAATGTAGAACAAACAGAGATATTTTATGGTTTCGCAGTTGGCTTGAAAAGTGCAATGCAATTCTGAATTTCCTTTTTCTCTCTCTATTTTCTTTAGCTTCCATGTAACAGATTTAAGTTTGAGGTAATGATCAGCAAAGAAGCGAAAAGTGGCACTTCCTAAATGACCTACTACACTGTTAGCCTGGCTCTTCAAAAGGATTATGACATACTCACACTCATTTGAAACCACATACGATATGTCGCTCCTTGATCTACATCTTTTGAGATATTAAATGAACCTACATGGAATATTGGTTTATTTAACACTAGCGCGCGCTTGTATAGAATCTCCAAAATCGAAGGTCTACAGAAGCTATTTGTTTGTTGATATGCTTCAACAGATTGAAATAACTTCTATTCACTGTATTAATTTCAAAGAATCATATTCAATAAAACGAATAGAACGAGTACCAAAATAGTGAAGAATGACTTTTAAGGCTAGCTCATAGGTTGGTCTTTAGGCTCTGTGCAGATGCAGAACTCAAACAGACATGACATAATTCAGACTCTTAACCAACAACTGAGTAATGTACTAGCTGAATATGCAAAGCTAAAGAATATGCTAGGAGAATTCGAAACCTGTTTTAATGAATACTGTAGGAAATTTTGTCCCCTTGGGGAGGGATCAGGGAAAATACCGTGCGATATTCATTGCGAAAATTTTCAAATTCTGACCAGGATGCAAAACATTTTGGATCGTTACTTCAAATTATTGGCTAAAATATCAAGAACTTATTAGATTACCATCTAAATTAACCAAGCTTCTAAGAGAACTCTCTAGTCGATAAAAACTCTCAGGGCATCTCTCTTTTGACATGTTATGGGAACAGCGATGCCAAGTTGTATACAAATTCTAGCCATTCTTAAGGTCATAGTGGACAGCGCAAGAACTTACCCTTTAAAGTTCTTGACAATGAATTTGCAGGCAGATCTGCATTTTTATTAATCTGCATTAATGCATGAGAATCTTCCTCCATAAAGGACGCGTGCAATCATTCGCTTACAATATCTACGAAATTTCTGTAAGCCGCCAAGGCCTTCTTTCCTTTTTCTGTAATTACGTAAGAAACAGTTATTGCCTTACCAGGTTCTACTTGAATATCCCTATGAATCGCTTTCAACATTTCAAGCTGTCGCAGTCGAGAAGAGAGAGTAGCTGGGCTTCCCTTGAAAACACTATATATTTCACTAAATCTCATAGGGTTTTTCTCTAGTCGACTTAATATCTCAAATGTACCGCGCCGTGAAAAAATTGTTGCTTTCCAAAGATTCGCCCGTTTATCCCTCTGCATAACCATCATTAAACATATTCGAAGCTCTTTCTTATTAAGCTTAATCTCCCTTAAGTAAGTTAACTTTAATTAATCATATTAACTTCAGTTAAGTGAAGTAACCTTTATTATCTTGAAGTACACTTTGTTATATTGAAGCGCACTTAGGGTAATGAAGTGCACTTCAATAAATGTAGGGGGTAGATAATGTGCCACTGAAAGCAATTGACTTTAAGAAGCTTCCAATAGATGAGCACGTTAGATTATACACCGTGCTTTCAAATGCAAATAGGATACGCATATTATTTGCACTCTATCATAATCCCCCATCGCAAGAGATGATGCTTTCTTTCTCTAGACTTAAGGAAACCCTTGATATGAACCCTGCATTGCTAAACCATCACCTCAAAATCCTCTTGCGCAGTGAACTTATAGAAAATCCGCTGATAAGGCAAGGAGCAACCATTTCTCAGTATCACTTAACTAAAAAAGGTCACAAAACAGTCAAAGGAATGATTGAGGATTTGGGCGCTCGTGAGCAACAAAGAGAGTAGTCCCTATAGCATTCGATCTAATAGTTCGGAAAGAATATCGAGCCTTTCTAATGCATAAAGCTTCATACGAGGTGATAAGAAAAAATACTCTATGACGTTTTTAGCTACTTGCTGTTTGATAAATGGGCAAAAACCCTTTCTCTTCACACATTTCCAAGCAGTTCTTGGCGTCTTCGCTCTACACCAAGTGCTATCCAAACCCACTTCTGGTTCCAGAAAAATGCAGTCTTTATTATTGTCCCTTTGTTCCTTTGCATTTATCTCCCTAACTAAAGCAATGCCATATACCTCAAAAGTGCTATCAACTTCTAATCGGTTGAAACACCATTCAGTTTCGATATAGTGAGCCGCTGGAACTGAGTATATAATCACCGCTTTATGGGCTTCTTTTTCGATCATGAGTTTCAATGAATCACGCATGAAAATTGACTCAAATTCCTCTGGTCTCTTTTCGAAGTAGATCTTCCCTTTCTTTTTAAAATAGATTCGAAGACTAGTAACAGCTGCATGCCCTTTTTTAGCAACCAACCTACTAACAGTGTCAATAAATGGCCAAGTATCAAAGGAACCCAAAACAGCAATGACTTTTTTACCTTTTCCTTCAAACCTTTCTCTGAATTCGTGAATTCGGGTCTCAAGTTCTTCTTTAGCTTCTTCCATATCAAGTAACTGTTGTATATCACTTTCATTACCAGACATTAATCACAACAACACCCAGAATTTTGTTTATTAACGATACATTCAGTATTAGAGTTTTGGCTAATATTATGTAAGCATTTCTGTAAACATCTTACTAAGTGACAATATCAGCTACTATGAGTTTTATTGTTTGTGCAGCTTATAATATTTCATTCTAAGGTTTTTCATGTCCTTCTAATGCTCATCAACAAAATCTTTTAGCTTTTTGGGTTTTCCATGTCTTCCTAACACAAACATTCAGAAAAAGACAGAAAGACTTTTATGTATGGAACTTCTAATAATAATGCGTTGGAAATTCCCAAAGAGTTGTTATAGAATGTCCAAACACGTGTGGGCTCTCTTCGAAAAGGGAATGACTCCCTCTCAGGTAGTGAAAACCGGCAACTTCCCTAAAAGCACAGTGTACTATTCATATAAGGAATGGCTAAGAACTAGAGGAGGTAAATTGCCACCTCTCAATGTTTTCATATCTCATAGTATTGAGGACATAAATGTTGCTGTTCGTATGCATGAGTTGCTTTCGTTTAGTGGTATAGGAATTCACGTAGCCGAGTTCCAGCCAGAGCTAGGTGCAGACCTTGCCGGTAAGATTCGTCGCATGATTCAAAATAGTCATTATGTGATAGCTTTACTCACGCCAAGTGGGTTGAGATCAAGTTTTGTTAATTACGAATTGGGGTTGGCTGATATGCTGAAGAAGCCGATAATATCACTTGTTCAGAAAGGAGCTGAGTCAGAACTTCCAGCTTTTCTCAAAGGAAGGGAATATTTATCATTTGATTTAAATGACTCTGAATACACAATAGAGTGGGTTGTAGAATACCTCAATAAAATCAGACAGAAGAAAGCTGAGGAACAGGCGAACGCTATAGCTGGGCTTGTTGGGCTTCTTATTGTCGCCATATTTGGTGCAGCTATTTTAGGAATGCTTTTGGGTGGTAAAAAGGGGAAATAAACAATGTCATCAATATTGTTTCTTTCATGTAGTTTACGACCACAAGACATAACAGAAGTTAATGCGTATTTTGAACATGTTTTCGAATTTTACGATATGAAAACTCAAACCATAAATATACCTGGAATCTCAGGGGAGGACGTTCTTAGAATTTTGAGAAGAACAATTCCCATAGTTGATGCTATAGTCGTTTTGTGGGTGCCGCGATACTACATCAACGGTGCACTTCCTTCAATCTGGACCATCTTGGAAACAGCAATGGGACTTGCTGTGGATAAACCTATATATATTTTCTATGAAGAAGGCATTACTCTAGAAGGACCTCTGAAATCGATTGGCAAGATGCGTGTAAAGTTCAATAGATATTCTCTTGTTGAGGATCAAGAACAAGGAAGGCTTTGCAATTACATACGTTCTATTAAGGCAGATATTGACCGCAAGAAAAGTCAAGATGTTCTAAATGGGATTTTAAAGGGTCTCGGAATACTAGGTGGAATTGCTGTGATATTTGGTTTGGGATTCTTAGCTGGACGAGGAAGCAAAGAATGACAACAGACCGCGCGCGCGATAATAATCGGAAATTCCAGAGATAGCTTATCAGCTCACATTCTACGCAAATTATGTTGAAATAATTGACCTACTGGATTTCTAGGTTGACCTACTGGATTTTAGACGCGTTGGAACGCGTATTATGCGAAATAAACCCCAAAAACGGAATCGCGCGCGCGGTGTTTTTGGTTGTCATCTTAATCTACTCGGTCATAGAATATTTGTAGGATACTTCTTATCGAGTCTGTCTTTTTTTAGCTAGTCATCTTCTAACAGATGCCATGAGCGGAGAGTTTCCTCTTTTTACTTGTGTAGGCAATTTAGTATGCTGGGCTTTCGGAACTTCATTCACAAGTTGGCGCGCGTCATGTGAGGTGATTAAGTCTTCGCAAACAAGTACGTCGCAAACCTACCCAACAAAAAAGCTCTAACAAAATCAGACTTTAGCGCCTGCGTGGACTAGCTGCGTTCAACTCCATAGCGACCTAACGATTTCAGAATTTTGCGGATTTCCTGATCGGATAGGGGATTGTAGATAACGTTGCGCTTTCTCAGGTTTTTTATCCACTTGAAATATTCGAGATAGCTTTTGCGCATTTCATTCCCAGCCGGATTTAGCGCTTCTGTAACAAGTTCGGTTTGCCCATTCTTCAAGAGGGCCTTTATTACTTTTATTGTGGTGGCTGGACTTGGAACCAAACCTCCCCTTCGTGATTTGGATTTTGGCAGATATCTATAAACGTCTGTCTTGCGGATTCCAGTCTCTATAGACACTCTCTCAGGCACTCTTTTGCCAAAGGTCTTACACAAATCTTCGAATAGCTTCATGCGGGTTTCTCTAGGCAACAAACTGGCTATATTTCTCAACGTCGAATCCGATATTGACATCATGGACACGATTAGCATACTGCTAATTTTAACTAATAAATCTTGTCGATTGGCACAAAAGCGTCCAGAATCTGCCCTTTAGTTTAGCACACATTTTTCCTTCGGGACAATAGTAATGCACAATCGAAGAGGCGGGAAAAAACAGAACGATACTAGAATCAACTATAATGATTTTATCGTGAATCCTAAGGGCAAGATAAACATTTCAAAACTCAAGAGTTTCGCAGTAGACAAACTATTCCCTGGATCAATGTTACGCGAAATTCTGCTTCTCGAAGACAATGAAATGTGCGCGCTAACCTTCCTTGAAAGAGTTCCTATCTATCTTCGATTAGCCCGGCTTGAAGACAACCAAGGGAGGCGCAGATGATTTCTAAAATCCTTCGTAGAGAGCGCAAAGAATGCCTTGCAACAGTTGAATTTGATAGGTCCAGATTTGAAACAATTGCCGAAGTTACGGAGAAAGCGCAGAGAATGAAACAGAACCAAGGAGGGTTTTGTTTCAAAATCCGCCCCTTGTCTTGTTTCCAGCGACTGTTTCAAAAGTTGGACCTGAAATCTGCGGAGGTTCCAAATGGGCTATAGATTAACACTTAGTGACATTGCGTATATTTTGGATGGTTTTTATGGAGGTTGGAGTCTGAGGGAGATTTCTACAAATTTTAGAAGGAGATTTCACCTACCTATTTCGCCCAGTACTATTCTTCGCCGCACAGCTTATTGGATTAAGACTATGGACGAAGCTGTAGCCTATTTCGTAGAAACGGGAAAACCAGTACGCATACACGGTAGGAAGAAACAACTTGGGTTTAAGCTTCATTTTGGCGATTTTTGGGAAATCGACGAGATATATCTATCAGTGAAAGACACGAACCTTCCTTTGATTGTTGTAAGAGACTTGAAGACCGCCTTCATAATAGTCGCAGTCCTTGCTGAGACCGCCACTTATAAGGCAATAAAACAAGCGCTGGTGTTTGCCAAGGCTTCTGCTCGCAAATATCCTGCAGAAATTCGTGGCGATGGTTACCCTGCTTATCCAAGGGCCGTTAGAGCTGTATTTAGAGGTAGGACGGACTTTGCTCTCCATAAAAGGGTAGGAAGAATGGGCATGAACCAGTCTATCGAAGGAACATTCAGTACACTTCGAAGTTGGCTGAAAAAGAGGAGGGGTTTACACAGTATGAATTTATCACCTATTATCGTTAAAGGGCTAATTCTATATCACAATTTTGTTAGAGTCAGCGAGGTATTGGGAGGTAAGACGCCTGCAGAGGTGACATTGCATTGGCAACCAATAGATCCAACAGTAGGAGGCTGGTACTTTCTTTTGGGATTAGCGAAATATTACAAGAGAACCGTTTTGAGCTGTAAGAACCAGAACAAAGACTGCGATGATGGTTATCAGTTCTCTCTGGCTTCTTTTTTAGTTTGACTATCTACTGGACTAAGACCTCCTAAAGCAGAATGAGGTCTCATGAAATTATAGTAAAGCCTTAACCCCTCGAAGAGTTTCGAAGCGGAACCTTCGCTACTAAGTGTTCTGAAGCCTTTTATTCTTGTTTTTAACGTTTCGTTCAATCTTTCTATTATGTTGTTGTTTTTTGGGTCTGTAAATCTCGCTTTGAAGACATGGCTTACTTTGCCGTTGAATATATTTTTGACAGCTATTTGGTAGGATTTGAGTCCATCAGTCACAATTTCTTTGGGTTGATTCTTGGCGATTCTTAATGCTTCATTTATGGCTTTTTCAGCCTCGTCGCTGCTTCTTCCGGATGTGAGTACACTTGCCAGCAGAATCTTCGTATCCCCATTAAGCACATTCCATAAATAGTGTGCTTTACCCGATATTTTCACCACAGTTTCGTCTATATGCCACGTTCCACCGACACCCAGGATAAGCTCTTTCTCTAAGGGCTTCATTAGTTTAATGAAGCGTCTTATCCACCTATGTATTGTTGGATATGACACGGTTAGTGAGTAGATTCTATTCAGGTGGTCTGTTATCATTCTAAGGCTTAGTCCTTTGAAGTATAGGTCAGCTGCCACAACTATTGCAAGCGGATTTCCTTTCAACCCTTTACTCTGGCCCTTGTCACTGAATCTATGCTTGCATACTTTGCACTTATACCTCTGAGCCGTGAAGCCCTTGTTGTGAATCAGTCCTTTCCTTATTACTCTATCTGAGTGGCACTTGGGACATTTGACCTCATTTGCCTGAAAGTTGGCCATTAGTATGAACGGTAGTCTATTAAGGAACATTACGGCGTACATGTGCTTGCACGGCTGACCTCTTTTCGCATAATCTTTGCATTCGCAATTCCAGCCTTTCCCGCTCCACGTTATCTTGTACCAGCGCTCTAAGGTTGATGATCTGACCAGGTAAGTGCCTTCATTCAACTTCTTAATCATACCTCCTTTGGCTACAATTGCCAATCCTCTCATCTCTCTTCTATTAAATTCCCTTCTGACAACCATAGCTTATGCCTCAGACCTGTGAACTCCCAGCTTCTCGGTAATTGTCTCGAGGACGCAGGGCAAAGTTTCTATTAGAGCACCTGCGAAGTCCTGGAACATCTCTTGTAGCTCTTGTTGAGATGGTTGATAGTTAAGATGTTGTGAATGTTGACATTTTGCTGGTGGTGGAGAGGATAAGAGTCTGTTAGCTCTCAGGCATATCATTCTCACGAACTCCATCAGGAGAGGCTCGATTTGCTGAGCTTTGAAAACTAGGACTTGTCGCTTCCTTATTCTCCAGACCACTATTATGCTATGTGACTCTTGTAGGAGGTACCGGAAAAGTTGGGATAAGGACAGTGACTTACCAGTCTTGACTTCAACCATCAGTTCGTTTCCGCAACATTTCAGATTTATTCCATATCTTTTGATTGTAATTACTATGTCAGCTTTTCCATATTCTAGTTTGGCTTCAGTTGAGATCACAACGTTGTATCCCATTGCTTTCAAGAAACTGGAAAGTTCTTCAACTAACACGTTGACTGCTAGCACGTGACATTCCAAGTACAAAGCGTCAACATCATTACGTTCAGCTTGTTTTGATAGCTTCCTAGTTATGCAGCAAAGACAGGGTGATTTAGCGATGACATCAATAATTGCAGCTTTACGTGGTTTACCATTTGAGCTATATAAGCTGAAGCGTTGGGCAACTTCAGAGCACACTTGGTCAAGCAAATTTCGGAAGCTTTCGAAGTCAGCTTTTTTGATATGGAGAAATGGCTTTGCCATTGCAATAACAGTTTCAATCTTTACGGGATTTCCCATTTCGAATTGCCTCAATGGATATCTGTGGTTATCTAACGTTATCTAACGCTTATATTTAAAGATTACTTTAGATTACTACAAGTGAAATTTCGTGGGCAAGATAATTGTAACCTTAACAGATCAAATTGAAAAGAGACTTCGAGAGACAGTGAAAACTAAATACAGTAATAAACGGGGAGCTTTGAGCATCATAGTGGAAGAAGCATTAAAGAACTACTTAAAAAAGACTAATGGATAACCACTCTTCTAACTGATAACTCGTTGGCATATTCGCGCGCGCTTCTCCAGTTCTCACAGATTCCAAGAAGCTTCTTGAAAACTTGAGATTCCAAAATCTATCCCCTTTGATTTATTGCCTAGTATCTCTCTTATGATTTGTGGAAAACCTCTGATTAAACAGATGTCAAAGTTCCTTGGGTACCGCAAGGGTTATTATACTTTTCAATTAAATGGTAATAAATGCTTCAATTTTTTGTTAGAAGATTGGCTAGACATGCACAAAGCCTTGCAGACTACTATGACGCTCAGTTTTACGAAAATGAATTTTGGAAAAAAGAAGAAGCGAGAAGAAGACTGTTTGAGAGGATCCCTCTTTGGAAATATCCTACTAAGGAAGAATGGAACAAGGCAAAGGTCAAGTGTGCCAAAAACTATAGACGTTGGATAGGAAAAAACCCACCAAATGAAATGAGGATAAGGGATGGTGTCTTCTCCTCGAAAAAAATCTCCCTAACCAATCCTCAAGAAATAAATGGTTACCTATCTCAGAAGTACCATTATTACCTTGGTGAAGGCCAATATGGTAAGCCAACTTTACTTCTAGGCAAGATAGAAGAATATAACGAATTGGGCGAAATTCAAGAATTGATCATATCAGATGAGATCGCATGTAATATCAGTCTCATTACACCAGCCATTTTCAACATAATCCCAAAAAGAGCTATTGGAAGATTAACACCAGTGAAACATGAAATTTGGAGATGGATCAACGCTTTAGAGTATGAAAAGGTCTCAAAACCCAGGCTGTTCTTCATCTTTGAAAGCTTTTCACATTTTGGTATTGAAAAAGATAAGTTGAAAAGAAAATTATTGAAAGGTTCATCAAAAGTGGACAAGATTGCAGAAATCTGGTTGAAGAATTCTATTATGAAACATGAAGAAGGACATTATGTGGTGAGTGAAATGCAGCGATTCCCTCTGGAAACACTGGGCAGAGCAGTTGAAACAGCACGTGCCCACAGGAATGGAGAATTGGAAGATTTTATACGTGCAGTCCACGATTCTCTTGCAGATACTGTGCAAGTGGGTGAGATAAAAGGAAGATATCTATCCATATTAGATACTGAAGAACCTTACAGAACAGGGTTGTTATACTCTACGCTGATGACAATCGTTACACCATTTCGTTATAAGTTGAAGGTTCTTTTGACGCTTGAATCAGAAATGATCATAGCTGCCTGCGATTATAAGGAAACGAGGGATGACAGCATCTTGAGATTAGCAAATAAGAAAATCTTTGACAGAAGTTCGATATACGGTAGAAGAATTAAAAAAGATTGGAACAAGTATCAGACACTTTTGGCCATAAAAGAAAAAGCTTATGAAGATACAGAGAAACCAAGGGAAAATGCAGAAAAAGCTTTAAGAGAATTGGTTTCAACAGCAAAAAAATATTAGCACGCGCCATTCGAGGTTGGTCCGAAAGGCACTGCAATCTGGCTACGAACAAGATGCATTTAGCCAATGCTGGCATACCCCAATTGTGTTTTTCTCTTTCAAGAATTTACGTCGTTTAAGATTCAATCGAAGATTCTTCCACAAAATCATGTGGACTAACCGAAAGAATTATGAACCGAATTATTTAGATTGAACTGGTGTTGATTGAGGGTTTTACAATCGAGTGGAATGAGCACTGACAACACAGATTGAAACTTCAAAAAGCGAGACAAGGAATTTGCGGATAGTCTTCGCATGCTTCCTTCTAATTTCTGCAGTATTGGTTCTATTTCCTATGATAAGAAATTATCTGAGAATAAGCGAAGCACTGCAACAACTTGAAGAATTTCTAGGAGATTTGGATGACGACATAATACTAATGAGAGGTGAAATACTTTGCTTGATATTAGGTTTCATATTTCTTTATGTTGCAGTGTTCTTAATCTTAGATTTGATTCCGCCAGAAAAGAGGCGTAATTCAAATAGTCAAAACTTGGAGCAGTCCATGGAATAAGTTAGAGTAAATGGGCGTAAGGTGTTACTAGATGATGAAGCATGAATGGAAATCCGAAACGTAAACGGGGCAATAGTCTAATATTTCTCGGTGTCATGTTTCTATTTCTCTCAGCATATCTGTTCAATCTTATTGGTCAAGGACTTGGCCCCTACGCAAACATCATGGGTGCGTGGTCGATGGCTATAGGGATTCTTCTTATTGCTATAGGGTTCATTACATTTGGACTGTATTTGAGAACCAGAACTTAAAAGAAAACAGCTTGCGCCTTAGAATCAACATGATCTCAGGTTTTCTCTTCTTCAGTTAAGTACTCTTAGCACGCGCGATCTGAGCGGCTTTCTGCGTTTTACCTTTGAAATCTTCGAGGTCACTCCCACACACACGAACTCTTGCTTCAGTGTGTTCATCCATAAATGTTGCTATCAAGTATTTCGTAGTTGTCATTCTTCCAGCCTCGGCCATTTCCAAGTTGACCAAATCTTTGAGATAATAGCTCTCAGTTAATCCATGCTTTCCCACTGGTTCATATATGAGCCTTTGATTTGTAAGTCCCCAGATCCCCACTGCGGACACGCCTAACGCAATTTCCCTAACGCCGGGAACTCCCCGTCCTCCAACCATTACTTTCAATATGTGCTCGCCAGGTTCAAGTTCTGTCTCGATTGTAGGGTTTTTTTTGGCTCTTATTAGTTCCTTCAGCTCATTCACATCAGCAACCAAATCAGAAATCCCTGGGTCTAAGAGTTTGCCTAGCCTTTTTCCCCATCTCTTCACCTTTTCTTTCATAATTCAAAATCTGTCGGCTTTAGATTATATTTGTTCCGCTAACTACGACGGAGCGACCATGATGGGTAGCGCGCGCGACACGAGTTTGTTTTTCTTCTTCTATGTACTATGACTGGTAGGAATGTTATCATGAATAATAGGAAAATAAGAAATAGTGGAAACTCTGGAATGACTGAATAGTCTTCTCTCAGTTCGATTTCGTGAGGATTCTGGCTTCCTGGGTAGGCTGTGCCGTTCAGGTCATAAGTGTCAATCAGTGTATTGTTGGCTGAAACTGATTGGATTACTATCCTGTATTCGCCTGATCCTGTGCCGGAAGCGCTAACTAGATACTCACCTGGAATCGGATCAAGAATAGTGATTACCTGAGGTTCTGAATCTTTTCCTGAGTATTCCGCATACTCTTCTCCCAAGTGTCCTGCTATCTCGTTAACAACGGTATCGCTACTTGGATCGTATCCTATGCGGAGACCGTCTGGTGCAGTTACCAAAATGTTCACTGGTGACAACACTATAAAACTGACTTTTTCCACTTTCCGTAGTAGATAGCTTGGATCGTTCCATCTTCTTCGTATATATATGTCATCTTCATTTTTTCCCCATGGTGCAGGTATTTCACCAAACATTTGCGGCCATTCAGGATCAGGTTCTTCCACCAATACAATTTCAAAGTCATCAAGGTCCAGTTCTCTTCCGCCATCGCAAAACTCAGCGTAAGGCAACTCTTCAAACGAAACTCCCTCATGGCTTACTATCGGCACTGTAACAGTATGCATTGGCCTACACAGCCCAAAATCATCACTCCATGGGTATGAAGCATGGGAATGTCTGGCAACATGGACTACAGGATGGGTGTCACCGACTTTTTCGACTGCACCTGCAGGGTAATTAGGGTTTTCCCAAGGAACCAAGTCCCATGAGTCTTGGTATTCTCTAAGGGCGCTCCACCAGACTCCTCCACTATGATGGAAGTAGGCTACCCATTGGGGTTCAGGTTCAGGCTCTTTCTTTTCCAGAAAAATATAGACGCTTTCCCAATCATTGTCGTGCGCACCTAGAAAGGGTTCCTCCCACATTTTGGGGTCTCTAGCGTAATAGAACCAGTATTGAATTACAATAAAGTCTTTGTATACTGGTGTGAAACTAAATTCAGCCCAGTCACGCCAATCTCCTTCAACTGTATGAACATACACTTTTAATGGCCAAGTGCCTTCGTCGAAGTTGGAAGGATTATTCCAGATGTTAGTATCATCGTAGAAGAAATCAGTAGGATAGAATGTTTCTTCTTCATCAAAAATCAAATATGGAAAGTATTTTTTTGTCAAGTCGGGCGGTTCGTATAATATGGGAGGAAGGGTTATTTCATCTATAAGTTCATCCGATAAGTCGTACAATTCAAACCGTATTTCGTATTGTTCGTTGGGCACGAAGAGTTTATCCAAATCAGAAAACGTATGGGAATAGGTCGCATTGCTATATTCGGTAGTTTCATAATGTTTTTCATCTAAGACAACCTTGTTATCCTGAGAGTCAACTACGGAGACAAGTAATTCGTAGTCTTCTGAAAAGGCATTGTGGTTATAAATGGAACAGTTTGCGTTAAGTATATCATTTGATGTTACATAAACTTCACGCTGAACATTATACCAGACCAATCCTTTGTTGAAATCAATAAAAAGCATTTTATTTCTATCATTTTTGTCCTGAAACCATATATAGCATCTATAGAGTAGATCACTAAAACCACCTATGCAAATAGAACCTTTAGACAATTTAGGAGTCCCCTGGATTATGATGAAGGTTGGGTCCCTACCCGTATATGAATCGAATCCAGTCCTGACGTATTCTTCTAATTTTCCCCATGGTACAAAGACGTGAATATTCGAATTCAACATTTTATCCCATATCCAATAAAAAAGTGCTCCAGAGGGATCATTAACGTAAGCTCCGCTTGAATTGAAGCCGGTAATAACAATGTAATGGTACTCGTCACCTCTGTTGACATTTAGTATAGCAGGATACCCAAAGGTCAAATTGGATTCTATGGAATTCCATATCTCATGTTTAAACGAGTAATACTTGCCTTCTTTAACAGTTAGTTCAGGAAAATGTTCTCGTACATATTTCGTCAAGTCTTTTCCATGTATACCCTGGTGTTTAGGTAATCCACCTTCTTGAATGTCTTTTGCTATATCCCAAACATGAATATCTTCTCCGTAGTATCTTAAGATCATAGCAAGGCAAGCAGGGCCACACCAATCGGTGTTGTCTTGCCATTCATACGGGACTGGTAAATGTATTTCGGGAGAAATTCCTCCGCGAATCTCAATATTCAATGTTGTTGGATAAACTTGTAACCAAATCACTTCACAATATACAGGACTCGGATATAGAATATTTCCATTAGTAACGATATCTTCTCCATCCGAAACAGCATAAATGATGTGCCCAGAATCTAACGCTGCAAAAGCCCCCACACCTATGGGCCAGACAGCATCCACAGGAAGCCAGCCTATGTTTGGCAAATAGATTATTACCCAAGCATGTCCCAAGAGCCTTATATCCAACCCCTTATCAGTCCAGGACGCTTTCGCCGTCTTCAATGGAATAAAGCCTATTCCAGTAACAATCTGAGCGGGAATTCCAACTGCGCGAGATATAGCTATGAACAGGTTTGCGTAATCACTGCAATCTCCTTTATGGGAATAATAAGCCCATAAAGCACTGTGCTCCTCCGTTTGCTCTTCATAGGTTAGATAGCTATTCACACTTTCAAGGATCAGTTCAGCTTTATTAAGTGGGTTTGTTTCATTTCCTATGATAGAAGAGGCAAGTTCCAGAATTTCACTTGAATTGCTTTCAAAGAGCCCCTCAATAGGATGGGTATATTTCTTAACTCCATCGGGAAAAACTGTTCCCACATCTTTAGGGCTTAAATCAAAGTGTACTGATTGCACCTTGACTTTCTGGCTCACAACTACACTCTTGGTTTCTCCTGCAGACAAATTCCCCACAAAAATCATAGCCTTTCTGGAATTTTCGTTAATTGTAAGAACTGGAAATATTGGAGTGTTGTCAAGTCCAAAGAACTCACCGAGAACCCTTTGTTCAGCCCATTCTGTTTGGTTCTTCAAAAGAAATACTTCCGCCGTAACATTAGAGGCCGGAGAAAGTCCCACGTTCTTAAACTCGTACTCCATCTCTACCACATAAACACAATCTTCGCTAGTGTTCACCACTCTTGAATTGGAGATAACTTCAACATTGCGTTTCTCCAAGTGAATATCCACACTTGAAATTGTAAAAGACCGGACATTCACTGAAAGAACGCCAATCAACAGTAGCAATAGGAGTACATAGCACTCATGAGCCACTTGAGTTCTCTCCTATCAGATTATTTCATTAAATGTTTTAAAGGATATTGGTAATAATACTTCCTTCTTTTTTGCAATCTCTGTTACCAGCGCTCGCGTTCTGGAAGAATAGGAAATCTGAAATAGTTTTCCTCTGTGCCCGCTTCATCCATGAACGCACGCGACTTTATTAGTACCTCAGAGATATGTAGAAGCATGAAATTATTTCACAAACATATTGTGAGGTTCAAACTGATACCGCCTTTGAACCCAAAAATATTAAGTGAACTAGATGAAATAGATGAGGAAGAAATCTCTAATCCTGAAATTGCCCAACAGTTGTTTTTGATCAAGCATTGTGAAGAGTTTTTTAAAAAGGCTGAGAAGAGGTTATTATCGAAAGTATTAGAAGATATTGGTATTATTCTGGAAAAAGGGTGGTGTTTGGAACTGTCTGAATTCGATTTGAACCACGTACACGTCTGCAAAGAACCGTTTGATCGAATATTCGACATTGATATTCTATTGTCTCACACCAAATTGTTATATCATGCATCTGAAAAACAGTCTTTGATGCCTCAATATGCTAATAGAAATATCAAATCTTCAATGACATCACAACCAGAACCAATCCCCATCAATTATGAAGAGTTCATTGACAATAGTGGTTGGAAAACCTATCAATTCACTCAAGTGATTTAGGATGGATGGAATATGGAAAGATCATATTTGAGAAAAATCCAAAAGGACATTTCAAATTGAAAGGGGGAACAAGACTGTTTATGGGAGGATTGCTACACACTCGTCTAATTAGATATATCAAACTAGGGCAAAAAACCAGGATGAAAGAAAGACTAGAGTATATAGATTAGAGAATAATCTACTCTCTCGCGGGTGCGAAAGACGGACATGCAAGGGCTAGAACGACGTGGACTCGGCCACTTTTGCTGGGCAACTTAAAGATCTTGTGTTCTACGCTCAGGTTGAGCCCCAAGCGCGCTAGACGAGCTATGCACCTTAATCTAGTGAAGTTTTACAGTACGGACAGAGCCTGACTCCTTCCGGCACTGATCTCCCACATCTGTAACACGTTAGAGTGCGTGCGGGTTGTGATTTCATGCCCGAATCACCAGGTTGCTTTTCCTCTTTTCTTAAAAGCGACTCAACAAAGCATGCAGCAACCATTAGGCAGCCCCCAATTATTACAACATATGGTGCATATTCAACACCCAAGAGCTGTATTGAAAGAAAGGTCACTCTTTTCGATTCAACAGCTACTACCCACGATATTCCACCGATGATAGTCGCAAACCCGGTCAAAAAACGTATTACTAATGGAAGTACCTTTGACTGCCCTATTCGATCAGACAAAGAAAATACTGCACCAATTAGAGAAAGAAAATAAAGTGCTGCACCAAGCAAAAGAAGTGAGTCATTCATTATCAAGGTAGTGATTAAAGGCTCCTTGGGTTCCTCACCTGGGCTTTCAACAATGCCTGTTGTCGCCATATTCCACATACTCATGGAACCTAACAATGGCAACCTAATCCATGGCATTATAAAAGCAACCCAGATAAGAACCGCACCAATAATTGCTAGTATTCTTCCTTCATGCATCTCTTCACTTTCCTTACCTAAACCGTCGTGAGTATATCTTTTGAGTTATTAAAACATACGCCGTAAGATATTAATTTTGGAAGCCTGCAATATAAGAAACCGGTAAAGGTCATAATGTCTATCCCATCAATTGTTCTCACAGTAGTCTTGACTGCAGTTGTTTTGCTGATAATCAGTGCAGTGATGCGCGGTAAAGCCGAGAAAGTCAAAGAGATCGATGGAGAACCTGTAATCATAGGAGACGCAGCAAGCCTATGCAAAGGACGAGCCGCCATGTATGGTGGTTATCTTTTCCTAACTAAAGATCGCCTAGTATTTAAACCGTCGAAGCTTGGAGGTTTTGGCAAGAAAGCTGATATCCTACTGCGTTCAATCGTAGAAGTCCATTCGAAAAGAAGTTTAGTAGGTGAAACAAACATTCTGCACATTATCAGTTCTACCGCTGAACATAGTTTTATGGTCAACAACTTGGACACTTGGCTTATCAAGATAAATGAACTTAGAGAGAGGAACTCGAAAAAACCGCAAGGCGAACCAAAGAAATAAATTAAGCCTAGCGCGCGCGGGGATACTTCTAACATAGTAAGCGGATACATAATGGTTGAAAGCCTAAATGAACCTTGGGAAACCGGAGAAACGCATACGATGACTGTAAAGGTCAAACCAGAAAATATAGGCACTCTCACTTTCTATGTCAAGACTGTGAGTCGTGCTGAAGGCGTGACCTATTATGACCCAACTCCAGAGACAAAGGATCAACAAGACGAGTACGTGTATGCCTATGAGATAGACGTTCAGAACCTAGTAGAGAAATACTGTCCGTATCTTATTTTCGACGAGGAAGAAACAGTCTATCCAACTGACTTCTTCCACGGCGACACTGAAATCTCCAATAATCCTTCCGACTATGATGTCACATGGCCAACAAAAGTGTATGCTCACACCGTGGAAGGGTACTGGCGCGACTGGGCGGAAGTCTCTCTCACACCAGTATACAAGGGCTTCTTGGTCATTCAATACTGGTTCTACTACGCTAAAGACCCAAAGATGTGGGAAGAGCCCTTTCTAGGCTCACACGATCACGACTGGGAAAGCATCTACATTTTCCTAGAAAAGAAAGAGCCTGAACCAGAACCTCAATATGTGGCCTACTTCCACCACAGCGGTGGAGTCTGGTGGAGTGCCCTTAGAGAATACCAAGATTCATGGGACTTGGTTCCATGGGACAACCTTGTTGTCCCCGCGTGGGGCGTCGAAAATGTTTTTGAGACCCATCCAGTCGTCCACGTCGCCAGACATTCCCATGTTTCATATCCATGGAGTGACCATCTTGGGCTTGCAAAACCGTTGCGCCCTGTAATAGTGCCAATAGTGACTCACGATAGTGTAGACTTCATTGAACTACCACATCCTGAGCCTTGTGATGGAGGGAGAGAGTTGAGTCCTGATGACTTTGAGATTGTGTTGGTGGAAGAACCTGATCCTGAATGGCCGCAAATGTTTGGTGAAATACCTGCACCATGGGGAAAAAATGAAGATGACACGTATGTACGGAGAAGATGGAATGATCCAAGCTATGTCTTACGAATAGTGGAGAAAATGGGTTTCATAACGTTATCTCCAGTAAACTTTTGGTAACTACGCCGGATGGTCTCCGCATAGGATATGATCCAACCAGCGATACAGTGGTTAACGAGATAGCAGAACAATTGGGAGAAGAGTACGCAGAATACTCAGGAAAAGACACTGAACATCAATTAATAACCATCCTCGACCCCGATGCAGGCGAATATTTAGTTAGCGCTTCAGGCACAGGAACAGGTGACTACAAAATAATAGTACAGTCATTCTCAGCCAACAACACACTCATAAGCGACTATGAAGTAAATGGCACAGCCTCCTCTGGAAGCCAATATTCTCATGAGATCGAATTGAGAGAAGACCATACAGTCATTCCAGAGTTCCCATCACTCATTCTACCACTATTCATGATAGCAACACTACTAGCAGTCATAATTTATATGAGAAAACCAGAAAAGTAACATCAAACAAAATTGAAGTAGGAAAGTAAGATTGGGCGAAAAACCCAGGCTTTTTGTATTGTTCTTTGACGGAGAAATGCTTGGGGTCCTTAGGAAAAGATACGGATTCGGTTGGGTGGGTGGCAACCTCAAAGTGTTCCTTGAGAACGCTAGAAGACAGAAGTTTGACGTTTGGGAGATAAGCAAAGAGAAACTCAGTGAATGGAAAAGACATGTTGAGGAACTAGGTCAAGACCCCTTGTAACTGCAAAGGACGTCGCAAAAGTGGCACTCTTCGGTCCTTTTGCAAATATCAAGATATTGATGCAAGTTGTCACTTAGCGAAAACCTCTGGAAAAACATTCTGTAAAGCGCGCGCTAGGCAAGTCTTTCATTTTTAGCCTACCCTTAACATTATAGGTTATAATATAATATGAAGCCAAGGAGACGCTTGTAACCTGTGAATTTAGTAAAAGAATATATTACCGCGGATAAAAAACTTGTCGAGTGGCGCTTAAGGACCTGATCTATGAAGTGTTTAGAGAGCCAGCTTTTATCATGTGTTCAGTGCAGATCTTTCGTTTATAGAAGATTTCTCCGTAAATGTTATTTTGAAAATGCAAGCACTATGTTTATGGGAGAGGAGAATGTTGAGTAGAACTTTTTCTGGAATAATCCTGACTCTACTGCTGGGAGGCATTTTAACATCAACATTCACTATTCAGCTGACTAAAGCCAGCGGAGCGATTCACATATACGCGGACGGAATTGATCCTCAAACACATTGTATTGAACGTAACGGAGACGCCTACACCTTTACATGCAACGTATATGATACGATTGTGGTGCATTGCAGTGACATTGTGATTGATGGCGCAAACCACACTCTTGAAGGAACGGGAAGCGGAACAGGAATAGCTGTTACTACTGTTTCAGGCTATATGAATGTGACAATAAAGAATTTGGAAATCAAGGATTTCGCCGTTGGCATTGACCTCCATAGCTTCAATAAAGGCGTAATATCTGGGAACACGATAACAAACAATGGGGACGGTATCCAAATCAGTGGTTTTGGCCAATTCTCTTCTTATGGAAACATTGTTTCGGGAAACGTGATAACAGACAACGAAAATGGAATTATCATAGAGGGCGCTGTAGGTTGCAACGTTATTTCTGGGAACACGATAATGAACAATGGCAACTATGGCATAGCTCTTATTACTTGGATGCCGCTTCATTCTCCTGCTACAAGGAACATTATATGTGGAAACACGATAACAAACAACAGTAAAGGTATCTATCTCAGCGAATGCTCAAACAACCGTTTTTACCATAACAACTTTGTAAACAATGATGAACAAGCTATCGTGGATAATGCTGCAAACTTTTGGGATGACGGGTATCCTTCCGGTGGCAACTATTGGAGCGATTATGCTGGAGTTGATGGGTATCAAGGGGCGAGGTATGAAGGGGCGGATCAAAGTGTTTTGGGCGGTGATGGGATAGGCGATATTTCTTACGTTATTGATGCAAATAATACAGATTTTTATCCACTCATGAAAACTTGGGATTCTCCACCACCGTCTCCTCCAAAACTTGTTGAATGTATATTTCCGAAGTGGCTCTTGGCTCTTCTGTTTTTGTTGGCTGTGCTTGGTGGAGCTAATCTTGTTGTCATTGTCGGATTTGTGTTGTGGTGGGAGTATGAAAGAAAGAAAAAGTAAGATTTGGAATGCATCGGGTTCCAACAGCACGCGTGTCTCTTTGTCCTTTCTATTTATAACTTACTTCATGGAATGTTTTTCACTGCCAAAACGTAGTTCTTGTTGCGGAGGAGGATAGTTCTTCACTTTTTTGTTTTCTGTCATGATTGCTAATCTTTCTTGCCATTGTTTCTTAGTTTTCTGCTTAGTCTGTCCTCTAATGTTCTTTTCAAGCCATTCGCGCGCGCTCTAAATTTGAGTCTGCAATTTGCGGATTCTAAACTTTTTTATTTTTGTTTTTCAGTCTTCGAAAATGACAACTAGTAACACGAACAAACAAACTGTAAGATTCTGAAGAGTAAAAAAATTAAGTAAAGAAATTTAGCGTCATCCACGATCTCATTATTTACAGCAGAATTCCCGCGCGCGCTTTGAAGCCTAAAGGCAATAAATGAATATGTACACCTTTGAGTTGAACCTCTCTCTTTTCACTTTCGAAAGATTGAAAATGGGTTTTATCTGATCTTTGTAGGTTGTCCACACCTAAGACAACGGGGACTCTGTAAGGGATTCAAAAACCCACATTTCGGGCATTCAACAACAGCTATAGTCTTGTCGCCAGGTGCCAGATCAGGTCTTTCCTTTAACAGCATTCCCAGGTCTATGATTTGGCCCCTCGTCAAACCTGATCGTCTTCGCGCGCGCGTTGATCTTCCCAGAAGCCTTTGTGCGCGTTCAATGTTATCCCGTTGGTTTAAAGCGATAGAGAGCTCCAAGGCCTTTTCCAGGTCCAGTGTAGCCGCCTTTTGATCGCCCAACCGTAGCTTGCATTCGCCTCTGTATAGCAGACAGTCTGCGAAACCGAGTTCGAGACTTTTGTATAATGATTTTCCTCTCTCATATACGGGTAGTGCTTGGTTGAAGTTGGATACAGCATCCGTGAATCTGTTCTGGTAGTAGTTGCACATCCCTTTATCATACCACGAAGCCCCGCGTAACATTAGATTGAAGTCGTAGTGCCGAGTCCTTTCCAAATACCAACCTGCTGCATCCAAACATTCCATTATCTTTTTGAAATCTTCAGGGGTTTTCCTCCGGCGACTGTAGAGAAGAGTTTTCGCCAACCAAAGATAGGTGATTCCGAAGAACTCTGCGTCTCGGAATGAAACGATTTCGTCTGCTTCACCTTCTATCTGGTCTTTTGAAACAACGGAGGGTGCATGAACACTTTCACGTCTAACTCGGTTTTCTGTCACATGAATTTTCCAATGTTCAATGTCAGACTTTACTTCGCGAAAATTGTATAATTTGGGTTTTGGCCTAATCTCCAGAGCTTTTTGAAGCAGATCCATCGCGTTTCCATAATTTTGTATCGCAAAGTTGCAGAATCCAGCAGAATACAATAGGTGGGATTTTGCTTCAGCGGCGGAGCTTATCGTTTCGTGTTGCTTGCTTGTAAGACCTCCTGAAATAATGACACTGGATATAGCTGCTCTGTCAGTTATCACCAACATTGGAATCAGCTTTCGAAAAGCGTCAAATTCATCTTGTGACATCGTGTCAATACGTTTGGCAAGATCTTCAAAGATACGTGCAGCTTTCGATCTCTCCGCGTACGCCCGTGAATGATAGTTATCAATACCTTCTTTCAACACTCGTACGGATTCATATTCTCGAGTTATCAACCTAGATAGTTTTTTGAAAAAGCCCATCTCAAACTTCTACTCTAGTATATTTCAAGAGCGCGCGCTAATAACATTTTCTTCCTTTCTTCTTTCAACGACCTTCCTCATGGCTTTTAATATCCTCAACAAACAGTTTAGTAAGGACCTCATGAGAGAGAGTTTTTGGCCAATAACTATTCTCCTTCTTGTTGTTTGGTGTCACTCTTCTTTTTGTGTTCACTGGAGTTTCTCACGCTTTGAATTGTCTCAGCAAATTCTTCCCTTTGGCGAGTGAGGACTTGAACGTGCTGGTCTTCTCTATCGGCTCTGAAGGTCATTGCTACATGTTTTCCATGCAAAAAGCCTTTATCAACTAACTCTATATTCTTCAATTCACTCAAAAGATAAGAATGGACATCTGCTTCTTTCTTCGTCCAGCCAGGGAGAATTATGGCTCTTTTCAATTCCGGATATTCAATCTTACCTTCATAGATGAGTCTTCGGTTTGTCACGTACCATCTTCCAAGTGAAATAGTTCCTCGCTTGAACAGTCCTCTCTTTTCTTCATCGGCAAGTCCACGACCACCATGAAATTGTTTAATGACAAACTCTTCCTCCTCGAGTTGGATTCCAGGAGGCTTCGGTCGCATTCTGTTTACGGTCAGAACCGTCCCAATTACAATCCCAATGATTATCCAGAACCACCACTGTGTCAGGATAGACAAAATGTTAACAGTCCACGAGGCTATCCACTCTGTCGACGGGTTTTTTACAACTTGGTAGCAGTTATTTAAGACCCAAACACGTTTTCCAGGAGTATTATAGGTTACTTCGAAGCTAATCCAACCGGTTCCATTTGCGACATATCGTGTTCCATTTACATATACGGTCGCTCCAACAACGTCGGAATCCAGTAACAGCCAATTCGCAGGTGCACTCGTACGATTGTGAGGATGTAGCTTAACGTGGAAGGCAACTGCCACTCTTTCGTCAAGATCACACTTTTCATGGCTAGTCATAGCCTGATCAACAAGCATCAATACCAAAGGGTGGTCATCTTTGTAGCCATAGACACGTGATATATAATATGGATCTTCACCGATCCCGTCTCCGTCCGAATCAATACCTCTATAGTCGCTCCAGTAGTTCCCTTCCAAAGAAGGCGGGTCATGCCAGAGGTTTGACTCCACATCATACCCTGCTAGATATGCTTGGTTGTGGTTTTCAACGAATCTGTTATGATGAAGGTTATTTTCGCCTGAGTCAATAACCTCTACGCCGTAGGAGTGTCCTGAGATCGTGTTCTCGCATACGGTGTTGTTACTGGAGTATTCTAGTAAGAAGATTCCATAGGCAGTGTTGTTAATGATGCTATTTCTGGTTATGGTATTCTCTGTTGAAGCACAGAGATAGATACCTCGGGAGTTGTCTATTATGCTGTTGCCCCGGATAATGTTCCTGCTTGAAAAAAATAGAGTTACACTGTAATTGTTCTGGGTAATAGTATTTCCTTCCACTATGCTATCATAACATCCTAAACAGATCGCGTCGTCTTTGCATTCCGTGACTCTGTTATTTCTTATTAGATGTTTCCCGCCCAGTAAGCTTGCGTAGATTCCATTGCGACAATTCCTAACATTGTTTTCTTCCACCTGTACGTACCTTTCCCATCTAATGCTGATACCACTGTCAACACTGTCTGTGCCGCTCTTCTGCACCGTGAATCCGCGAATAGTCACATTACTTGCTTCTATGGAGATGACGCTTCCAATTCCCTTTCCATCAACTATTGTGATATCTTTATTCACACCAAGAAGTGAAATAGACTTGTTGATTACAACATTTTCATGGAATTCGCCTGCGTCTACACGTATAATGTGTCCATCCAATGTTTCAGGAGCATCTATTGCCGCTTGAATTGTTGCGTAGCTCAATCCTGTATCAGCATTGTGAACTGGAAGTTCAGAACTTCCTTTTGCGGTTATATTGGAGCCGATCAGAAATACTGTGAATGACAAACATAAGATTGTGAAGAAAGTCAATACAGTTTTATCCATTCTATGCTACTCCATAAAATCTTTATTCAGCCTTAAAACATATAATGCTTTTTCTTGCGTCTGGAAACGCGCGCGCGCGGACAAGAAGAAAGGCGATGCGAGATTTCTAATTCATTCACATACCAGAAGCTGAAGATACTTGGAATACCTAAGAAAGCATAAAAAAGGCTTCCGCAAACTATTAAGTAACAAAATGACCCCTCAGAAACGTTCAAGGAAATTTAGGTTTCGATTTCTTGTGCGAGAAGTGGAAGAGTGGAAAAGAGAGATCTCTCAGGATAGAGTCAGAAGAGAGAGACTCAGAAAGTAAGTTGAAAATAGAAAGAAAGAGCTAGAAGTTGGAAGACAGCCAGTGGATATAGAGTCTATTTGGAAGCAACTTCTGTGGCCTTCTTCTGGAAGAGTTAGCAAGCGCCTGTTGGATTCTCCTTCTCAGCCGGGAAAGACTCAGTGTCAAAGATGTGATTATTGGAAACCCCCTCCCCATCTTACAATTATTGCGGCAAATGCGGGGCAGCGTTAAAACCTATACCAATTATCTGTCCGAATTGTCAAGAATCAAATCCATCCTCGGCTAGCTTTTGTCATAAATGCGGGGAACCCATAAGGGAAGATGAAACCCGAATTTATTAGTCAAGTAGCAAGAACGAAGGCGTGGCAACTCAGCTGGGCGGAATAGTCCATAAACATACATTCAGTAGATTCTGTTTTCTTACTTCCTAAGAAGAGCTCCACATTTCAGCAATAGTTAAAGTTGGACGGATCTTAATAACCACAGTTCTTACATCCAACCAAGGAAAATCTGAGCAGTTTGTCGGGTCTTAATGGAGGTGACCGTTGCAACTTTAGTTTTCACTTCATTGTTTTGGAATGTATAAGTCCGCAATTTTTGTTTTATCCTCTTGTAATAAAGCTGCTTCACATTCAATAAGTAAACAAGAGATCTGGATCAACCTCTGTAACTGCAAACAAAATAGAAATACTGCGCTGATGTTTGTAACAGTTGTTGACCGTTATGAGCGCTTGAACGTAGGCTGGACTTCCCTTCTGGTGCTGTCAGCTCCTAGCTGCGCGCACGCCTTAACAAATGTCTGACCCGTTTTCGCAAAGCGTCCAAATCATAAGGAAGCGACATTGGAGGTTCAGGTTGTACATTCTTGTTTTTCTTTCCGCAGTTCCAACAATAGTGTGCGTCTGTAGGGTTTATGGCTCCACAACAGCAATGCTCTGACTTATACAATTCAGGTACTTCTGCTCCCCAATCTTGGTACTGCCCAGGCGGATCTGTCTTGCTTCCATATAATTGAGCACAAGAAGCAGCATTCGACACAGCAGTTATCAATGGGAGTTCTTGACCGCAAAATCTGATGTCAAATTTTTTGCGGACACTTCGCTCATTGCATTTAGAATTTGAGCAGGCATAATCTACGTCAAGATCGGGTATGTTATCGCATCCAACTACTCTTCTGGGGTCTGAAAAGCGATTTTGCTGCCCACAGACTGGACATCTTCTTAGCCAGTTTATGTCAATGGACATGCCCAGGCTGTGTGTCTCTAACTCGCCTACTTTTAGGCTTTCACTCAATCTGCGTCTGCTGAACATGTCAACAAGACCTTGGGTACTTCCTACAGTGAGCTTGGAGAGAGAGGTGGGCAGTTTGATATAGTGAGCTTCTTCAGGCGCAAGCTTCTTGGGTGTCGTCAAGACCATCATGTCTTCAATCAGGTCTGACGCGTAACATGCCATATATTTTAACGCGCCAACATCAAGCGAAGGAGACACGTCAATTCGAATCGGCACGATCGGTGTTCCCCATAAATCAGCAAGAGCCTCAGCAAAATAATGAATAGTAACCTTCATCAGAGCCCCAGCGGGCGGATAAGATGATCAATTAGCATAATAAATATTTAGGTGAATTCTAAGAGGCTCCGAAATAATGCATCAATTTCACATACGTTAGGACTATCTGGATCTTGGATATGACTCCCCCTATGAAATTTTGAAAGTGGAACCTTGAAATCCGCAGTCTTCCAGAGTTAGATAACATCAAGTAGAAGGAAAAGTGATGTTATAGGAATAGAGGCGCACAACTATACTTATAACTAGGGATTGATAGTTCTTCGAAAGGTGAGTGAGTTCGTGAAAGAATTGGTTGCTATGATAACTTCACAGAATCAGATTGCGCAGGAACCGTTCGGAGAGTATTCATGGATTACGGGACTCGTTATCCAAGCAGTTTCTTTGGTTATATTCCTATACCTTGTTGTAGAGACCGCTAGAATTCGGAAGATTATCTCAAGAATTGAATCAAAGATCGATAACTTATCGAAGCCCGAGCGAAAAGAGGAAACCAAAATCTATTAGAAATGTCGCTCCATTATCATGTTCAAAACGAAGCTCTAAATAACTTGGGCTATAACTATGGATAAACTGGATTCTATCTCTTTTTCTTTGGCGATTTCCATTAGTTTTTCGCAAGCTTTTTGAGGATTCTCAGCTTCTAGAACTGCATCTTTAACCTCTTTCTCGCTAACAAGGCTTGCCAAATCATCATAGCACATCAACACATGGTCTCCTTCATTCAACTGCACTAGATGCAGTCTCAAAGCTTGTGCACGCAGCTCTTCTCTAGGAATGAATCCGGCAATCTGATCAATCTTTTCTTTACTGACGATGTAGACTCTCATTTTTCCCATGCTAGACATAGTCAATCGCTTTCCATCAATGACGCTAATAAGTAGGCCTATTTTCGCCCATGCCTCAGGTTTGGAACCAATCTCGCTCGAAATAGCGTTGTAAGCTTCATTCTGGAATTTTGAGAGCGCACTGTAGAAGTCTAGTTTTTCGTCTTCCTTGACCAAGAGATTCGGAGAAAATCTTTTTACAATTTCTTTGGCTTGCATTATTTTTTCGATCCCTCTGACCGCAACAGACAAAATCCGATTATTAGGTCTCACGCCATACATGGAAGAGATTTCAAGTACAACAAGACTGTCTTCACTTTGTTCCGTAGGACCAACGTCGGAAACGTAACCCACTAGTATATCTGGAACTTTAGTTTCGATAGGAGGAACAGCAGCTGGTGTGAGAGGGGAGCCACAGAAATCGCAAAAGGCTGATTGAGAAGGATTGACATTGCCACAAATGGGACAGATTTGTTTTTTCTTGATTACTTTTGAAAAAAGTCTACCTGCCTTTCCACCTAATGCACGAATGTGTTTCTCCATCTTTCATCACATTCAGATAGGTTAAGTTGCTACTAGATTTTAAGATAATTATATCTATACTTGTAGGTCTTGAACGATTAATAGATTTTGGTTTCCTCTTCCTCTGTTAGCGGTGTTCCACACTTTCCACAGTAATTGAAGTTGTCTGGGTTAACATGACCGCAATTCGAACATCGAATTGTACCATATTCATCTGGAGAAGGGAACGTTGGTCTTAGAGCAGGTGCAGCAACAGCTCCTTTTCCAAAGAAGTTTTTGACGTGGGGCCTTGTTAGGTAGTAAATAACAGTAGTTTCGATGATGATGCCGACTATGCCTAAGGGCCACAAGATGAGAGTGAACATCAAACTAACTACCAATCCTACGATGGCCAATATCATGGTGGCAGTCCGAGCCCATCTTCTACCGTGCCAAAGACCATAGGCAATCCCGAAACTTATGATTGCAATTAGTCCTAGAATGGTAGCCTCAAAAAAGTAGCCACCAAAAGCTGCAGAAACAAGAAAGAGTATACCACCAATAATAAAAAGAAGGGTTAAAACCTTAACGCCATCAGGTCTGGCCACGCTCATCCACTCTCGCGCGCTGATTGGTGAGTGGGTTTAGGTTCTTATATCTTATCTTTACACATCGGGAGTTGATAACAAATTCTCGCTAGGCTCTTGCGAGAATCCAGAAAACTTATGTAAAAGGAGACGCTTAGTGACCAAGTGGCAAAATTCCCTAATTCCTGAGTAGAGATTAGTCGATGCGCAAAAAAGTTATATAAACATTTACGAGATAAACGATTAACAGGAAAGATTCACGAGATGATCAGAATACTTACAACACAATTATCGCCACAAGCTTCTTTTCTACACGAAGTATCTATCCATAGCACACTCTTCAGCAATTTTGCCGACCTTTTAGCTTGGATTCTAATGGCGATTTTTGCTTGTACATTTGTTTTCTTCACTTACTTCTATTTAAGGACACGCAAAGAGCTTCATGTTCTCCAAAAAAGAGGATTACGTCCCCCAATGCAAGTACGTGTGCCCCCTGTGCCCCCAGCACCCTCCGTGGTATTATGTCCATCATGTAAAACAGAAAATAGAGCTAAAGCTCGATTTTGCCGCAGCTGTGGATCATCTCTGCAGCCTAGTCCAACAATCTGCCCACACTGTGGAGAATCAAATTCAGCAACAGCCAGATTCTGTCGTCGCTGCGGGAAGCCTTTAAGGTGATCTTTATGAAAAAACAGATAATTTTCATACACATAATCATTGGTATAATCTATTGTGCACTCTTTTTGTTATTACCGAGGCCAACAATTGCCTTGCCTAGTTTGGCAGAAGCCCTGCCTTACATCGTGATCGTTGGACTGAGCTTAACTCTCTCAGCCACAGTTTATTTCCATTTGCAGATTAAACAGAGATTGGAGGTAGCACAAGCAGAGCTTGAAGAGTTAGAAAAAAGCGAACTCATTAGGGGGGAAATTGGATACATATCAGATGCTGGTCGAATAAGGGAGCTGGATGAAGATAGCCTCGTGATTGTCAAAATCTTCTCTACCTATGAGGTTGAGCCGACTGAGCGGATCTTGCTCGCCGTCGCCGATGGCATGGGCGGACATAGCAAGGGAGAAGTAGCAAGTTACATAGGAGCTAAAACCATGGCTGAAGAGACTATTCCATATCTGCTGGAAAGAGATAATGAGAAAGACTTCACAAACATTTTATCCATGAATATGAAAGTTGCGAATGAGCGGATTCTTCAGTATGCATTGGATCACCCTGAATGTGAAGGTATGGGAACAACCATGACCGTGGCGATTCTAGACGAGGACCAAGCACATATTGGGCATATTGGGGACACAAGAGCATACCTAATCAGGGAAGATGGAATATCACAGCTGACGAAAGATCACACCTATGTTCAACAACTGGTGGATAAGGGTGAAATCACACGTGAAGAAGCAAAGCGTCATCCGAAAAAAAACGTTATTACAAGGGTTGTAGGATATTATTCTGAGATAGAAGCAGATAAGCATAGTCAAGTTTTGCAAAAGGATGATCGCATCTTGTTGTGCTGTGATGGGTTGACATCATATGTTGAAGACGAAGAACTTAAGAAGGTTGTATCGGTGGCTTTAACCCCGAAACGAGCCTGTCAAGAACTGGTGAAATTGGCTAATGAACGAGGAGGATCGGACAATATATCAGTGGTTTTGACTCCTAAACAAGCCGAACTGAAAAAGGTTCCTGCATCCCAATAGTTATTGACAGGTTCAATTCAACCCGCGCGCGTCATTAGCATAACTCATGTCTTAGAGGGAAGACCGGTTCATTCCGTTTTTCCCTGATGCCTTGGGCAACCAAGTCATGGAATATCAGTTTTCTCTATGTGTTCCGGCTCTTCTAATTCATAGAAGAATCTTTAATTAATCAGGTACTCTTCCACGTGTTACTTGCCAAGATTTTAGAAGAACATAGCTAGTAATTAGTATTAACTGAGCGGGCGCGAAAGCAGGTGGCAGATACTTGTAATTATTTGTGGAAGACTTTTTATACTATTTTAGCTCTCTCAAATAGCGTAGGAACTATATGAGGCAGCTTCATTCAGGTGCACGCGAGTGAATGAACTTGCAATCTTGAGAATGATGTTGAGATATCTTTGATATTGGAAAAAGTAATTGAGAGGATAAAAAAGTCAGCAGAGGCCAAAATCTCATATAATCTTTCTTCTTGCCCACTATGTCACGCAAGTAATTCAATACGTATTTATTGGGCTGGCGCTTCATCTGGAAAAATGAGAGACATCCTGTCATGTTCAAACTGTCACGCAAGATGGCGTTTCTACACCGATTTGATTGACAATGTTTGCTGGGCAAAACTTGACAAGAACGGAATCTATGGGAAAGGAGATTCGATTCTTGAAAAGTGGTATCGTCTTGAGTTTTGGCACAAGCTATCAATAGATAGCAGTCTAATAGACAAGCTTAAAGCAATACAGGAAGGGAATGTACTCCTGTGCCCAAGTTGCGGTTACAGAAATCCAACACAATTTGGTTATTGTGGACAGTGTGGGACTCTCCTTAGAGAAGATGAAACCAGAATCTATTGATGAACAATAGCGATGGCGTGCGAATTGAGTCTAACTGGAGGCACATCTGCTTGGATTTAGCGTACAAATCAGTCTGAAAAGGGTGTCACGCAGAAGTTGGCTTCTTTTTAGCTCTCCGAAGGTTTCGAGAGAAGCCTAGCTCGGAAGGTGCTTGGATGAGGAGCAATATTGATTGCCCTATGGTGGGCGGTAGGCGCGCCCTTAATTGAAGGGGAAAGGCTGAATTAGCGATGAATGCGAACGGAAGAAGATTGATAGGGTGAATTGGATAGGAACTTCACTTGAAGAAGAGGAAACCAGAATAACGCGTGTCCGTTCGAAGGAAAAATTTTTATTGACATCAAAAGAAACAGAGATACGAGTGCACTCACATGAAAGACATCTCAAAGTATTTTTTTCTTGGTTTGCTCTTTCATCTTTTTATCTTTGCTCTTTCATCTTTCTATCTCTGGAACGTTCTTGGTTATTACTTCTTTCTCGCCATCGATATAGCATTTGTGCTTGCAGTTGGTTTGATCAAAGGAGGAAGGCTTGGAGTAGTTTTTGGTGCATCTTATTTCTTGGCCGTCATATTAGGTAATATAGCAGCAAGTTATTACTATCGGTACTATCCTTATTACTACTTTTTGGACTTTCCCTACCCAACCAGCTGGTCAGGTTGGGCACTCAATACTTTCATATTAGTAGTATATGGTTACCTTCCTGCAAACTATTACCGACATGAAAAGACGCGCAAATCACTGGCTACCGGTTTTCTTATAGCATTCTTTGTAGACCTGATAGTTTCTTTCCCCTACCTTTTCTACTTTGCAGCTCTTCCCACAATATTTAACCTAATCCTAGGTGGATTATCCGCTCTTGTGTGTTTCCGTCGCCTGAGACTCACACCCACACCTTCTCAACCTATACCTAAACCTACACCTCCACTCTCCACTTCATCTGGACACTCTGCAATAAGATGCCCAAATTGCGGTCACAACAATCCGAGCAACTTTAACTACTGTGGAAAGTGTGGCGGTTCACTTCAAGAGAAAGAGGAAACTCAAATCTACTAATCGATTGCCTACTGCAATTAGTTCTAAACGCCTCGTCATACTTATATATAAACTCTAAGACAATGTAAACAGTGGTCTTGTACTGCACCAGATGTGGAAAGAAGCTCTCTGATGATGCAAATTACTATTTGCGCGCGCTCTAGTTTGCATGTGTACCATCTTTCTACGGCTTTCCTTTCGTTCGACACATAAACGTTGCATCCAGACCTTAGGCCGGAATGCATGGAAAATCGGGTAAAGGATGATAATACGATCAATGGCGCACGCCCGTTACAAGATTGCTAGTATATGATCTCCTCGCCATGTTCGGTCATTGCTGTGACTAAAATAAGCAGGTTTCCAACCTTGGTATGGCCGAATAACTTTATATTTCAAGGAACCAAATTTTTGTCAAATTTGATTCTTTAAGATTAGGTGGTTCAATGCTAAGAATTCGATTCAAATGGGATTCAAGATCTGGACCACTCTTAACTGTTGTCATACGGAATACAAAAATTTGTTTCGCTCTATTCTGTCATAGAAGGAGAGATCGTTGCATTAGGATATTTGGTTATACAAGTCCCTTATGCGCAAGATGCACTGGTATTTGCCTTGGCGCAGTTACGGCACTCTTGTTCAATTTGATGGGTCTGCCCCATATTTCAATCTTAGTAAGCATTGTGCTTGTCTCGCTCTTGGTACTTGATGGTTCCACCCAATTATTAGGATGGCGAAAAAGCAACAACATTCTGCGACTTGTAACAGGCTTTTTGTTTTCAATAGGAATCATGCAACTTACGCTTTAGGAAGCGACGCATATGGCGGATGATACTGCTGGAGCGGTCTGTTGTCTTTTGGCCCTTCTAATCTTTGCTGTATGGTACGAGCCGACGCGACCCTATGCAATAGCAATTATCATAATTGTAGCAGCTATCATAATTGCCCTCTTCGCTTGGTCAAGCAACGAACCTAGAAAAACACCCAAGCAATCCCCGCCTCCTCCATCAAAGCCTCCCCATCGTCCTCCGCCTCCGCCATCGTACCCTTCTACCATAACGTGCCCAAACTGTGGGTTTGAAAACGCTGAAGATCTTACTTTCTGTGGCAGGTGCGGAACACAAATAAGCCCCTCAAATATTATCAAGTGTCCTACATGTGGCTACCCTAATCCGGACCAAAATCTATACTGTGCAAGATGTGGCGGATCACTGGAGAAAGACAGGACCAGAATCTATTAGCAAATCCATTTTAACCGTTTGGTGCGTGGACACCATGGGTTCTATCAGAGTCAGATGCACGTATCTTGTTGCAGCGCGCGTTGCAGCTCCAAAACATTCTCTGTAGTCAGCTATTGCGTATCCCCGTCACTGGTATCCTCTACCGAACGAGTTTCGCGCCTTAGTCCACCGCGCGCAGAAGTGTATATACATTATTTTTAGTGGCTGTGAAGAATATTCCAACATTGAAACAACATAGCAACCACTAAAACTGATCCGCATGGGCCTCCCCATACAATACTAATCCTTAAGGTATGGCTGCAAGATCTTTCTTAGATAACAAATGTATTTGGGATATAATTCAAACCAGAATCCACCATACCATAATCTAACTAGCTCGTGTTGATCAAACTCCGATATTATCAAAAGGTTCTCGAATACAGTGTGGGCGTCCGAAGTCATTGTCATCCGCAAGTCTATATTTCTATACAATTTCATGATCTGAATTTTAGGATTTTGTGTGGACCTTTCTGTTTGCTGTAACATAGAACGATGATATCCCCGTTCATAAGGCACCATTTCTCTATCTTTCTATACTTTTCATTGTGGTATACGAATGTTCCATTGAGACTTTTGTCATATATCCAAATCTCGCTTTCATCTTCGATATGAACTTCTGCGTGCAAAGGCGAAACAAACTTCTCTGGATCATTTATTAATATATCCGCTTCTCCGCCCCTTCCGATAATCATCTTATCTCGATCAATTTCATATCGTTTGTTGCCCACAATGATTGTAGGTTCTCGCGTTTTCTTAGCCACTTTTTCCAGTGCCTCCTCCATTTCAAAAGCTGTAGTAAATCGTTCTGAAAGTCTTTTACTCATTGCTCTTCGGATGACTTGTTCCAAATCGGTTTCCATAGAAGGATTCGGTACAGAAGAATGAAGAGAAGGTTTTTTTCCTGACAACAAGAATGAGATTGTTGCCCCAACTGAGTAAATGTCGCATTGCGGAGTAACTCGTCCTTCAAATAGCTCTGGGCATTGGTATCCTGGCGTACCCATCTTTACACTCTGATACTTTGAACCCAAAAAGTCCGCTATACAGGCTCCAAAATCTATCAAGACAACATTGTCTGCCATTAGTACGTTACTAGGCTTTACGTCTCTGTGAATGACTCCTTTCCTATGAACGTATTCAAGAGTTTCTAGAAGCTCCAAAACGTATTCTACCGCTTCATTGACGGGAGGTGGCATATTGGCGAATTTCTCTTTCATACTTTTCGCAGCGACATACTCGGTCACAATGTGAAACTCAGAATCATAGTTCCACGAGTCCACGTATCTTATTATACACGGATGATTCAGAGCGCTCAGAACCTTAGCTTCAATTTGAAGTCTTTCAACCTTTATTCTATTAGACCAAGGATTATTGCTATATGCCGGACGTTTGATAACTACCCTCTTATCTAACTCTCTATCTTCGGCGAGATATACATGTGACAATCCGCTGGATTTTATCATTCTCACGATTTCATAACGACCACGTAAAACCTGTCCTTCTCGGTAAAAGTCAAAAGCCACCAGATCCACCGGCATATTGGACTAGGCGCTTAAACTGAAGCTCAACGTTATATATGGACCCTTCTGTGGACTATAACACAATGCGACTAAATCGTTCGCTCGCAGCTCCCTTTTCGTAATCCGTTGAAACCTCCCCTTCTCATGCACAAAAGTTCCATTTCTACTGCCAACATCTTCAATCCAATACTTGCCTCCTTCAATATATATTTCTGCATGACCCCTCGAGACATACAGCTGCGGGTCTTCGATGTAAACATCGCATTGAGGTGACCTTCCTATTTTAAGCGTCTTCGTTACAGGATATTTTTTGCCCTTACAAAAGATGCAAGGGGGCCCTCCACGTGCTATTCGACGACCCATAATCTCGTTTTTCATCTCATCAGCGATTTGAAACCTATTTGATGCGTCCGGATCCATAGCTGTCAAAACAACCTTCGCCATCTCTTTGCTTACCCTAGGATTCACTTTTCTAGGGGATTGAACACCATCGTACGCGCCACGAGCATCAAATTTGAAGTATCTATTTGGAGGATGGCCAGTTAGAAGAAAAAACATTGTAGCTCCAACTGAAAATATGTCACATCTAGGTGTTACAAGTCCGGAAAATTGTTCGGGCGCTGACCAACCAGGTGTACCTACGATGGTGTGCCCAAAACTTAGGAGCTGTGTATATCCATGCTTTGCTGATCCGAAGTCTAGCAGGACTATATCTGATGGCATTAGGATGTTATGTGGTTTTATGTCTCGATGAATAACATTCATTTTATGAATATATTGCAGAATATTGAGAAGGGTTAGAATATACTGTTTGGTTTCATCCTCTCCCGCGGGCTTTTTCCAGTAGGTGTCCTTCATACTTCTTCCAGGTACAAACTCTAGTACAAGATAGAATATTGTTCCTTCGTCTCGGGAGTCAATGAATCTAACAACGTTCTTGTGGTTTATTTTGCTCAATATCTGAGCTTCAACTTTTAGCTTTTCAAGCCTGATGGGATCATCTCCGTCTCCAACGAACCTAGGTTCCTTTATTATCACCTTCTCTCCCAATGAAGAGTTGCCTAAGAAAATTCGCCCCATCCCACCTTCACAAAGCGGCTTCACTACACTGTACGTGCCATAAGAAGCTGCTATGTAATCCCCACTAGTTAAAGGCACATTATTCTCCTTCTCTGTGTAAGTGAAGAGTGCAGGCGATTGTTTTTATGCAAGTTTTTGCTTCTATTTTAATTAGTATGCCTCGTGAGTTTTCTTGCCTGTTCAACCCACTCTTTGGTGGTTGTTGGAGAAATCCCCGTCTTCGCTGCTAATGATTCGGGTGAGGTATCAGCCAGATCTTGTGCAGTGTTAATTCCTAGGCTTTTTAGTTGCTCAGCCCTTTTTGGGCCTATTCCACTCACGTCCGTAATTTCGATATGTGGTTGCATTCTTCTTCCTTTCTCTTTTTTTGTTCCTTGCTCTCTAAACAGCAATTTAACTGCGTCACCAACTACAATTTCATCATCGTTCTTTAATTCCTGCTTTCCCTGATTCTTGATCTCAACCCCGTTTAATTTGGTCCCGTTTGTACTGCCATCGTCTTGGATAAAGAACCTATCATTTTCAAGGAAAACAGTGAAGTGCTGCCTCGAGATCCACATCGCTTCGTCCGGAGAAGCATATTTAGCTAAATCCACCCTTCCAAGAACTTTCTTTGCTCCGATTGAAAGCTCATTGCCATCTGGCAAGACCAGGGCTCCTCCCACTCGCGGAATAACCACAGGCACTGTCGGCGGCTGTGCCGGTGCTGATGGTGGCAGCGTTGGAGTTGGCACTGGTTTGGTTTGTGGCGTAGCGGCTATTGTAGCTCCACATTGCTCGCAAAACGCTGAATCTGCCGGGTTTGCGTGTCCACATGAAGGGCATGTAGCCTCTCGTACTCCTATTTGAGCTTCCGAAACTGGACTTGGCGCTGGTGGCGTTGTTGAAACTAATTCAAAACCACAGTTGTCACAGAATCTATTATCAGGCGGGTTCTCTTTACCACACTTTGGACATTTCATTCTTTTCCCTCATTTCTGCAATTATTTGCGCTCCTTTATAATAGTTGTCTCAGATCGAAACTTTTTCTTTTCTTCCTTCGTCAACTTTCCCTTCCTTATTACTGTTTTCGCATAGACGTCCTCAAAACGATCCTTCAAATCCATCATAAGTTCGTTTTGCTCCCCTTTCAACAGGGTTATGGCGTTGGGATCTAACCAAGCGCTTTTTACACGGGTCTCTGCTTGGCTAACTTTGGTCTCGTCTCCGGATGAAACACCATCTCTCAACAGAATTGTACCTTGCGACATTAACAAGAGCATTCTCGGATATGGATTCGTTTCTTTGCTATACAATGACGCATCGTTTGTGTAATTTATAACGACATCTTCTGAAAAACTTGTTCCATCACTAACCAGCTCCACTCTAGCAATTCTGTATCTTCCTTCAGGTCGAGCAGGCACGTGTACTCTTGCAACTATGTTTTGTGGTTGACCACCGACTATATCGCTAATAGGTATGGCATATTTTGTGTCAATCAATTGAGGATCTTCCACCATGTCTAACATAGGTCTCACCTTATGTATGTCGGATAGCTCTGCGCCTGACATCAATTGAAGATGGAGCTCCGGCTTAACAACAATCACTGTCTTCATTTCAATCAGCTCCTCGTGAAAAATCTCTGGAAGATTCGTGGGGTTCGTCACATGATACCAAGCTCCCCCACTATGCGACGCTATTGCTGACAATAGCTCCTCGTTATAGTCGCTCCCCAACCCAAAAGCCGTCACAGATATGCCATTTCTTCTCATGTCCGTGCATAAGTCGGCGAAATCTTCCACCTTATCTTTACCTTTGGTGGGTTGGCCGTCCGTTAGAAGAATTATCCTGCTTACAGGTCTTTCTGCTCCCCAAATTCCCCGGGCAACGTAAGTTGTCTCATCAAGTGAAGATTTCAGCGCTGAGTAGATGTCTGTTAATCCTTTCGCCTTTATCGAATTTATAGCTTGTTGAAAGTACATCAAGTCTGAAGCAGGTCTTGCATTTACTTCGACTTGTTCTCTGTCTGCAAATGTAATTAAGGAAACGTAATCTCTGGGATTCAACTTTTCGATGAGCTGAGAAGCGGCTAGCTTTGCGTTTTCGATTTTCCTTTCCTCGCCCATAGATCCGCTCCGGTCTATAGTCAAGCAAACATTCAGAGGCTTTACAGTTTTTAGTATTTGAGGCGAATGTGGCGAAGAAATATCTACAGCTAGATGAAGCACAGCTTTGCTTCCTGCTTTGAGATAGTCTCTATTTACTGTACACTTTATATTAGTTTCAGATAGTGCCAAATGTTATCCTCCGTTGTAATATTCCTATTCTGAAATTTATCTTTTTGGGAAGTCTACATTATAGAAATGGTTCAACGACCGAGTCCACATCATTCGTGCGCGCCTAATTCTACCCTAATTTTCGAGAGCATAAAATATTAATTGAACTGATAATATTCTATAGGTTACAAGAAAGGAGACGGCGTGGAAGTGAATCCTCCAAGGGAGCTATGGGTATTTGCAGTTTTTACATTAGCAAGCGCTTTTACAACGTTATGCTACATGATTTATAAAAAGCGTAAAACTGAGGGATTAATAAAGGGTGTTATCAGCGTAACTGGTGGAGTCATCACTTTTGCTTCAATATTCTTCCCTTGGGTTGTGGACCATAGATATGGTCCGATCTCGGGTTTCGACTTGGGACAACTTTTTGTTCAATTCATAAATACTCAAATTGTCAGTGTTGTAATTATGTTTCTTCTCCTTTTTTCGATATTGACCATCTTAGGAGGTTTCATGCTTATGTTTGGATATGAAATGGGAAAGAAAATCGTCAGTTATACCTCCGGCTTGGCTTTGTTCATATCTGTTATAATGATCCTTGCGCTTGGATTACTTCCATCGGATAGAATACCCATCACAGTTGAATTGTATCCTTGGATTTTTGCCTTTGGCACAATTATGGGTCTGCTCGGTGTACGGCTAAAGCATTCGAGCTATCAACATAGCTCATCTCCAATACGACCTACATCAAAGCCTAAGCAAGTGGGTAAGAAAGTCGAGCCAATACATGAGCCTGGAAGAAGATGTGTAAATTGCGGTCACACTAATCCAGCCCCTTTCATTTACTGCGGTAAGTGTGGAAAGCCTCTTAGAGAAGAGGAAACTCAGGTTTACTCGTAGATGTGGTTGGTATGCAGTTATTGGATCTCTTTGGGGAGTGGTGGTTTTGGATTATCCTGCTCCTAGTCGCGTCAGTTGTGGCACTCAGCATATCAAGGCTTCAAAGAAAACCAAAAACACGGCTTCTGAAAACAACGAATTTGTTGTTAAGCGATATCATAGTACCCGCAGTCTAGTTGGAACTACGCAGAGTCCTTTCTCCGTTGGGAGATGTTATGTTACAAATGCTATTAGGGATGTTTAGGAAGCTAGTAAGGAAATTATTGCTGCTGCAGCTACTGTAGCTGAAGACTATGGAAAAACGGTCTAATTGAATAGCGCGCGCGCTCTAAACATCCTTGAGCGCTTTAATTCTCCATGCGATTCCGAGCGTTAATTGCATAGCACTAGAATCCTAGAACCAATGGAACCACATTGAAAGTCCAAGTAGAAGAAAGAGCAATCCAAACCCCCGCGCGCGCGGAGAGTAGACAGACAGCTATGCCCTTAACTGCTTCTCTCCACGAAATTTTTCCACGAATAGCCTCCAAAATCCCTTGTAAAATAAAAACAAATCGCGCGCGCGCAACAAGTTCAGTAATCTAGATGATTATTTTGACTGGATATTGATGGAAAGCGTCTATAGAAGCCACAAAGGAAGTTGTAAGAGCGGCAGACCGCGCGCGTGTTGTGTCTCATTTTTCTGTAAATTCTAAACGTCTTTTGTTGTTGAACCTTGACGAGATTAGGAAGATTTATTATATTATACTCTGCTACTAGTTTTTCGGATTTAACTTGAAGAGAAATAAAGAGAAAATGTCTGGGAAAAGAAACTTCACTCAAATATGTTTGGCATGTGGTTCAGAAAATGATGCTCAAGCAGTTGTCTGTGAGAAATGCCGTCAACCTTTAAGCACTCCTCAATTGTCGAGAAAAAGGAATATCCTAGAGATCGTTGCTGTTTTTGCCTTTCTAATTGTAATAATATTCGTAGTGACACTAGTCTACAGGCTAGTCTTTTTTTGAAAGCAATAGGAATTTTTATAACCTTATATGCAATTAGAAGGAATGTGAGTAGGAATGCCGATTTCTGATCACCGCAAATGGAAAGTAAGTATGTCATCTGAAGAAATCTTGGAAATATTAACCAATAAGCTAGCACAGAAGAAGGCGAAGCTCATAGAAGCGACCCCGAGAAGGATAGAGGCCATAATGGGTTCTGGATTGAAAACACGCCTTATTGGAGGACTGCTTGTTTCTAAAGAAACACTACCAATTAAGATGACCTTTTCAATGGATGAAATGGAAGGAGAAACTGAAATTGACGCAACGATCCAAGACAATCTAGGATTTGGAATTAAGACCGGAATGGTAGGCAAATACAGAGAATATATACAAAGTTTGTTTGATGAACTTGCTAGAACCCTGCAGCGCTGAAAACTCATCATCAAATGCTGTTTTAAATTAAAGCAAGCGCGCATGTTCTTGGCTTTTTTCTTGAGTTTAGAAAGATAACAACCAGTAATATTATTACCATGAATAGTGGCAGAATCACTATTGAGGAAAACTCTGAAATAACATTTGGGATGTTATTGTCAACAAAGATTTCGTACTCCTTTAAAGAAGTCTCTTCAGAAAATCGTTCTTGAAATGTTCCATTAGCGACGAGGCTAGTTTCCTTGAAGGACATCCATTGAAGCGAAACGTTCTCTGGTTCGGTAACATCTGAGGCGGTTACCATGATTGTGACGTTGTGATCTACAATCTGACTTGTGTACGTAATCATAAGTTCTGTTGGAAAATCTCCCAGATATTCACCATACATAGAGCTTGATATTGTGACATTTTGGTTGGATCCGAGGACGAACTCTTCATCAACGAAGAGAGCCATGTCCACATCTCCTTCAGGGTCTTGGAGCAATGTCGCCAGAAGGTCACGATATCCTTCAGATATTGCCTGTGCTTGAGCTTTTATCCATTTCCATGCAAGTCTGAACATAAAATCAACTACAAGGTCTGCAGCTAATTTGGCGAATTCCTTTAACGGAAGTGCCCCAGTTAAAAATTGCCCAATACCCAGAGTCAAGAGGTCAACAGCGAAATCTACAACATTCTCTAGGCTCAACTCCATAGGTCTTGTAAATCGAAAAAGTAGCTCTTCGCCAGTTAGGTGACTTGTATATCCATCTCCATCTGTTATGCATGGAAAAGAGTAGATCAGTTGAGCCATAAGTTGAGGACTGGACGCAATTTGTAGAAGAGGCAAGGGATCTGGGAAAGCTAATGGACTGATAATCCTTACCCAATTGAGGGTGTCATCTCCCGGTAGAAAGTCGAACAAAGTGCCGATCATGGGAAGGACAGTCAGGACGTCTTTGTCAATTTCAAAAGCAATAAAACATGGAAAATAATAGTCGAGTAGTTCAGAGGTTATGTACTCGTAATCTTGGGACGCTGTGTGCTCTTTGATCCAGTCGGTAAGAATAACAACTTCATCTTCCGTTTCTGGAGCAATCAAATAAACTCTTGTAGCTACTTCGAACTTCCACCAGTCTCCATAGTTTACAGTGGCTACGTAGATCCGATTTTCTGGTACGCCATAGTCTAACAGAGACTGCCTCTCAGAATTGATGTCTATAAAATTCTCCATGCCGTCTCCATCCCAATCGTCCCAAGGACTCCACACATCTACCTCAATTTTGTAAACAGGATAACCCTGCTGATCGACTTCATCAGAACTACTAGGATTTCTGATCGTAGGTACCTCTGTTGGATAGTTCACACCTTCAGGAAGCATGGCCGCCCGATATTTTATCCACTCATTCAAAGATTGAGTAGACGCGCTTTCGAAAACAATAGTTACAGTAACTAAATCACCAGTGTCAAAGGGGTGCTCCCAAACATCTAATAAAACATACTCTGCCGGTATCTGCTCTTCCTTGTTGTTCCAGATGAGATCACCAATCATATATATATCAAAGGATAGATCTGAGAGGCTAGGGTTCGAGGTCCACGAAACAATATCTAAACCATGTGATATGCTAATTGAAAGATAGGAATCCGTGCTTGAAGGCTCCCCTGAATTTCCGATTGTAAATTCAACGGAAAACTGGGAATTGATATTCGTCTGCACAGCAGAAATTGAAGCTGAAACCTCTGGAACTGGTGGATCGGAAGCCTCTGCAATCTGAGGGAGACCGGACATGAAGATAATGCAAATAATGAGAGAGACAAAGTAGGAATTTTTCATTTTAATCGCTCCTATGTTTTCTTCTTTTAACCAAAGAGAGACCTAAGGCGACCAGCGCAATCGCGCGCGCCTAGAACAAATGCGCATATTAGAACGTATAGGTATAGTTCAGCTTTCATTTTTTTGCCTAATTCTGTTGATACAGTGTTATCTATATTTATGTGTGCGCAAATATCAAAGGGTATCCGAATATTTTAACATATTGCTGGATTTGAATTTTTGGGCAATGGTCAATACTGGATGGGCTTGTCAGCCACCTTGGTTCTCTTCTCTTCTACTCTACAGCTTGCACTCAAATTCGTTTTGACCTCAATTATTGGGATTGTTGGCATTATCGCAAATCTTAGTCTCGTTCTGCGACGGTTTAGAATCAATCTTTTCTCTACTCCACTAGAGATTTGAGAAAGAATCTTCTATCTATCCTTGATTAGTCCTAAATGTGGCTTCTGTAGGATTGTCTACGTAGGAGATATGTAAGGAGAACATTAATGTACTAAAAATGCAAATCTAAGTAAGGGGTGAAGTTTATGAAGACAAAGCTTATTGACGAAGAAAGGATTGTGAAAAGAATCGATGGATTCTTTGTCAAGAGTGAGGTGGAGTTGTATGGAACTTGCTACTTCACGAACCGTAGGTTAATCTTTGAAGAGTTTGGAAGAGGAGAGAAACCGGAGGTCAAAATTAACTGGAAAAAGTTGGCTAAAAGAAGCTTGATTGGTGGAATACTTGGAGGACCGATAGGAGGTGGATTAGGAGGAGCCAGCAGCGTGGAGGTGAAGCCTGGAGGGAAAGTGTCGGAAGAAATAGTTTTTTGGCTCCATGATTTGGAGAACATCGAATTTGATGATACAGGTTTCAAAGCAACCTCTCAGGAAGACGAAGAGATTTTGTTTGGCTATGAACTTCCCTCAGATCGATTTACAAATGAAGAACAAGAGAGAGTCACAGCTTTGATAGCCACAGCAAAGGATAAAACAAAGACATGATGACAGATGGAATGGTAACTAGAAAAAGAGCGCGCGCGACTCCTCTTGCGTAATCTCAGGAGGGTCGCCTACCGCCCAATGAATGTGGGTTAATCCTCCTTCCTCATGAATCGCGAGAATCGTCTTTGTGTAAGGCAATGTGGGTTTGGAAGGAAGCCTTTCCTTAAATTGTGGAGAGGCTCGCGGTTGAGGTGACGCTCCACGGTTTTTATGGAATTTTTGCAAGTATGGAGTAATGCGTGCGCGAGAGGCATTTTTGCCTTGTATTACTAAAAGAAACCCGAATCCAAAGAGCATTAAGATGCCAATTCCTATTAAGATCCATACGTAGTATGAGAAGGGTGGGAAGATGCTGACGCCAATGGTTGATAACAGTGAGATCGCTCCGTAGCTTGACAGCAACGCAAGAATGAGCATGAAAACTCCTGCTCCTCTATATGAAATAGTTTCCGCACATGTTTCTTCTTCAGTTGAAGATAATTTTCGCGCTGCAAACGATAGCGGAAGTGGACTTAAGAACAGCCCAACAAGAAGTAAGATCCAGTTGGGGAATCTATTGTCTGTTGGAAAGGGATCTAATCCATCCCGCCACCAGTCTCCATCAGTGTCTGGGATTAACGGCAATGTGCCAATCTCAAACTCCCGTCCATCGTTTACGCCATCTTCATCTGAATCGGAAATGACAGGATTGGTCTCGAACATAAGCTCCTGATAGTCCAGCAGCCCATCTGCGTCAGAGTCTTCTCTCAATGGATCTGTCCCGAGAAGCTCTTCCACTAAATCGACGAGTTCATCATTATCCGAATCGGGAAAAGGCTGTGACGATAGCACTAATTGGCAACAGCTCTCGTTTTCATGTGTAACAATCAGATGAAAACCTTCACAGTCGAACCGGTCATACAACTGAAAGACAGCGTCATCCTTAGTAGAAGTTAGAGGCTCTTGGTCAATTACTCGAACATAAGGGTTCTCTGTGTCGCTTTCATCAACAAACGTGATAATGATCCCTTCATTTGGTAGATGTCTATCGAAGCCTATCCGTACGCGAAATTCAACGATGTAATAAGCGAAATTGGGCAAAGGTATCAATAAGGCGCTTTTTTCCCTATTCGTTGCGAGAGGATTTAAAAAAATAGCCTCAACGCTTGAAGTTGGACTAATTGTCTCAGGTATGATCCACCCTAGCTTGATTTTGCTCCATGCCATTGGATGGCATGGTGTTCTTAGTTCGTTAAGCGCGGCTCCAGAACCCATCAAAGACCAGTCACCTACGAATGTATCATCTCCCCAAAGTATTGAGCTATCGTAAAGGTCAGGTAATCCCAGAAGGTGACCAAATTCATGGGCAAACACTCCCAAAGTTCCAAAACTCTTGCCTTCATAGAGCGTAATGCCGTAATAGGTTATGTCGACTTCTTCCTCCTTTTCAGGAAGAACTGCTACATGATCGATGATGATTCCATCATTCGTTTGAATATCGAGATCCTGAATGGCACATGACCATATTCTGCTAGAGTCCTCAAGAATGATCAAGTCTGTTATTAGAGAGAATATCTCTTGCCCAGACCCAGAGTGCACGATTATGATAAAATCATAAGAACTGAAGTTAACGTCACGATCGGCTAAATCGATTGCATCCGCAATGAGGTTCCTTATTCCCACATCCACAAAAAAGCGGTCCTTTCCATAATACTCCATCGAGTGTGGCAGACTGTACCACCCAGCCACGGTTGATGACAAATCTAATAAGCCGTACGAAGCCTCGTGCCAGAAGGCTCTCATTTCGTCTAGAATTGACCTCATTTGATTGATACCTTTCACGTGAGGAACATCATTGAACTCAACAAGTATACATATCACGTTTTTATGAGAATTCGCGGTCTGCATCTCTAGGGCCTCCCCAATCACGATCCATCTCAAGAACGTTGATGCGAAAAGCAGAAGAATTAGGAAAACTGCGAAAACTAGAGTTGGGATTGTAATTTGATGGAAACTCCCGATTTTTCGTACGCCCCATATGTCCGTTCTTGATCGAGTTACAATCTCTTGAAACCAAAGAGAGAAAGAGCGCCGCGCGCGAACCTTGCCTACCACTGTATTTCCTCCACTTACTTATCATCCGTTTAGTCTGTAGATAATATTTACGGAAAAATCTTCTATTATCTGCTAGACTGTTTTTCCAAAGTCCATAGCGCGCGCAAGATAAGCTAGTTTCGTAAGACTTATTAATTAGTACTACAGAAATACAGGACGAGAAAATCGGATCTGCAATCTGTTTTCTCAATTCAGATTGAAATAAAGCAAAAGGAGGATGAGAAGGTATGACAGAAAAGTTGGAAGTTGCGTTAATTCAAGAGGGGCTTGACCTGGATGTATTAGCCGTGTTTGGGGATGACCCTTACACCATACCGATGATATTGACAACAAGGGCTTGGATGAGAAACACAACACTAGAAGAGAGGCGTGCTGGGCATGCCAAGACGCACCTATGGAGGTATGTTACGGAAGTTTATGAAAAAATTGGTAATGGACATAGACCATCTGACAATAAATACAGGAAGATAATGAATGAACTCGGCAAAAGAGGAGTTGTGAAGCCGATTAGAATTCACGGTGGAATGAGACCGAAATTCGATTATGAACTGACAGAGTATGGAGAGGCAGTATGCAAGAAACACAAGGATTCACTACTTGAACAGATAAAGTTGGAAAAATGGCGAAGGCGTGTGCACTTGAAAAAGAAGAGAGAAAGCTAGTTGATTTTGCATGTAAATATAAATTGCCAACTTATATCTTCAAAGCCAATTAAGTGGTGACTGGCATAAATTTATGTGCATTTAAAGTATATAATAAGAGAACTGGTGAGCGACAACGAAACCTAAAACTATAAGGAAGCTTCAACTCGTGTTCGCTCTGACAATATATAGCATAGCAGCGATCCTAAGCTATTTCTCTGTAGTTGAAGCTGGTGGGGGCAACGGAGGCAAATACGACATATACGTAGTTCTTGATGTTTCAGGAAGCATGGGTTCCCCAATTAGTAAACTAAACGCTGCTAAGGAAGCTGCGATCAACTTCTTAAAAACGATAGACTTGGCCTCAAATCCAAATTTAACGGTCGGACTAATTACTTTTTCGACTGAAGTTTATGTCAATAGCCACCTAACTTCAGATGACGATTCTTTAATCAGCATAATTAACGGACTAAGTCCGCTTGATGCTACGTCGCTTGGAGACGCTATTAAAATAGGTGTAGATATGTTGATCCAGGAAGGAAGTTCTTCTGCGAATTGGACCATTGTCGCGATGACTGATGGACAGTCGAATGCCGATCATATTATAAGTGACGACTCAGACGTAGCACCATTATTGGCAGCAGACTATGCAAATCAAAACAATGTTACAGTTCATGCAATAGCCTTCGGATCAGATGCAGATACGGCCAAATTACATGATATTGCCGCGCGAACTGGCGGAAAATATTATTTTGCATCAACTGGGGGAGAGCTAATAGAAGTTTTTGGAGAAGTCGCCAGCACCTTTGTATCCGCCGTCATGCACTATGGAAGCAGAATCTTGATGTTGATAGCCATGCCACTGATTCTGTTCCTCCCTGAGATTCAAGAAGGAGTGACAACGATCTACAGAACAATTATGAAAAAACCTACGGAACTACGCGTTCCCGAGTTAAAAGGACTTAGGTGCCCTGAATGTGGACACCTAAACAGACCCACTGCAAAATTCTGTGGTTCATGTAGGATCTCTCTAGTGGTAGTGAATAGACCATGTCCCGAGTGCGGCTATGTTAATCGTGTCGGAGCAAGATTCTGTGGAGGATGTGGAATCAAGTTAAGAGAGATTAGAGACTGAACCAACCATGTATAAATCGGCACTTAAATATGAAATATTGGGCAGTGTAGTAGTGTTTTCCATACGCGCACGCGTGTACGGTGCGGAGCCAAGCTTAAGAGGTAGATAGACTATGCGTAAAGCTAAGCATATCCTGTTGCATGAGTTGTGGAGAAGTATTCCTCTCTTCTTGTGCGGTGTTTTCCTTATTTACATAGCAGCTGTAGATGAGACATTGTTTCTATTTATTGCAAAGGATTTAGCTAATGGCTCAACCAGTAGAGTTGTTGTGACAGTGGCCACTGTGCTTGCAACAACTATACCCATGTTATTCGCGGTAGGTGCGATAAAGCAAAGCATCCTTGTTGGAAGGGAGACGATCTATTATTACGAAAAAATGCTAACAAGTGTAGCGTTTTGGTTTGTAGCTGGAATTGCACCCATATCCATAGCTATTATAATGTACATCCAATACGCTATCTACTACAACTTCAGGATTACATCTCTTTCTGGAATCCTGACTGCGCTGGGCTGCATTCTCTGCGGATTGTATTTCTTATATTATGCATACAATCTTCGAAAAGTAGAATAGTTTGCACGCGGTTATTGTTTCGCGCCTAAAACAAGTTCAAGATCGACTTAGTAAAGTATAAAAGTCCTAAACTCAACAATTTCCGTGGGACAATGGGGATTGAAAGGTATTATCTCTTGGGAAGGGCTAGATCACAGAGAGAAGGAGCTTGTTCTAGGCCGTCATGGAGAAAGATGCAACGTCTGTAGATCGGTGGGCAAAATCGACCTATTTACAAGAGCATACATTGCAAATAACTGTTTAAACGACTTAACACTTCTTTACTTAATGAAGAGAGCTGTTGGAATAAGACCAGAAAAAGCAAAGAAACAAACAGTTGAAGCAGCAGTTGCATGGACAAAGCTGAAGATTCGGGATGATTTGCTTGACTCAGATAAATCGCTAATAGACAGAGCACTATCTTATTTGCTTCTCAGATCGAACTCCAAAAGAAGTTTCGATTTTCCGTGCAGTTTCATGCTTTATGAAAAGAAAGGCCATTTTGATTCACTGGAAGAATGGCTAGATTGTGTATCTTCTCCATTTAGAATAGCGTTTGAACATGGTACTCCGGAGAAATATGCAAAAGTCTTTGGTCGCATAGGACAGAATCTCGGAAAAGTAACAGCTATTAGAGATGCAATTGATGATGAGCAAAGGGATCTCAAAACCGGTACTTTCAACCCTCTTAATCACTTCCCGAAAGACAAAACGATATACACTTTTGAAAAAGTATGTAAAGAAGTTTCAAGAGATTTCATAGATTTTTCAAATAATCTTAATGTTCATGGAAGAAGTGGTGAAATCGTCAAGAAGACTTTGATGTTTAACACAGGAATTGTGCTACCACTTCCTATCATGTATACGAGTTCGAATGGAGGATGCAGCACTTCCTCTAGCTCGGGACCTGACATATGTACACTTTTCTGTGTTTGTTCATCAATCTTGCTATGTGTAGGAATAATCGCTGAAATCTGGGAACATAGCAACAGAGAGGCGAAACGAAAGGAGCTAGAGGGTAAGGTCGCCCGGTTGGAAGAGGAGCTAAAGGTCAAAAAACCTTTAACTTCTCCGATTAGTCCTCATTCGGATACATCACAGATCAAGTGCAAAAAGTGCGGAACCTGGAACCCTTCAACTAATAAGTTTTGCGGAAAGTGTGGAACGCCTGTTGGTGAGAGCGCGCGCGGTGAGGAAGACCCCACACTAATCTACGATAACAACTTTCGGTCTTGAGAAGAATTAACCTAAAGGACGGTTGCAGGGTTCAGTATGTGTCTATGGTTATGTGTCCCACTTGTCAGTCTGCCATATGTCATTAGTGCTACTGTGCGTGCGTATAATAGATAATCATTCATCTAAAATTCAATCATATATAGTCCCATAAATCATAAAAACTTAAAGAGCTCATATAATAATTGATGCGATATGAGCAGAAAACTTCTATTGGTTACAATTTATCTAGTTTTTCTTATGGGGACACTAGGTGTAGCGCTTAAAATTCAGAGAGTAAAAGCAACGGGAACTATTTACATTAAGGCTGAAGGTTCAATTAACCCACCAACGGCACCTATTTGGAGCCTAGACAATGTTACTTACACCTTGACCGGCGTTATCACAAGTGATGCCGATGGGATTGTAGTTGAGAGAGGCGACATAATAATCGACGGAAACGGATACTCACTTCAGGGGCTCAATGGATTGAGAAAAGGCTTCAGGTTACAAAACGTGAGCAATGTGACAATTAAGAACATAAAAATCGAAGGCTTTGCATTTGGTGTGTACCTCGACGAGACATCTCATAATGTTCTTTCCGGAAATAATATAACAGCAAACTTCGTTTATGGCATTTACCTCCGACATTCTTCAAACAATAGTATATCTGGAAACGACATAGAGAACAGTTATGTTGGCGTCGGACTTTATAATTCTTCAAACAACACTGTCTCCGCAAGCAACATAACAAACAACAAGATCGGCATCTGGCTCGGTGAGTCTTTTAACAACACTGTTTATCACAACAACTTCGTGGACAATATTCAACAGGTCACCATTGAAGACAACGCCAACTTTTGGGATGATGGTTATCCTTCTGGTGGAAACTATTGGAGTGACTATGTTGGTGTAGATGTAAAGAGTGGTAATAATCAAGACGAACCCCTTAGTGACGGAATAGGAGATACATCACACGATATTGGTGGAAATAATACAGACAACTATCCATTGATGGGACTGTTCTCTGATTTCAATGCTACTTCAGAATATCATGTTCAAACTATCTGCAATTCTACAATATCTGATTTTCAATTCAATGGCACTGCTGTTTGTTTCGATGTTGCTGGTGAAGATGGAACGCTAGGTTTCTGTAGAATTTGTATTCCTACAGCCTTGATGAATGGCACGTACAGAGTATTTATCAATGGAACAGAAATTCTACCACCTCCATCGCCATTGCCGTGTTCTAACAGCACACACAAATTCGTTTACTTCAAATACACACATTCGATACAAGAAGTGGTAATTACAAGCTTTGTTCAACAGCCGGCGTGGAACCTGATTGTCTGGGCCTGTAGTGCGATCCTTGCTTCATGTTCTGGTTTCTTCGGTTATCTCTATCTCAAAACTCGATCAGAACTACAGAGAATTCACAGAAGAATCGCTGGGATCAAAGAAAAAAAGAGTGCCGATATCTGTCCCAATTGTGGGATTCAGAACAAGCCTGAAGCCAAGTTTTGTCGTAAGTGTGGGAAAGCGCTATAATATAAGAAGACAAAAGGATGTCCGCGCGCGCGGTTAGATTGTTTGGTCACTTCCGAAAGCTTCTTAGGTGAAAACATGTCAAATTCCCTAGTGGAAGTGTTATGATGCCAAAGAGAATATGTGATTCTTGTGGTGAAGAAAAAGAGGTACGTGGAGGAAAAGTATGTCCGAATGGGCATTTTGTTTGTGCATCATGTGTTTATGGTGGGCTTTTTGGACCGACACGTTCAATTTGCCCATTGTGCAATAAGCCATTAAGATAGGATCTGGACGGATGCAGCCTACTTTTATTATTTGAAAAGCAGAAGACTTAGCAGATCGATTGTCGTTTTTCTCCCAATGCTATTTCTGGACTTGACCCTTTCTTTTTCTGCTTCACTAGTCTTGTGGTATTCAATCGATCCGCGCTATTTCATGGAATATCTTATCCACTTCCTAGGCTGGCAGCTTCGTTCTACTGTTACCACTTTGGTTCTTGGTGGGATATCTACTGGACTCTCCGCACGACACTTTGAATCTTTGGCGATGTAATTCAAAAAAACCGCAAGTTCTCTCTTCAACAGATACGCGTGCCTATTCAAGCTCAATTCGTTGCACGATGGCTACGAGAATCCCAAGGATTTCGAGTTTTGTGGAAAATGTGGGTCGCCATTAAGAGAAGAGGAGACTAGAATCTATTAATTACCTTGTTCGCGGTGACAACTAGTAGATTTGAGTCTCTTCCAGAGGCGGTGCAATAGGTCCTTGCCTATTCCCACACTTCGGGCAATGCGTCCATTGATATGTTGGCCCCACAACGAAAGCAGTATCTAACGTTCCTGACGGGGGATACGAGCCTCTTTTTCTCCCCGACAGAAGGCTTATACCATTGAATGATACTGCCTACAACAATTGACATACCGATGATGAACAAAATGCATGCAGGCATAATACTACGTGGAAGGAAACCCCCTACGTCCAGAGCAACCACTATGCCTATGCCAGTTAGAGCAAGGCCGATAATGGTTACCCAAAGTTGAAGCCTTTTCTTGTTCATCTGTCTAGCCAGAAATCTCATCTCCGGCAGATCTCTTGTTGTGCTACAATGGTTTTCCGCATTTTCGACAAAACCTTGCTCCTGGAGAATTTAACGTTTTGCAACCAGTACACATTACAGACTTTGCCATCTTTTGCCGAATTTTCTTCAATTGCTTTCTAGCTCTGAAGTAAAAGTAACCAACAAAGCTTGAAGCCGAACCTAGCCCCACGATAACTGAACCCATTAATAAACTATAAATCCAACCAGCTTGGATCAAGGTCTCAGAACTTACGATTTTGTTGTAGTGATTGTCTTCAACTTCTATATAGAATCGGATTGTCCGGATGCCTAATCCCCTCAGCTGGATACTAGCTTGATAGCTGTCTCCGGCTTTGTGTTGCATTATCACGTATTCCCAAGTTTTTCCATCATCGAGTGAATAAAGCAATGTTACGTTTTTGACACCGATGCCTGCATCAGTGGCATCGACCAAGACTGTAACCGATTCTCCATTAAGAATGAATCGTGAGGCGCTTCGAACGTTACTTAAAACTGGGGGTATAGTGTCTGGCACTATGACTGAAATAGGAATCTTGTGTACTTCACTATTCCATACTACGGTTATATTTCCGGTGTAGTCACCAAAATTAGTGCCCGGAGGTACGGAGACATTGAGCATCATTACCTCGCTTTCACCACCGGGTAGTAGAAAACGGTTTGAACTAAATGAAACATTACCATATCCTATCGTATCACCAAGCTGATTAGAAAGATTAGAAGCCTCTACACTGATGTCTGCACTTTGTTGACCAACGTATTCAGTGACAGTAAATGTCAGATTAGATAATTGTCCAGGTGGCACTTTTTGTGACAAAGTAGTGGGTAGGAATGTAAGCAGAGCTGGAAGGTGGGGTGTATATGTTGCCGTTACGACGAAACTTTCGGCTTCAATCACGTCCGAGCCGACAGCTTCTATTGTGTAGTCTTCGTCTCCTGGATTCGGGACTTTGATCCACTCAGGTATCGCTTGACATCCCGAATATAGTGCGCTTGGGATTTCAATAACGACGTTCCCTGAAGCATAGTCAACTCCCACATGTCGGCCTAATGAATCATATAAATGGATGTCTATATCACTCCCAGCGAAATACAAGGTAAAGCGTGTTTCATAGACATCAGATGTAACACTTACGGTGGCTGTTTTTTTTTGACCTTGAGTGATTGCGCCTTCCAATACCTTACTAGTGCCAACTCCACATCCAATTCCAACATTGAAATCGGATATAAAAGGACCAATTTTGTCATGGTTCGAGGTTAGATAGATTTCCACAGTATATTTATCGCATCCAAAAAGAGAGACTGGCAATGTGTACGTGAATTCTAAGTCTTGAATCGCTTTTGAAGGTATTTCAAAGCCCGCCTTTTCAGGAACAGTCTCTAACAGCATTGTTGTTACGACTCCCTTGACTTCAGTATAGATTGATATTAGGGCTGTAACTTTCACGCTTTCTACATCCTGATTTTCTATTGTTATGGTTCCCGTAGCTGTGCCGAATTGCTCCTTTTCCGAAGGTATAATATCAGGAGTTGTGACATCTAAGACCGAGACTTGGCTCAACTTGGGAGGTGTTTTAAGCATTTTGTTTATGTAGGTTCCTGTTTCTAAGAAGATCTCTCGGAGCGCTATGACCTCTGTACCATATTCTGGTAAGGAGATGTCTAATAGATGGCACACCATTCCCTGTCTTGTAAGTGTGCCAAAATCTGCGATAGCCTTTACCCCAAAAATTACAGCGTCCAAAACGATAGCTCCTAGAACTGGTATGCTTGTCCCAAGTATTATCTTTGCGACACCCGCACCAATAGATGCTCCCCAAGAAGTCCAATCTAGGGTTTTCAGGGCTTCATATTGTTCGACTATTTTGTCCAACTGTTCATTACGCGTGTTTTGAGCACCTAACTCGATTTGCTGGACTCTCTCAGCGGTAACGTTGTAGAAGAAGAATCTGTATTGTGCTGTTTTTGAACGTTGAATGTTCAATCTTAAGTCACCAAGGTAATTAAGCGTGTAGTGAAGGGGGAAAGTAGTAGGTAACGGATCCTGTAGCTGGTTCTTGAAGTCCTCATATTCAGTTGTTAATGTGGATATCAAAGAATCAACTCCTAACCATGAATTTCCTCTATGATCTTTTAGTTGATGAAAATATTCTTGGTCTTGCAGAACTCCTTTCAAGCAATTGTAATATAATATTTGTCTGGGGCCCATAGACAGTTTTGACGCTTCTTCATCTAGAAATGTGTCTTTCGTAACATCTGTTACTGCCGCACCAGTTCCTTTCACAAGACCAGTGTATCCCATCTTTGTAGCCCCACCCATTAAGGCAATTGAGCTAACCAGCCCTGGCAGTTTCGTCGAGACAGCATATCCAGTGACCATTGTAGAAATCAGAACTCTGAGACCCTCCACTAAAAGATCAACATCAAGTACTTCATGGGACTTTGCTCGGAGACGAGCAGATAACCAAGCGGCCTGATCCATGGCATCGATGCAGGTGTCAAAAAGAAGATCTAAGGAGGATACTAGCCGTTCCCGGGGAGTTGACAAAACATATTCGATCTCGTTCTGAACATATCGCCAACTCTCGCCATCCTCTAGTTCTGCATGACTTATGACAACCGCTCCTTTGCCATAGGTTCGAAAGATTTCAACAGGAGCATTTTCGTAGGTTGGATCGGTCCTAACCATGAGTGTGGAATAATCCTCATATTTCGTGAAGTAACCGTGAGCATGACCTCGCGAAGGATCATTAATATAGCTATCGTCTATTGGGTTGGGATGTGAGAAAAGACCTGGATCATGGACTATTTCGAGGCATCCTCCGCTTGCGTCCGCTCCAACATCAATACTGGTTACCACCAGATCCACAGGTAACCAATCCCAAGTAAGTTCGTATGGTTCGAAATTAAGGTTGTAGAGGTCATTGTTATCCGTTATGAAAAGTCCACCACCATCTTTAACCCATTCCCCTAACTGCGTCCTATGATTGTAAAATGAATTGTAGATTTCGTCGATCTTGTACCCTTCATAATGATAGATGCAGTCTTCATCTATCAATAAAGCTTTGTAGTTTTGCAGATTTGCCCATAGATAACCTATGTTGTCGTCGGAATACTCATAATAAGCATAGCGCGACGGATCTAGTGAAACTAGATAGCTCATCTCGTCCGAAAGCATGATTGTGGAATCATGCACCCACGCTATTCTATCGCTACTTCCAGATGCTTGCGCAAAAACTTGGCAAAGAAGAACTTGATTCACAACAAAAGTTGAACAAATTAGAATGCTTACCAACTCTTTCTTCAAACGATGCCTCTCCCAAAATATGAACAACGGACTTAGTAACATTTAAAATTTTTATCTGGGCTTTTCAGGTCCTACGCCGAGTAATCTCATCTGCTTCCATTCGTTCGTTATAGGATATTTAGAAAACCATAACGCTGACTACCTTGTAAGTATCCCTGCTGAGCTTCTAGTCTATTGCGCATTCCATTGATTGAACGAACGCGCGCGCGGCTTGTCACAATGGCTTTCCACATCTGCGGCAGAATTTCGCCGCCGGAGCATTGGTCGTTTTGCAGTAGGGACATATTGCCTCAGTCTTTCTGAACCCTGCCATCTTTTGCGGAATATTCCGAAGCTTCCTTCGCATCTTGAAATAAAGGTAGCCAACAAAACAAGAGGCCGAGCCAAGACCCGCAACGCCCACCCAAGGAAGAAATCCGAAAGAATCAAAATAACCCACTTTATAAGTTCCATTAACCGAAGAAGGCGACCCAGAAATGCTTCCTAATCTTCCATAATCAATTAGTGTAATTTCTACATGCTGACCGAGAACGTCTCCCTCCGCCTTAACACCGATGTAGAGAGTGTACTTGATATCCTGAACAGATACTTCGATAGATTGCCCCTCTTTGGCTTCTGAGGTTGTGTTTAGAGTGGCAGATTGCGTCCCAGAGCCAGTCCAAGCGATTGAAGTCTTGTCCAACGTTCCATTTCCTTCCACACGCAGCTGCCCCTCTACCGTTCCTTTAGTCGTCAAAGTAAGACCTAACTTCACCAGCATATAATCATAGTAGAGACCAGGAACTGGGTAAGATTTCTCCGTTAGCGGGTCTATGTCCATAGAAGCAGTTCCAACACCAGAAACTTCCAAGGAGATGCTCATCGACTTACCGCTGAGTGATATTCCCACAGTTGTCGACTTGCCAGGCTCAACACTTCCATCAGAGACGGAAATGCTTGGAGTATAAGTCGCGATTACGTGTGTAAAATCCAGAACAAAGGACACGTTTTTGGACTCACCATGTGCGATAGAACCCAAAGCCAGCGAGAGAATCAACAGAATCAAGACAGTCACTTGAGGAATAACTCTCAAATTTCGATTCATAATCAAACACCTCTAAACAGAAATCGTCATCATCAACTATTAATTTTTTTCTATCGTTCTTGTTCCCCCTACCCGCGCGCGAAATTTTTTCGTATTTTTTTAAAAACGCATAAACAACACGTATATTTTGGAAATTTCTTTCCACTTTTTAATAGATTATTGTTTTAGCGCGCGCTTCTTCAACAAAGCTTTTCAAGTGAACCAACATATGAGATGCGAGGGGAAATCTTTGGAAGAAAAGATCTCAATCCTTTTTATTTTCACCCTCTTGGTTGGGTTTGTTGGTGGAATCTTTCTTGCAACTGGTAACGTTGAAAAGCATTATGCTAAGATGCTCTTTTCTACCGAAGAGAAGTATGTTCAGGAGACAAATGAGCTACTGATGTCATTGAACGTCACCGATCAGAACCGAACCATATCTATAGCAATCCTTGATTGGCATAACCAGACTTGTTACCTTGGAGCAATGGAGGAGATTGCTGGTTTCTCCATATTCTTCGTCGGAGCCATAATTGCAGGATACGGATTCCACAAGTGGGGACCTAAAGGGTTAAAAAAAGAGAAGCAGAACTAATTGCGTGAACTCATCATGGAAAAACACTTTGGTGTTGTAGCTGGCGTGATTTCTTGGGTGAGCTTGTTTCTGCCATGGTTGAGAGTAGGCACTCTGAACTTCTTTTTATGGGGAGTAAGCGTAAAAGGGGAAGTGCATGCTGGCGACGTTCCTGATTTTTTTACGTTTCTTTCTTTTTGATATTTTTCGGAACATTATTTGCTTTCTTAGCTAAGGCGCGCGCTTTGAAGGAATTGATCCATCAATTGTCACATTCCATTGATTTGTAGATTGATACCACATTAGGTCTTTGGGAATCGTGACATTACAGAAACCTTGAGTACCAAGCAAACCCGCGTGCGCGGCGTGATAACTGATGCTTCCTCGCAAATTCTTTTCAAATTCGAAGCAGGAAATAACTGAGTAGGCGCGCGCTATGTTCTTTCTCCGAATATCCTTCATCTTCCATCAAAGAAATGCTTCAAAGCGCAAGGTTCATTGAGGCTGCCAAGGGCGACTACCTAAGCACGCGCGATTTCCTACAATGTAGGATCATCAGTAGTACTGCTATCATGAATAATGGTACAATAAGGAATGATGGAAACTCAGGAATTACTATCTCGGGGGGAGCTTCTTTCAAGCCATTCGTGTTAAGAGGCGTTAAGGGACCTATGGTAATTGTTCCTGAAGGACGGTATCTATCCTCTGGATTAGGGGTCCACCCGTAATAGAATCCCATGTTATTCAGGTGGATTATGATTTCATCATGTTGTAATGATCCTGCATCTTCCATTTGCGAAGGTGATATCAATGCTTTATCATTTAGTGCAATTGCATCACCTGCTAACATGGAATTCGAAGGGCTGTAGCTATCATCCGTATTGGAACTCCATCCAGAGTGGAAATTTATGTTATTCAAATAAATTGAAAACGAGTTAGTTTGAGAAGAGCCAGCAGAACCATTGACAGGTGTGGCTGGAGGAATAGTAAGACCTCTTGAATCAACCGGTACTTCAGCACCGACTAACATGGAATCTGAGGGACTATATTTCTCTCCAGAGTTCTGACTCCATGTTTGGTGAAAACCCACATTGTTTAGATGTATTATCGATGGGTTGATCTGTAGCGGTCCTGCATCTTCCAGTTGTGGAGGAAGGACAAGGCATTTATTGTTTAAGAGGTAGGTTTCGTTATTCACTCTCCAATCGGTTAGATCTTTAGACCAACCGAACGCAAAGAGCACATTTTGAACTTCCATCATCGAATCGGGTGACCCGCATACACGATTCACGCGAACGCAACTAAACACAAGTATTGTAAATGTGGTAATGACAATTCCACGTATTACCACATTCAAGTTTCTTAACATCAGGTTGCCCACATTATAAAAGCTACATTATGGTAAACATAAGCGCCGTCTCCCCATTGATACTGTCGAACATGATGTTGTATTCCTTTTTCATAATCGTCTATCTGAAAAGTAGACCAGCCCCACAATACGCGTGCGGGCCCCTCAGCTATCTCGTATATAATTCGTCCGTTTACCCATAGTTTACACTCTTGATCTAGATCAGGACGATGTCTATCGTGCCCTCCGCCTGCTCTAATGAGCAATTTCAGAGGAATCATCGATGAGTTTGGTGGAATAGTGTAGTAGTAGTCTTTTGTATGCCCGGTGGGCGCGCGCGCGAGCGAAACATTATCGCATTTTTCAAAAATGCACAAACAGCGCACATATTTTGGAACATTCATTTCCACTTTTTAATAAAACCTTGTTTTCAGCATCCCATTTGCATCAGGATCCAAATATGTCATTTAGTCACTTGCTTCTGGATAGTCTCTAAGTTTAGAAGTCAGCGGAACCCATTCAAATGATTTCAAAACACTATTATACGCAAAGTCATACTTGTTTGACATGTAAAGGAGAAATGGGGAGATGAACCTGAAAGTCGTTGCGATGCTCTTGCCTCTAATAATAGCCTTATGGGGGGCAATCACTTTATCGTGTCCTTTCGCGTTATCTTCACCTTTGATGCAGGTTTATGTGAGTCCCGAGTACAAATCAGTGAATGTAAGTGAGTCGTTCTTGATTAGCATTAACATTGCTGGTGTGCAGTCGCCAGGACTCTTCA
>Ga0209636_10000129_pt1 | contig 60797 bp, 61 predicted proteins | sample DeeMarSWOR152_54_FD_187464 | JGI IMG/M metagenome (GOLD analysis project Ga0209636, IMG submission 187464) | Marine sediment microbial communities from White Oak River estuary, North Carolina - WOR-1-52-54 (SPAdes) (version 2) | ecosystem: Environmental > Aquatic > Marine > Intertidal zone >...
GACTGCTGGTAGTGTTGCTATCAGAAACAGTGTGGCATTATAGTTATGGACTTCCTTTCAGGAACAAGTGATTGTTTTGAGTTCGTTTAAGAAGTAGGCCTTGTCTTCTCTCTTTTTGATCTGTCCTGCCGCCTCTTTAGCCAACTGGATGTACTTCTTACACTCTTTCTCATTTCCTGCAAGTGCCTGTGCTCTCGCCATCGCTTCGTAGGCAAAGGCGATGTCGAAGTCTCCGATGTTGTTCTCCTTGCAGAGTTCTAGGCATCTCTGAGCATGATAAAGTGCTGGTTCATTTCTCTTCAGAACTGAGTACACTCTAGAGATTTGCCACTCTCCTCTCTCAAACTCTAACGGAGTACCAATTTCACCCCAGTGGAAACGAGACGCATGCGCAGCATGAATCATCTTGTCATCTTCTTCTCTAATTCTGTTCTTCTTATCAAGTAGGCTCCACGTCAAGTTGAACAAATTAACACCAAACTTTTTATGATCTTCTTTTAAGGGTTTTTTCTCTGTCATTCTACCATCACCAACCGGGATAGCCTATTTTCCAACTACTCTACATAGCTTCAGTTTTTATGACTTATGGAAGAAATTAAGGTAACTCTATGGTTGCCTAAATCTTAGAAAGGTAATAGATAGTATATTAGACATCCTATCAATATCAAGAACGTTATTGTCACCACAAATCCCATTTTCCTGTTTTTGTCGAAGGAAACACCTATCATACTGAACAAGGCAGCATAGAAGACCATAATGTAGGGAACATGTATTGCTAGTATTTCTCTGAATGGAATTTTTAGGATGTAATCCAATAATAATTCCAGAAAGAGATAGAAGAGAATGAATGCATGAGGTATTATCGTCCTTTTTTCTACTTTCTCCTTCATATATCCTAACATTGTAATAGTGAAAGGAATTATCAGAGAAAGGACAATAGCACCAAGCACCTGCACGAGCACCTCGTTACCAAGTTTTTCTGCAATGTAGAGAACACTCACTGAAATATTGAAAATAATAGAGGCGCAAATGAAGATGATGTCCATTAATTTACTCATATTCATTTGTTAGTCTCCATTTCTTTGTTCATATTCCATTTCAGCTTTAATTTATAATATAGGCCCCCAGATTTCTGCCATTTCTTATTTTCTCAGATTGGGGAAGTTTATATTTTGAAAAATGGTGTTCAGAATAGGGAAGAATTGTGAGCGAGGTTAAGAAGTGTTCTAAATGTGGTGGAGAAATGGAAATGGGGTATTTACCTGGAGCGTTCAGTTGGAGTGCTGGAAAAAACCTGTGGAAAATAAGAGGACCTAAACGGATTCTTGGATACGCATGTGAGAATTGTGGTTATGTAGAATTTTACCTTGAACTGAAAGAGAAGGAGAAGAAGGGTCATTTCCCACCAGAACAAGTAGATATTGTTAGGAGAGTCAAGTCAAAAAGACGAACAAAGAAGAGAAAGAGTGTTTAGTGTTTGCTCATCTTGCTTGTTTTGCTAACGTATTCTCCAAAATGCTTAAACGAGATTTGCCTAACGACTTGACTACTCTTCAAGCTGATGATGAAAGTTTCAAACTCAGAAATGTAGTTTCCCCAGTGCATCCTGATTTCGTTGACCCATCTGGAATAGTCAGAATAGTCTTTATGAATGGAGATTGAGGCTGAATCCATTCCTCTGAGACCGTGCCCTCCTGTAGTGGCGAAGATTACGTTTGGATACTTGGAGAAAAACATCTGCACATTCTTGGTGAAATCTTCTGTCGGAAGCATCTCTGCAACTGCTTTAGAAGTCCATTTACTGAAACTGAGTGCCATTATTTCAAAACCGATTTTCTTGAAATCTGGGATTGCAGTATATTCTAGTAGCGCTTCTTTCTCTAATCTTGCTCTCCTTCTTGTGACCGTGGGTTGAGATACTCCAAGTTGCTTGGCTAATTGTCGGTCACTTCTTTTGGAATTCTTCATCAACTCAACAAGAATCTCATAGTCAATATCCTTGAGTTTCATATTGCATCATTGGTATGTCGTTCTACTTCAACATTTATGACTTATGGAAGAAAAGTTCCAGTAGATTATGTGTTTACTTATCTTGCTCGATATTCACATTCTTCTGTAGACTATGAATGCAAGTCTGGAAGAAAAGAAAGTATTCTTGAATAATCGACGGGTTAACACTAATAAACGCAGTATAGACCGCTTTTGAGAAAATCAGAAGATAAAGCCGCGTAGGAATCAGTTTAATATGAGTATTTACGATGTATTTTTCGGCGAATCTTATGTCTAACCTTCCTCATCCCGATCTAGCAGTAGTCGAGTCGCAGTTGAGGGGAAAGACCCTCCTCGTCTACTGGTATCTACTAAGGTCTCCAAGCTCCACAGTGGGCGTCCGTGAGATTCAACGTTCTCTGGCCTTCTCTAGTCCAAGCGTCGCAGCCCACCACCTTGACAAACTTCTCTCACTTGAGTTGGTCGAAAAGACCACGACTGGCGAATATTTCTTAGCACAGGAAGTCAAGGTTGGACTCCTAAGATTCTTCACACGGCTGGGGCGTTTCCTGATTCCCCGCTACTTGTTCTATTCTCTCTGGCTCTCCACGATGTTTATCACCTACCTAGCCTTGTATTGGCCGACTGGATCCATTCACAACATAGCTGCCATCCTCTTCGGATCCGCAGCCAACCTCGTTTTATGGTATGAAACCATCCGGCTCTGGAGAGAAAAACCATTCTAACCCATACAATCGGGTGTTCTAAAACGTGGACTTAAAAGCCCCTTACCTCTTTAAGAATGGTAGAGACAAATGATGAAAAAGATTCTAGCATTCACCGTAACTTCCATCCTACTAGGCGTGGTAACAATGGTTGCTCCATTAGTGTTGCTAAAACCTAGCTACTACGATTTGATAACTTCCGGTGACAGAGAAAACTTGCAGAGGGGGTCTCCCGAATTCTATGAAGCACTGGATGGTTCTGCCGAGCTCCCTGAAACACTTGGTGAAGGAGACGCCACGTTTGGAGAAGCCACAGCTCTGGAAAGAGCAGTAAGTCCTGCAAATCTGGCGTCCACTGGGCTGATACTTGCACCCAGCTTTCTTCTCGCATTCGGCGTCTTCCTATGCCTCAGGAAACGGATGCAATAGTGTTCTGGTTTCAGTACAGCTTGTTCTAAAACGTAGCATTAAGTGCCCAAGGTTCATCGGTAAGGTAGAAAGCACAAAATCATTGGTGAGAACATGAAAAAAATCGCCCTATTTCTCGTCTCGATTATTGCTGTAGTTATCGCTGTCGCACCATTCTACCTTGTTCCTGAAGTCTCAGGGTATATCCAATTAAACAGATTCTCCTGTTACGAGGAGTTGAAAGGCTTTCTTGAAACTAACTCGCAAAGTGGATCCTACTACAATGAAGGACTCTGGGCGCAGACCTTTGGCATGACGCCGAGAGCCATGGAAAGCGGTGCTACGGACTCTCTTCCGGACTACTCACAGACGAATATACAGGTCGAGGGCGTCGATGAAGCCGACATCATAAAGACCGATGGAGAATACATTTACATGGTCTCACAGAACAGCGTTATCATTCTGAAAGCGTATCCACCTGAAGAGGCCGAAATCCTCTCTCAAATCAGCCTGAATAGCACTATAAGAGGAATATTCATAAACCAAGACAAACTGGCCATCTTCAACGACGCCTTCGATTTCTATGAGACTTATGAAAAGCTTGCTCCCTACGAATCACCAAGAACCTTCATCAAGGTATATGATATCTCAGATAGGACAAGCCCCGCGTTGAAGAGAGATCTCCCTCTTGATGGATACTATCTCGATTCGAGGATGATCAGCGACTACGTCTACGTCGTAGTAAATGAGCCAGCATACTTAGATGAGAATGAAGTAGACCTCCCGAATATCTATTCTGGCGACGAGACTAAGAAAATAGAAGCCACCGAAATCTATTACTCCAACCAGTCTGACTACTTCCACACCTTCACGACCATAGTTGCCATAAACGTGCAGAACGATGCGCAAGAAGCAACATACAAGACCCTCTTGCTAGGAGCGACACGAGTCCTATACGTCTCTTTCAACAACATCTACATAACACTCCCCGGACAGACAACAGCGAACGGGCTTGCGATGACGGCCATCCACAGAATCCATGTAGAAGATGACGAGATAGAGTTTGAGGCGAGTGGTGCAGTTCCCGGCTACCTACTCAATCAGTTTTCGATGGACGAATACAGAGGCTACTTCAGAATAGCAACCACGGTTGGCCACGTCACATTCTGGGGACAAACAACTTCCCGAAATAACGTGTACGTTCTTGATATGAGCCTACACATCGTTGGAGCGCTGGAAGACCTCGCCCCGGGAGAAAGAATCTACTCAGCGAGGTTTATGGGTGACAGGTGCTATCTGGTGACCTTCAAGAAGGTGGATCCCTTGTTTGTGATAGATCTGGAGAATCCGTACGCGCCATGGGTTCTCGGTGAGCTGAAGGTAACGGGCTACTCAGACTACCTTCACCCCTACGACGAGAACCACATCATAGGGATAGGCAAGGAAACCGAGGCTGCAGAGGAGGGAGACTTCGCTTGGTATCAAGGAGTCAAGATCTCTCTCTTCGACGTTAGCGACGTTTCGAACCCGATAGAGGTAGATAAATACGAAATAGGTGACAGAGGCACTGATTCCCCCCTGCTGCGGGATCACAAAGCCCTTCTCTTCGATAGGTCAAGAAATCTTCTCGTGTTGCCCGTTCTGGTCGCTGAAATAGATGAATCAAGATATCCCGGGGAGTTCCCTTCCAATGCCTACGGAGACTACGTCTGGCAAGGAGCCTACATATTTGACATATCCTTGGATGGACTCGTGCTCAAAGGCAGAATCACCCACCTACAGAACGACTCAGAGCTAGCGAAGAGCGACTACTACCTCTTCTCCCCATATTACGTCAAGAGGTCATTATACATAGACAACGTGCTCTATACATTCTCAGACAAAAAGATAAAGATGAACAGCCTAGAAGACTTGGCCGAGATCAACGAAATAGAGCTTCCCTAACAGTTCTGTTGCGACTTGACCGCTTTGCGGGCAAACGTAATGTAACCCGTATGCCCAGTCATCACGGTCTCAGGCCTCGTCTTCCCCCTTTCAACGCGCATCCTCCGCAAGAGGCACTCAAGAGTCTGAACATCTACGAACCCATTCTCTTCCAAGGCTTCAACTGTCTTAACGACCTGATCAATAGTGGGGCTAAAAGAGACGATAGTCCCGCTTCCCTTCAGGGCTAAGTAGGCATGAGCGGTCACTAACCACGGCGTTGCCATATCCAGGACAACAGCATCTACCTCGGTCTCATCGATGCCTTGAGTAACATCCTTGTTCTTGACAGTCACATATTCTGCTATCCCTGCTCTCTGCAAATTCCTTAACGCTAATTCAGCAAACTCCGGGCGAACTTCATAACTGTAAACGTGTCCGGCTGGTTTAGCGTAGAAGGCGAGGGCAGACGTCAGGGCACCAGTTCCAGTACCAGCTTCAACGACGCGGCTACCCGAGCCAACCCCACTGAACATGAGTATAAGTGCGATATCTTTCGGATAACTAATCTGTGTTCTCCTCTGCATTTTGAAGATGTAGTCTCGCAGATTAGGCTTCAACGCTATGAACTCTACTCCCATGCTACTGACTATCGGCGCTCCAAACTGTTTTCCAACCAAGTCATCTAATTGTACGAAACCCTTGTGAGTGTGGAAGTTCTTCCCCTTCTCCACCTTGACCAGGTATGTTCTTTTTCGGTCCAGATAGAGCAGAACGTCGTCTCCGTTGTTGATTGCTTGTGACAACGCAGAGTCTACCGTTCCCTTAGATTTGTTGGCAAGTTAATAACATTATGGAAGAAGAAGGTGGGCCTCTGCAAAGGAGGGGATCCGACTGCGTTGCTAGATTCTGTGTATGATTGACTCCCTAACTTGGTCTTCGCATAGCTTGTTGGACCATCTGGATAAGATGCGCGCTTTATTATGGCGTGTACTTGAAGGGGTGTTTAGCCCTCTCTTTGTTTTCTACGATCTCTTCAACAGTCGGTCTGCCTTCCATAGCTCTTCTAATAGCATGACGCATAGCCTTGCAATTGTTGATGTAAACTCTGTGCCTATCAACGGCAGAAGGGTGGACAAACACGTTTGCGATGATTATTAAGTCATCAACTGCCGCTTTAGGTATCATCCCATCGGCAAGACTGTCAGCGACAGCCTTTGCTACACCTGCCTGAGCTGGACCATAAATCATGCTCGCCTGCCTCATACCTTTAATGGTGACCGTTGGAACGATCAGTGTGACTGGTTTAACGGTGAGGTTCGGCTCTAATATCGCTATGAGCGGCTCGTGACCTGCCGTTGGAGCCGCTTTTGCCCTCGCATATGCCTCCCCTACAGGACCATCCTTTTTGCCGATAACCAGATCGATGTGAGCAACTTCGGCCCCTTTTCCAGCTAGAGCTTCACCGACTCGCAGGTGGAAGTCTCTAATGATCTTTGGAGTGATCTCGATGGCGGTGAACCGCTCCTCTACGGCCTTCTTTTCAACTTCGAACTTTATTGGCTTCGGAGTGATTTTTCCTATCTTCTCCAGTTCAATACGTAGTTCTTCTCTATCTTCGTAGGTGAGTTCTCCTCCCACACTCAACGGCATTCGTACAGGTCCAACTTTCATTCCAATCATCTTCAATGCCTCCTTCGTTCCGACAGCGCCGCTCTTGACGATAATTCTTGCCATCTTCTGAATCTTGAACTGCAGTTCTTGTGCCTCTTTGAGATGGCCTTTTTGAACCAGGTTGTAGATCTCGACCCACTTGTCTGGGATGAAATTGGCGCTTGCAAGCATGGCACCCGAGGCACCCGTAGCTAGAGCAGATAAGACCACCTCGTCGTGGCCGCACATAACGTTAATCTTGTCTCTAACCTTCTCCAACACGCTGAGCGTATACTTCAATTCTCCACTGCTATCCTTCAAGCCGACTATGTTGGGAACATCGGCCAGATCCTCTACCATTTGCCAGGTAAGCCAGACTCCGGTGCACTGGGGAATGTTGTAAAGGATAATTGGAATGTCCACCGCAGTTGCGATCTTGTAGAAATGCTCGTATACTCCTCGGTCCGTGGGCTTCAAGTAGAATGGAGTGACGATCAATGCTGCATCCGCTCCAGCATTCTTTGCGTAACGAGTCATCTCCAAAGCGTGATCGGTTCCACTCGCACCAGTTCCCGCAACCACTGGTACCCTGCCGTTAGCCTCATCCAGAACAACATCAATCACTCTCTTCTTTTCATCAACTGTGAGGTTGACAAACTCCCCCGTGGAACCACAGGGGAATACCCCACTCACGCCCAATTTGATGCAGTAGTTTACCAGACTCCGCAGTTGCTCCTCGTTGATCTCCTTTCCATCCTTAGTGAAGGGAGTTACTAGCGCCGGGATGATTCCTTTGGGCTTAAACATCAAAAGCTCTCCGACGTAGCTCTCTCATTTGGGCGGCCTAGGAATCGCTAGGTCTTTTGCGCCTACCTTTGATAGTTTGGCTTCTGGATAGTTCTTCTCGATCAAAGATATTATGATCTCAGCTTGCTTCACCTTCTCTCTTGCCAGAAAGGCGAGGTGATCAGGGCTTACCCAAGGCTTGTACAAAGCACCCATACCGACTCCTGGCTCTATCTTGTAGTAGCATGGTGCACAAGCTCTGGTGATTTCTGGGGCCTCCCAGAAACGATTGAACCCACCCCATGCATCGAATAAGTAAATGTGCACATCAATGGGCATTTCAATAACCTTGCGTATCGCAGCTAGCATAGGAATCGGCAAGTCCGCAACTGGATTAAACGTGTTGGCACCCAACATTTCCAATACTCTGGCTCCAGCAGGATTCGCATGACCCGCAAGGATTGAAACCTTGAAGACCACATCTTTCGGTATGTCTCCCGCCTTTCTCATTTGGTTCAAAAGCCAGAGCAGCCCCTCATCTGCGACCAAGAACCCCCTAAAGCCGAACTCGATTGCTCTCTTTATGTCTGCAGTCACGTAGGCAAGGTTGTCGGATCCCCTGAAGCGTATTCCGGAAAGCGCTCCCTCAGGAGTTACGACCTGTCTCCCTAGGTCCCATAGTGTTCTTGGACCAGGTGTCACTATGACCTCAAGCTTAGCCTCCTTGGCCGTCTTCGCAAAGCTCTCCAACTCGTCGTCTGAGAGCAGAGTTGCGCCCATGACCATGGAAATTAGTCTATGGACTCGTACGCGTCGCTTCTCCATCTCGTCGATAAGTGCTTCAAGAGTTGATGGGCGTTCGACTCCGGATATTTCTATTCTGTAGTGGCATCCGTCTGGAAACCTCTTCTCAGACGTTGGCAGTTCGTACAGATCCCTGCCGGGGATGCCGTGTTTCTCTATGCTTCTTCTAATCTTCTCCAAATTAGCACCTCCATAAAGGAAGTACTTGTTATCATCGTGCTGATATAAAAATTGAGACGATAACTGGTCCTAGTCCTATTCGCAAGTCATTTAAATCTGCGGTTTGATAATATGAGTGGCCTAGCAAATGGTGAACAACTTGTCTCAACCAACAGCGAGGTTACTCCTTCCCTTCGCAGTTCCAGCTCAAGATCGAACTAAGGCGTTCACAAAGGATATGGAGATGGCGGCCATCTTCTATTTCGCCGAATCAGAAAGGGAAAAAGGTGAACAACTCATTCTGAAGAAACCGGTAGAAAAAATCGTTTTCATCGCTGAGACTTGTTATCCAATGTGGTTGGTCCCGTGGAGGAAAAGAACTCTACTATTTGACGGGTTCGGGATCACAGGACACAAGTTATCCTACGACGTCCTCCCAGACGTCAGAGCCTTCGAGAGTGACATCCAAGCAAGCGCAGAAACACGTGAAGCCTATTCTGCCTCTCTCTCCAACAGCCTCAATTATTTCCAAAACTTCTTGAGTAGAGAAGAAAAAACAATAGAAGGTCTTATCACCAACCCTGAATTCATAACTGATCTAACCCCCTACTTCAAAGAAGCGGAAAAAATCGAGAAGCCCATCATTGGAAAAGCGTGTCTGTCTCCAAACATCAACCATTCCGCGATCGCAATCTCCCTCGAGGAAATCTCAGACCTTAGAAAATCGCTAGAAGAAGACATCAAAAGCTTACGTGAAAGCATGAAAACGTTAAACACCACAACCAAAGAACATGTAACAGCCATTCGCAAAGAAATCAGAGAAACCAGCAAGAAGTTTGATGAGAAGATTGCCGAAGTCAAACCTGGCGTAATGAAGAAACTGCAGGAAATTCAGAAGAAATGCGATACAGAAATAACAGAACTTTCCAAAGAGTATGAACAGCAACTACGCGCTCTTCATAGAGACCGCATTAAACTTGAGAAAGACCAGCAGCGTCTAGACACTCAAATCGAAAGATGCGACGCTGAAATAAAATCTTCCAAGCTTCGAAAGGATGAAGGCAGCGAACTTCAGTGGAAACAGAAACTTCAGGAGACCAAGAAGAGCCTTCCAAGCATAAAGAAAGACATCCGAGAGATAGACGAAAAGATAAAGAACGCTGAAGTTGCCAAGAAACTCGAGATATCCAAAATCAGGTCACACTATGAGACCAGAACCGACGAAGCGCAGAAAGCTCTCAGGGAAATCGAGGCTTCACGTGAAGCCAGCACTAGAATGAGAAAGCATGAAATCGAGTCTCTTGAGGATGCGACCTCCGAAATCATAGATCAAAAGAACGCGATGGTGGAACTGAAAAGGGCGGAACTGGGAAAAATCGATGGAATGGGGCTTCCGAAAAAATACGAAAATAATGTGTTGACGTACATTCCTCTCTACTTGATTGCCTACGAATCAAAACAGAAGAAAAGGTACGCGATATACCCTCCGTCTGTAGCAGGTAGCCTGGGAATACGAACAAAATTCAAGGGCGCATTCGGGATGACTAGGATGAAATCTTTCCTCCAACATCGCTCAAAGCCCCTAACGAGCTTCCTCAATCAACTTGTCACGCTACTCAGAGAAGACCCCGTATTCGAGAAGGAGACGAGCGACGCAGGAATCCAAGCCAACATTGTTGGAACGAAGAAGGCGCGGGAGCTTATTAAGAAAGGATTGGGCGAGCTGAGAGAAGAAGGATGGGCATCCGAGAACGAGTACAAGACCCTTAGTCATGCTCTCATAAAAGGATAGTTCTGCCCCCTTACGCGGGCGATTGGGCGGGGCATGTGTACGCCCTAGTGCCTCTCTTGTAAGAAGAATAGAAATACGCCTGTGGAGGTCACGCGCGTGCCTAAAGAGGCTCCGAAATGAGTGAGCCCATAGGATACGGTTCACTATGTAGGCCCCACTACACACCACTGTTTTGCGAAATCTCTTCGGTTTCCATGACCACCGCCCTTGTACAAGAAGTTGGCGTAAACGCGTGCGTGTTCTACACGGTAAATCTTTTTCCGTATTTGGGTAACCGCACGTTCTCACTTACTCTTCTGAACAATCTCGGGTTTTCCGTGTGTATCGGGAAGATTTTCTTCGGTTTGATGTACCTGACTAGATCAGTTAGTTGACGTCTATCTAGGTGACCAGACGCGTGGAGCTGATGGAAGTTGATCTTGAAGTGGTCTAACCAATTGTGCATAACAGTGTCTTCGATGTATTCTTCACTGTAAGGTTCGCTCATGCTGTGGATGAAGTGACTACCAGGATCTGGTCTAATATCAATGAGTTCTGCGAACTGGAAGAAGTCCAAATCCATGACTATTTCGCTCTGATGTTCATGCACAAACTTATGATTCACCATCTTTTCCATGAATTTTCGTTCCCAAACATAGTAGTCTTTCTCAACGCAACAGCCTGTTTTCTTCCTCTTGTAATAGACTAGAATGTCTTCATCTTTCAGAGGATCTGGAAGATCTAAGCGCTTATCCTCGACAAGCCCGCTTAGTAAATGAGCCGTTTTTGGTGATATAATGAGTTTTCTATCGTTTTTTTTGGCTACGTTGTAGAAAGTTCGGAACCGGTCTGTATCCCGCCCGTAATGTGTAATGAACACTATCCTTCTTGTTGCAGAAACTATCTCGTCGCTCAGCTTCTCTACTTCTAGTTCAGAGTAGTTCTTTCTATGTTCTTTCGCAACCATTCTGGTTCCTTCGCTTACCATCGCTATGGGTCTAGATTCGCGCGCCTTTTCTGCAAATTCTGCCGTCATTTCTTTTCGTGGGCCATGGGCTCTAAGGTCTCCAGTATATGTTATTGCGCCTTCCGATGTGTGAATTATGAAACCGTAGGAAGCAGGAATGGAATGGTCAACATGAATTGGTTCCACAACAAGATGTTCAATTCTTATCTCGCTTCCAGTTCTGAAGGTCTTGTAGCGGTGTTCTCCAAAATCAACAGGGCTGGTTTTCTCCATTGCCTCAATGAAGATCTTTGTTCCATAGCCACAATATACTGGAATTTGTTCATCAAGAAATCCAATGTGTCCCATGTGGTCGACATGAGCGTGAGAGAGAAAGACCGCGGCAATCTGCGGTTCAGCGTAGGATAGGTCGGTGAACTCCAATTGTGCTTTGCCATATACGCCCTTTATCTTTGGCAACAAATTGAACTCAAAGTAGTCTCCTAGACCGTTTATTCCTCTGGGTGTAAGCCAGGCCGTGAAGTAGTCTGTGCCCATGGTGAAGGGTTGTCCAAAATCTAGGAATACTCTGACTTTTCTATCTTCTAAGAGAACTTTATTTCCGCCAATCTCGCTTACTCCCCCGTAAAAGGTGATTGTTGTCTTTCGGCCCTTCATTATGCTTCCTTACCCATCTTCTTGCAGAGGTTCGAAATCGCCAAGATGACATGGAGTGGTGTAAAAATGCTGAAGACCTTTGTATATCGCGACGAACTTGCCTTCCTTACAGTTTCTTTCTTTCCCCCAGCCTCTAAATATCCGTCAATAAACTCTTTCGTGATGACTTCAGCGGCTCTAGCTGTTGAGACTGGTGAGACATAATGACCGGAATAGTATAAGAATTCAGCAACATCCCAAGCCCAGTCTCCATCTCTAGTTGCTTGTTCAAAATCAACAAAAAAAAGTTCTCCGTCTTGTGTAACAATGATGTTTTCTGGTTTTGAATCTCCCAAGGAAACACCGAGCCTGTGGGCTTGCGCGATTTTTCGACCAGCTTCTTTTATTAGGGCGACTTCCTTCGTAGCGTTTCCGTTCGATGAAATGATCTGCCTGATGGCTTCTACCAGTTCTTCTCCTTCCACGAGCTCTTCAAAGATTAAGCGTTCTTGAGGGCTTACATAGAGAACTCTGGGAACTGGAAAACCTTGGCTGTGCAAGAACTGATTAATAGCGTATTGCCGTTCGAGTCTAGACTGCGCAAACACTGCAAAACTCTTAGTCCCCAAAGTCCACAATGCCAGTGGAAACCATTTAAAGCCTGACCAATCGATAAACCTCTTTACAACTACCCTTTGCTCCTCATGTTTTCTTCTGAGACTGAGAAGATAAACATCATTCAAGACGCCTCCGATTTTCTCAATTTTTATGTCTGACGGTCCACCAGGGATTACTTTTCTCGCAAAGTCTTTGATGCTGGTTCTGTTTGAAAGGGGAACCAGACCCAGAGGCGTTGGCATTAACAGGTGCTTTCGAGGATTCTGAAGCTGCAAGAGAGGGAGATCTGTTTTATGTCCTCGGTGCGACTCTGAGAAGATGTCTTCATCATGTAGAAGCGGCTGCATCATCTTAGGCAGGATGCCGAGCAAGTTTAGCAGCACAGCTCTTTGAAATGACTTCAGAAAATTCGGAACTCGGAGCTTGCGGCTCTTAGTTGCACTGATTAGATTACGTGTAATCCTTACGTACCCATTAGAGAACTCTACAGCGTTTTCTTCCTTCAGTTGATCGAGGGCTTTCAAGTACCCCTTCATCATGGATTCTACATTTCTTCCTTTCAAACTCCTTCTTAGCATGTTGAGGAAGCTGAAGGTCAGAGGCGGAAATAATCGGGCCCTCCGCATCATAGATTCGTACATGAAATATTCTGGGCGAATGTGAAGCTCATGGGAAAGCTCTGGGAATTCCAAGATAATGTTCTCCAAAAGCTCCGAAATGATTCTTCTTTTTGCCTTGACTTCTTGAAGGCTCAGATACTCTTCATTCATCAACGGCTCGTAGGGAACTGTGAGTTTCTCGGCAACAAACTCCCCTAACCATCCCCTAGTCACGTCTCTTTCAAGTGCCCTTTGGTCTACTGTCAAAATGAACAGACGGGTCTCCCCCAAGGTTCTGTGGTGAGCTCTTAGCAGGGGGCGGTAATTGTGGAGCACCAATAACACATGCAGACTACTTCTTTTATCTGCGTATCCGCTGACCCACGGACCATAAATACCAGCAGCAGTAAGACGGCTTTCATGAGGAGTGGCAATACGCAGACAAGCTTTCGATACACTCGCTTTTAGACTCCCAGTCAGTCGTTGTGTCATTGGTATGCCATTCTCCAAAGCTCCTATCCACACGGAATCTCGGTGATGATTACTTTCTCGCCCTTCTTCTTTATGGGTTTGACTCGCCTTACAACTCTTGCTTCCCCTTCTTTTCCGTTGGGACAGTTATGTCTCTCTGGTAGTCTGTGTATCTTGCAGTACCATCCTCGGCATCTGTAGCATCTATATGGTAGTGAGGTTGGTTTGAGACAATAATTGCAGTGTGAAGAAGCATAGCCTAATGGTGCTACTTCGATCTCTGACTTTGGCATGAGCTTTAGGAGTAGTTTCTTCGCAACGTCCTGACATTCTTCTCTGGGTTCATAGTCAGGTAGAATTATCAAGATTTCATCGTCACGGTGAATGATCGTGTATCGGTAGCCCTCGACCTTTCCGTCTCCGACGCCTTTTGCTCGTTCGTTCAGTTCTAGTCTTCGAACGATAGTTTCCCAAGGGACTCCTGAAAGTAAAGCTCGGAAAATCAGGTTAGACATTAGAGTTCTTTCCTAGTTTCTACAGATAGTATTCATCTAGGATTTCTACTAATGGTCATATAAAATATGAACCGAAAAACAGTTATCTATCTATGCTTTCGTCCTGTAATCTCGAAGAAACTTAAGAAAACCAACCTTGCCGATTTCATCTACTTCATACCTTCAAGCAAAGATCTGACGTTTTTTCCCAAAACCGCGAGATTGTATCCCCCTTCCAGTACTGCGTAACGCCTCCCGCCACAAGTCTTTTTGGCGAATTTCTTCAGCATTTCTCCAATCATTTGGTAGTCTTGTGTTTTTAGTAGACCACCCCAATCTCGTTCATGTCTGTCAAATCCTGCGGATACTGCGATTATGTCGCACTCCTTAACTTTCTCCAGAGGTCTTGAAAGACTATCCAGGTATGCTTGTCTGCTTGCACCTGTAACATGAAAGTATGAGACTTGAGGAGTCTCTCTGAAGATGTTGTCGGTGCCATCTCCATAGTGCAAATCTATGTCTACTATCAACGCTTTAGTGCCCTTGCTTGTCTGTCTGATTCTTTCTACTGATATTGCCACATTGTTGAAATAGCAGAAACCCCAGCTGGAATCTCTGCTCGCATGATGGCCTGGCGGTCTTATCAAACCAAAGGCAGCATCCCCTTCTATAGCCAGCTTCGCCGCCTTTATGGCTCCACCAGCAGCCAGCAGTGCCACCTGATAGGCTAGCCCCAGCCGTTTAACACGCTCTATGTGACCATCCCCATGAACAAGCCTCAAATCCTCTTCGCTGGCTGCTTCTGGTGTGACAAACTGAAAATCATCACGCAATTCGTCTAAGATGCTCTCCATTCTTCTAGGCATAGAAGCAGGGTCTGACGAGTACACCTCAGCGTAGTGGTTGTGATATACTACCTTCACGAGGTCCACCGACTTAGTTCTTCAGGATGTCAAGGCATAAAAGGCCTCGATGAAGTGCCATTTCTCGAGGTTGGAGATAGCTAGCGACGTAGACGTAGAACTTGACCTGGCAGGGCTCCAGTGTGTTCGCCGCGGTCTACTACAACTTCTCCGTTAACCAACACATATTCGATTCCTTCCGGATATTGGTGTGGTTGAGGATAAGTTGCCTTGTCTATCACTCTTCCAGGGTCAATTACGGCAATATCTGCCCACATTCCTACTTTGACTAAACCCCGGTTTGCTAGTCTCAATTTTTGAGCTGGCATTGAAGTCATCTTATAGATTGCATTTTCAAAGCTCACAATTCTCTCTTGTCTTACATACTTGCCCAAAACCCTTGGGAACGTTCCATAACTTCTTGGATGTGGTTTGCCCTCACCTAGCACACCGTACGGTGCGCGAGCAGAGCTGTCCGTTCCTATCATTGAGACTAAGTGCCTAAGCACCGTCCCAACATCTTCTTCGCACATCAAGAAGCGTACTACTCCTACGGATGCTGTTTCCTCAATTAGCAGATCAAACACAAAATCAAAAGGATCTACCCCCCGAGATTCCGAGATTTCTGAGATGGTCTTTCCTTCCAGAGACGGTTTGCCTTTGCAGTATGCTATCACTGTGGCATCCCAGCCTCCCGTCTTCAACGGACTTGACCAGCCTCTTGTGCCTTCTTGCATCTCACCTTTCAATTTCTGGCGAGTCTTTGGATCGTGTAACCGTTCAATCAGTTTTTCTACGCCGCCTTCATGAGCGTGCGGAGGTAGCATCGAGTCTAATCCAAAGCTCCCGGCTATGTAGGGGTAAACATCGCAGGTTATATCTAAGCCTCTGTTTCTCGCGTCACTAATCATTTGCAGAGTTTGTGTGACCTTTCCCCAATTAGCTTTACCCGCAGCTTTATGATGCGAGATTTCCACCGGGACGCTGGCTTTTGCGCCGATCTCTATCGCTTCTTTCACTGATTCGAGAAGATGGGCACCTTCACCTCTTACGTGGGAAGCGTAGAATCCACCGAACTGCGCGACAACTTTGCACAACTCTATCAACTCCTCAATGTCTGCGTAACAACTTGGAGGGTATATCAATCCCGACGACAACCCAAAGGCTCCATCTTCTAGAGTCTGAGACAAAACCCTCTTCATTTCATCAAGCTCATTTTCAGTTGGCGCGCGATTGTCGTATTCCATCACGAACGTTCTTATGGGTCCATGACCAGCCAACGGCACTACATTTACCGCAATTCGCTTGGTTTCTAACCGCCCTAAATATTCTCGCATAGTGAGCCAGTCTAGTTTCAGTCCAGCTTCCTCCAACACTGGCGTCGTTTTCTTGATTTCTTCTTTGATGAAGGGATTCAAAGGTGCTGCTGAGCTGCCGCAGTTTCCAACGACTTCTGTTGTGATGCCCTGTCTGATTTTACTCTCAGCGCGAGGATTTATCAACAAAGAGAAGTCGGAGTGGGAGTGCATGTCAATGAAACCTGGAGCTACCATTAGCCCCTTAGCCTCTAAATCACCTCTAGTTTCTTCACAACCTAGCTCTCCAATTTCCACTATCTGTCCATTCTTGATTCCCACATCTGCTCTAAACCGAGGACTACCCGTCCCATCCACGACATAACCATTCCTTACGACTATATCGAACATTGAACTCTCTCGCAAAGCTACTTCAGTCTCTAACTGAGCGGTTAAGGGCTATAATTGCTTTCTTCAGGCGACAAACAACGCGGTACCGATAGCAGTTTCCCGTGAAGATTTTTTTGGCATTTTCGCCAAAACTGCTTATATCGTTACTCTATAGAATAATCTGCTTAGGCAGTATGTAGGCAGTATGGGCAAATCAATACGTCTCCGAGCAGATGTGAATGTGATGTCAACGAAAAAGCGATTTGATTTCTTGGAACACACCGCCGACGCCTATGTGGTGGCTTACGGTGCCAGCCTAGAAGAAGCCTTTGAGAATGCCGCATTAGCCACATTTGAAGTTATGACTGACGTTGAGACGGTTGAACCCGAAGTTGAGGATTTTGTAGAGGTGGAAGCGCATGATGAATATGCTCTTCTATACAACTGGTTGGAAGCCCTTCTCATCCAGTTTGACGTTACTAACACCGTCTACTCTCGCTTCAAAATCTCTGGGATACAGAAGACGCCGAGTGGTTTGAGACTGAGGGCAAAGATTTGGGGAGAATCCTTCGACCCGGAAAGACATCTGCAGAAGGTTGGGGTGAAGGCAGTGACGTATCATCGTATGGAAATCGTAAGAAAGCCGAAGACGGTAATGGTCAAGTTCATCCTTGATGTTTAAGGATACTTCACACGAGCGATTATATCAGAAAAGCAATTTCCTCTACCAGAGTCTCTGGGATTGTGTTTCGCTTTCCTCTCTTCCTCAGTTCTGCAAAACCGAGTCTCTTCAACACCTGCAAATCTTGATAAACATTCTTCACGTTTCTACGAATCTTCTGCGCCAAATCATTTATCGACTTTATTGGAAGACTCGCCAAACTGTCAAGCAACTCTAATCGTTTTGGCGTCAGAAGCCTCAATTCCTGCGGCCCAAGTTCGTGCATTTCCTCAACAACATAGTCGAGTTCGCCGCCTTCCATATACCCCCGATACGCATCAACCAGTCCAGCCCAGTCAAAATATTTTCCAGCGTCCTTTCTATCAACTTTCCTTTCGAGAAACAACTCTTCAAAATCGTCGAAACTCATACCATACGTACTCTCAAATCCTCTAATTCGTTCACTGATCTCCTCAAATGTCAATCGCCGAACAATTCTCATCAACATCTATGGATCACCTTTTCGCAGTTCTATTCATTCGTGCCCCCAATTAAGCTTCTTTGGCTTTTCTACCATAAATCTGCTTCAGAACCAACTGAAAGTGTTAATAGCTGGGTAACCTTGCTTTTCTGACGTGAAAAACGAATGTACAGTGAGAAACTCAACGAGTCCCTTGACTTAATCGACTTACACCCATTGGGCATCGAGAACTTCATTGCCTCCTACGTACTAACAGGACGAAGAACAGCAATCGTTGAAACTGGACCGACATGTACCATCAAAAACCTGCTCATCGGATTGAAGGAGATTGGGGTGAAGACTGAGGAAGTTGACTATGTAGCCGTCTCTCATATTCACATTGATCACGCGGGTGGAGTCGGAACCCTCTTGCGCCACCTACCTAACGCCAAATTGGTGGTTCACACAAGGGGCGCCCCGCATTTGATCAACCCTGAGAAGTTATGGAAGCAGACAAAACAAGTTCTGCGTGATCTTGCTGAGATGTATGGAGAGATTGAGCGGGTTCCCAAGGAGAGAGTCGTCGCTGCTGCCGATGGAATGGTTATTGATCTGGGCAATAGTGTCGAGTTAAAGGTTCTGGAAATGCCTGGACATGCTTCGCACGAATTGAGTTTCTATGAAGAAACCAGCAGAGGAATTTTCCCAGGGGATGCGGCTGGAGTCTATTTGAACAGATTGGATGCAATTATCCCAACAACCCCTCCACCTTTCAATCTGGAAATGACTCTAGCCTCTCTTGAAAGGCTAATAGCAATGAAACCTAGATGGCTTTACTACTCCCATTTCGGTCCAGCAGACGAAGCGATTAAGAAACTGGAGACCTACGTGAGCCAGCTGAAGCTCTGGGCAGAGGTTATCTTGGAAGGGACAAGAGAGAAGGAAGATTTAGCAACTATCTATACTCGCATTCTAGAGAAGGATCCGGCAACAAGAATGGCCGCAGGCTTCATCGAAAAGCATCTTATCCTCAGAAGAGGAGTGATTATGCAAAACATCCAGGGTTTTGTCGAATACTTCAGAGAAAACCCTTCTGGACGATCTTAATAACAGAACTCGCAGTCAACACCATACTTATTGGATAACGTCGTGATTATCAGTTTTGATTTCTCGAAGTAATCGTTTCTAGACCAGAATATGCGTCTGTACTCTGTAATCAAGTCGGGATAATGTTGCTTCAGAAATCTGACGATCGAGGGCCAAACCCCCCACCGCATGTTAAGTCGATCTACGATGACAGAATCAACTCTTGCCTTTGCGAAGCTTCGAATAAGTTCACTGAGGCTTTCTTCACTATCAGTGACATAAGGTAGCATTGGCCCTAGGAAAGCGTACGTGGATATCCCACGGTCATGAAATTCCTCCAAAGCGGCTAGTCGCTCCTCAACAGGAGATGCACGAAGCTCAAATTTCTTCGTAACGTCGTCATCAATCGTGGTTATGGTGAAGCCAACCTCACATTCCCGAAACTTAGGGAGCAAGTCAATGTCCCTCAAAACAAGCGATGATTTGGTCTGAACAACTATCGGAAATTGATACAACAAGAGTTTCTGTAGACACTTTCTCGTTAATTCATATTTCTTCTCTAGAGGCTGGTATGGATCAGTAACTGAACTGAGGGTCACAGTTCCCTTGGACGCTCGAGAAAGTTCATGAGACAAAACCTGTGGTGCGTTGGTTTTGACGTCAACAAACTCACCCCAAGGTTCCTGGTGACCTGTGAATCGTTTCATAAAGCGAGCGTAGCAGTAGGCACACTTGTGGACGCATCCAGTATACGGATTAACGGAGTAGTCTATATTGAGGATGCCGGATCGGCTTAGAACCGACTTACACGATACTTCCTTAATGACCGCCACAGGTGTCACTGTCACTTTTCTGATCTATATTCCTTTGTTGAAAGGAAATAATCTACCTTTTCTTAAGATCGGTCAGACGACGGTGAAGTCTTTGGTCTTTAGACCAAAATTGTTTATATTCCACATCAACCGACTGACTGCTAGGTGAATCTTGTTGAATAAGAGGAGAGAAAACTTGCGGCGTTCAGAAAGTGTTCCGCTCGAAAAAATCGATGATTATAGCTGGCGGATTCCTCGAAAGTTTAAGTCTGGAATGCGAGTGCCAGGAATGGTATTTGCAGACGAGTATCTCCTTGAAAAGATGAAGACCGATAGGACTCTTCTCCAGTGTGTTAACGTAGCCCACCTGCCTGGTATCTACAAGTACGCCGTTACCTTACCTGACGGTCATGAAGGATACGGATTCCCCATCGGCGGTGTAGCAGCCACCGACTATGAGGAAGGAGTTGTGAGCCCTGGAGGAGTTGGATACGACATAAACTGTGGCGTCCGCCTTCTGACAACTGATTTCTCTGAAGAGGACATCAGACCCAAGCTTCCTGAATTGACCAACACAATCTTTAGTAACGTTCCCTGTGGGCTTGGCAGCCGCCGCAAGGACTTCCGCTTAACATCCCATGAGCTTGACCGGGTTGCCTCAGAAGGTGTGCAATGGATGGTGAATCACGGCTTCGGCTGGCCAGAGGATGTTGACCATTGTGAGGAAAAGGGATGTATGGAAGCAGCCAATCCAGACAAGGTTTCAACTACCGCGAAGAAACGCGGGCTACCCCAGTGTGGCACTCTTGGATCAGGGAATCACTTTCTGGAAATCCAAAAAGTCGACGAAATATACAAGCCTCAAGTTGCCAAGGCCTTTGGCATCAACAATAAGGGACAAGTCACCGTCATGATTCACTGCGGCTCGCGAGGATACGGACATCAGATTTGCTCAGACTATCTTCGTGTCATGGAGCAGGCGGTTCACAAGTACAAGATTGAGTTGCCAGATCGGGAGCTGGCCTGCGCGCCAGGGACAAGCAGAGAGGCTGAGGACTACTATCAAGCCATGGCTTGTGCGGTTAACTATGCTTTCTCTAACCGTCAAGCGATAACCCACTGGGTCCGCCAGAGCTTTGAACACGTTTTGAAGGGCCAAGCAGACGAAATGGGTTTGAACCTAGTCTATGATGTCGCCCATAACATAGCGAAGATCGAGGAGCATAAGGTAAGTGAGCAACGAAAGAAGGTTTGGATTCACAGAAAGGGTGCGACTCGGTCGTTTGGTCCAGGGCGTACAGAGGTTCCGTCGGATTATCAATCTGTTGGGCAGCCTGTGCTGATTCCTGGAAGCATGGGGACAAGCTCTTGGATTCTTGTTGGCACGACTAAAGCTATGGAAATTTCCTTCGGCTCAACAGCTCACGGCGCCGGTCGTATGATGAGCCGGACGGCTGCGAAAAGGAAATTCTGGGGCGGGGACATAAAAAAGGCTTTGGAACAACGTGGAATGGTCATCAGGGCTGCAAGTACTGTTGTTCTTGCTGAGGAGGCTGATCCAGCCTATAAGGATGTGGACAAGGTAGCGAACGTGAGCGACAAAGTTGGTATCGCAACGAAGGTAGCGAGATTGGTGCCTATTGCCGTTGTAAAGGGATAAACATAATTTACGTTGTTCCTTCCAGCCGCTCAGCAGATAACAGCTCACAAAAAGCGATCCAGCAGTCTACTATTTCCAGCAAACGTCGGAAAGCCTATAAGGAGCAAAACTCTTTCTGAACTCTCGGAGAAAAAGATGGGCGGCGGAAAGAAAAAGCTCACCCTTAAGCAAATGGACAAGATACAAACGAGAGAAGCAGCGAAGAAGGAGAGCAGAACTGGCGGTAGACCTACCGCCGACAAGAAAGTTGCTCAGATAGTCCTGCCAAACCTGAAAAGCGAAAAAGTCATGACAGAACTTAAGAAAGCTAGAGCGATAACACCTTACGCCATTTCCTCACGATTTGATATCCGCATCAGCGTCGCAAGAGACCTTCTAAAAGAGTTGGAACGACAAGGGACCATTGAATACGTTTCCGGAAGCAAGAACCTAAAGATATACAAGCTTCCAGACTGAGTCAACAAGAAGCCTCTGTTTTAATCTCCTGAGTTTTCACAATAAATAAGAAAGAGGAGTAGCCGTGGAATTCCCTAAAAGAGTCTATACAGTTGAAGAAGTAAAAAAGGCTAGAGACGTGATAGAAAGCGGCCACAAACACCGTTTGACTGTGAAAGGAAAGCAGGAATTCAGACAAAAGGTGAAGGCCGCCTTAAAGCTTGTCAAGGTCGCCAAGTACTACGACTTCGTCCGAACGTACGTAAGAGGAATTCAAGAAATCGATGGTATAAGTCAGCTACGAGAAGCAGAAGCCGCTATCTGGGCGAACAATTATGTAGTCGCTGATTCTGTTGACGCCGCTGGCTTCATCGTACAGAAGACGCAACAGATGAAAGACTACATAGAAGGCAGGCTATACTACGAGATGGGAGAAAAGAGAGCCATTGACAAACGCATCGAATTCCTGAAAATCCTAGAAAAAAGAAGTAGAGATCAAACCGTAAGAGAAAGATGCCAAGAAATACTGAAGAAATGGACTGAAGTGCCATTCCCATGAGCTTTTCACATCTTCTCAACCAATATCTTCGTTCCACTCTTTACCTGCTTGAATAATTCCAGATTCTTCGTCACCTTTCCAACTGTGTTTACCGCGCTATATGGTTGTGACTCGCCATAGAAAATGCACAACGCGTTTCCCATGGGCCAAAAGGCTATCGTGCCCTTCTCTACAGTCGGCTCAGCCTTTTCTTCCCCGAGTTTCAAAGGCACTTCGAAGTAGACCTCCTCTTTCCAGAGGGCTGCGCGTCCTTCGAGGGGGAGCTTTGCGACTATTGCACCTACGGTTCTTGGAGCGAGGTAACGAACCAGTTCCCCATCGGCCTGACCTAATCCTTCGATGGTAAAACGAATGGCTATGCGAGATATGTTCTCTTCGGACATCTCAGAATCAACCTAAGTGCTCTTGTTTGAGGAAATGATGTTCTAGAAGGTCTTTCAAAGTTGGCTTGCTGATCTCTTTGAGTTCATATGTGGCTCTTACTGCTGGTTTGTTCACATTTAACGTCCGTCGCAAGTCAACTGGGGTGCCTATGACTACCGCATCACAAGGAGTAGTATTGATTGTTTCTTCCAACTCTTTTATCTGGTTCTCACCATAGCCCATGGCTGGAAGAACCGCTCCAAGATGCGAATATTTATTAAATATATCCTTTATTGAACCAACTGCATAGGGGCGCGGGTCAACTATCTTACTCGCCCCAAGTCTTCTTGAAATAATTGTTCCCGCACCATATGACATATTGCCGTGCGTCAAAGTTGGGCCATCCTCCACCACTAGGACTTCTTTCCCTTTGATAAGCTTCGGCTCATCTACAGTGATGGGTGAGGCTGCTTCAATAATTGTCGCATCAGGGTTAGCCGATCTCACGTTTCTTCGAACAGTTTCTACTTTCTGGGGATCAGCGGTGTCCACTTTGTTTATGACTACTATAGAAGCCATTCGTAGATTTGCCTCTCCTGGATGATAGGTTAGTTCATGACCTGCTCTGTGAGGATCAGTAACCACAATGTGCATGTCTGATCGGTAGAAGGGCAAGTCGTTGTTGCCTCCATCCCAAACAATTATGTCGGCTTCTCTTTCTGCCGCTCTCAAAATCCTTTCGTAATCTACGCCTGCATAGACTACAATTCCATTGTTGATATGTGGTTCGTACTCTTCTCGTTCTTCGATTGTACACTCGTGTCTATCCAAGTCCTCGTAGGAAGCGAATCGTTGGCAGGCTTGTTTGAGCAAGTCGCCGTATGGCATTGGATGCCGCACAACAACCACGCTAAACCCATTCTTCTTCAAGATTCTGGAGACCCTTCTCGACGTTTGACTTTTGCCTGATCCTGTTCTGACAGCGCAGACCGAGACAACAGGAATCTTGGCTCTTAACATTGTGGATGATGGACCCATAAGCCTGAAGTCCGCTCCATTAGCCAGCGCTATCGACGCTTTATGCATGACGTATTCGTGGGAGACATCGCTGTATGCGAAAATGACTTGATCTATATCGTATCTTTTGATGAGTTCCACTATTTTTTCTTCTGGGTAAATCGGAATACCGGCAGGATAGCCGGAGCCCGCCAATTCGGGTGGATATTTTCGCTTCTCTATGCCAGGGATCTGTGTGGCGGTAAAGGCTACGACTTCATATCTGTCGTTGTTCCTGAAGTAGACATTGAAGTTGTGGAAGTCTCTTCCAGCTGCACCCATTATGACAACTTTGGTTCTTCTGCCTTTGTCAGACAACTCTGCCATTATCTTTCACCTTCTGAACGACGTTAGTTCTTTGAATATCTTCTTTGAAAGCTTTTTCCGTTTTGCCCCGCACGCCGTTGTTTTCATGAGAAATGTTCTTTAAGACTGTTAAGAGATTAGATGCTCACAAAACCTGGGAATAGCAGGATCATGAAGAGGGAATTTCTAGATCCAACGGGGGCTGTTATTTTAATTCAATTCCTAAACTCCTTCGTAGGCGGAGTCCTGACTGTGACATTGCCGCTGCTGATGATAGAGAGAAACATAGACGTAGTCACTATTGGACTGATATTTGCGGCCATGCCATTGATATTTCAGCTTACGCGGATGTTTCTCGCCATCGTCTCTGACTTCTTCGGTCGAAAGCCATTCTTCATCTTAAACGGGCTGCTAAATGTAGTCTCAAGTTCGATCTACTATCTGGCCCAAACACCTCTGGATTTTCTCTTTGGAAAGGTTATGGAAGGAACAACAAGTGCTTCTCTGTGGGCGGTGAACAGAGCGACTCTTCTAGAGGAGAATAGAGAGAAGAGGAGAGCACTAGTTCACTTGAGAACCACTGCTTATTTATCATTAGCTCTCGGGAGCTTATTGGCGGGCTTCTTAATTGTCTGGATACTTTACGAAAAAACACTGATGCTCTGCATTTTCATAGGCGCAACGGTAGTTCCACTATCCCTCTTGTTGGCTACGGAAAAGAGAAAGAAGTTCAGCGTTCGAAAAGCCCTGCGCTATTTGGACTTGAGGAGAAAAGAGAAGACTTTCAAAATATTCTTGTTGCTGTTCCTTGTAATGGGATTATCCTTTGGCTTTCGCAGTGGCTACGTTTTTCCATTATTTCTTAGCGGGAACGGATTTGACACTGAGACCATTGGAGTTCTTCTTGGCTTGCAGACTCTATTGGCTGGTTTTTTCTTGTACTTCTTCACGAGGAAGATCAGAATAGATAAGCTTATGCTTCTTAGCGGCTCGTCCTACTCAGCTCTCTTCATCTTGCTCAGTTTTTCAAGTTATGTGTCTGCCGCATTTCTTGTAGTTGCATATGGTGCTGTTGACGGCTTGCTGGGCGGTGGTGTGGAAGGAATATTATCAAAAATCACCAGAGAAGAATCCTATGGAACTGACATCGGGCTGCTAATGATGGGACTACACTTCGGAACAACCATAAGCCTCGCCATCTCAGGGCTTCTGATATCCCTGTGGGGATTTGCGGCTCCTTTCCTGTTGTCAGCCTTAGTTCTCGTTGCCTTCTACATAACCGCCTATTCCATCTTAAAAGGGTAGACGCTCTGTGACAGGCACGTCTATTTTCGCGTTGAAATGTAAGCCCTTATGGCTGCGGCAGACGCATGTTCCACGGTCTCCGCCATGTTCATCGGCCGTTGTACCGTTCCAGCTATAAATATTCCCTTTATGGGCGTTTCTGTTGTTGCCAATGTTGGATGCAACTCTTTGAAAAAACCATCGGCATCTAGAGGAACCTTCAATTTTCGTTGGAGGTCAATCTGTGGCTCCAGCCCTACCTCCAAAACAACTAGGTCTGCTGTGATCGAGAGTAACTTAGCGGTTGCTTGATCGTAGACGTCTATGCTTAATGACTTATCTGCGAGCTCCCGGACTTCGGATGGTTCGCCGTGAATCAAAACAACATCAGACTCCCTAACCGTTCGGTAGAACTCCTCGGCTTTCCTGCCTACCGCTCGCATGTCAGTGTAGCAGATGTAGGCTTCCACCTTGTCCCCGTATTTGTTCTTGAGGATATAGGCGTGTTTTAGGGCGTTGAGACATCCAACTCTACAACAATACTCATTGTTGTGCTCCTCTCTTGACCCCACGCACAAAATGTAGGCGACACTATTCGGCTTCTTCTTGTCGCTAACTCTTGCGATTTCACCACTGGTAGGTCCGCTTGGACTGCACAGCCGCTCATACTCCATTCCGGTTATGACATTTGGGTATGAGCCATACTTGTACTGCCCCGCTTTCTTGGCGTCGTATGGTTTGAAGCCGGTTGCGACGATTATAGCATCTACCTCCAGCTGCTCCTGTTCTGATTTTTGTTCAAAGACGATGGCATCCTCTGGACAAGCGTTCTTGCAGGCATTACACGAGCCGTCTTTAAAGTAGAGACAGGTTTCCTCATCAATCAAGTATTTGCGTGGAAATGGGTAGGGGTGTGCGAGATAGATGGCTTTCCTCGCTGCGAGGTTCATCTCGTATTCTTTGGAGACTTCGACCGGGCAAACCTCTGCGCATTCGCCGCAAAGCGTGCACTTTTCCTCGTCTACGTATCTAGCTTTCTTAAACACGTTAATCTTGAAGTTACCTATAGATCCTGATACCTCTTGAATTTCTGAGTATGGAAGAACCTTGATATTTGAACGGTCAGCGACGTTTTGAACGATAGGTTCTACAAGTTCTTCGGCGTTTTTCAGTGTTGGAGAAACTTTGCATAATAGTGGTGCGTGGCCACCTAGGCGAGGTTCTTTTTCAACCAGATAAACCCCAAGTCCCACGTTGGCTAAATCAAGGGAAGCTTGCAGTCCAGCTACTCCTGCACCGATCACTAAGACCGCGTGTTTGTCTACCATCTTTTTCAACTCTATGTGAGGCAGGTCTAGAGGAGTTAGAAATCAGTTCAGTGGTCTTATAAGTAATACCTATAAAGTCTGAAGGTTAAGTGGTTAGGATATGAGCATCACAGACCTAACGACGACCAAGAAGCCGGATGCAGAACTTCGTCTCAGAGTACTGGAAAAGATTGGCGAGCATAGGCCCAATGATTGTTTCCAATGCATCCGCTGTACAAGTGGATGTCCATCTATGAAGATGATGGAACTGAAACCGCATGAGGTTGTGAGTTTAGCAAGGTTGGGATTTATTGATGAAGTCATTGAGTCTGGCATAATTTGGACTTGCGCTCAGTGTTTGAAGTGCAAAGAAAGATGTCCGCAAGATGTCGCGCCAGTGGATCTGATTTTGGCGTTGAGAAACTTGGCAGTAGAGAAAGAAGCTAACGTCCCGGAGATTGTATTAAGAAACATCAGCACGATTCTTGAAACTGGATTTATTCTGAAACCGCAGGAGACTATAACACGTAAGCTAGAGAAATTGGATCGAGAGAAGCTGGGTTTGCCGAAGATTCCTCAGCCAAGTGAAAAATTCCAAGCTATTATCCTGAAGGCTTTAGAGGCTACGTAGGAGTTCGCTCAAATGAGGATTCCAGTCTACTGGGGATGTGTCATCCCTAACAGTCAGTATGCTTACGAAATGTCCGTCAGGGAAGTCTTGCCAAAACTCGAAGTTGATCTAGTTGAATTAGAGAATGTCTCTTGCTGCGGTCTCCCCATGAGAAGCGTTAATGCCTATGTATCTGTTTACATGGCAATGAGAAACCTCGCCATTGCAGAAGAGACAGGTCTGAAAGATTTGCTTGTACCGTGCACCGGTTGCCATCTATCCTTCTCTGAAGCCTTGCACTTTTGGAAGCAAGACGAAGGATTGAGGAAGAAAATCGGCCTACTGCTTGCTGAAGAGGGGCTCAAGTACGACGGCATTATCAGAATCTGGCATCTCATTGATCTATTACATGATATGGTAGAGAAAGAAACCGTACTGAAATCCGTTAAGAAAAAGCTTGATGGCTTGAAACTAGCCTCACATTATGGGTGCCATATCATTAGACCGAGCACGCTTGGAAGAATCGACGATTCAGAGAATCCCCGGAAACTTGACGAGTTGATCGAGCTCTTGGGAGCGGAGAGCCTCCACTATCCGGAGAAGCTTGACTGTTGTGGAGCTTTGCTCCTATGGTCTCGTCGAGATGGAGCCTTTACTTTCTCGGGGCTGAAGTTGAAGGCTGTTCAAGACCGTGGTTTTGATGGACTTGTTGTCTCTTGTCCTGCATGTGGGATGATGTTTGACGCTAGACAGAAAGTGTCTGCTGCTACCGTGGGGGCAAAACTGAATCTTCCAGTCCTTTATTATAGTCAACTACTTGGAATCGCCATGGGAATTGATGAGGAGAAATTAGGGTTGCATCTTAATCGAAGTCCCGTAGATGAGCTCTTGGAAAAGATACGCTAGCGACTGTCTCCCAGAAAAATCTTATATGTGCACACCTACAAAAACACCTAACCTCAAAAGGTGAAAAAGTATGGTAAATTTTAGCTTCACAGAAGAACAGGAGCTGTTCAGAAAAGCTGTGAGAGAATGGTGTGCGAAGAACCTACCAATGGAAAAAATTAGGGAGATCGATAATAAGCAATGGGTTCCCGACAATATAGTTAAGGGAATGGCTGACCTCGGCTTATGGCTCATGACCATACCAGAGGAACATGGCGGAGCAGGAGCAGATTGGGTGACGGCATGTATAGCTGCTGAAGAATTAGCCTACGCCGACATTACCGTGGCAATCCCTGTGCACTTCTTGGTCGAAAGCAGTTGGGGCTTCGTCATGGACAGATACTGCACGGAAAGGGTTAGAGACGAAGCCATACGTCCAGCAGTAAAAGGTGAAGCGTTTGTCGGCATAGCCACGACTGAATCGGGAGGAGGTTCTGATGTTGCTGCATTCAAGTCAACAGCGAAAAAGGCAGGGAACGAATGGATTGTCAATGGCGAGAAGATGTACATAAGTGGCACAGAAGAAGCCCTCAAGCTTGGCGGGGGCTACTGGATAACTGCTAGAACATCGCCCGCACAGCCTGAGGCTCCACACAAAGGCATGACGTCCTTCTATCTTCCAATAAAGGCTCCAGGGGTTGAAGTAACCAAACGATTCGACGACATGGGCAGAATGGGCATATCAACCGGAGGGTTCTCCATGAAAAATGTCAAGTTGCCAAACGACTACCTTATGGGGGAGGAAGGTAAAGGCTTCTACATGACTATGGAAGGCTTTGACCTTGCTAGACTCTTGATCGGAGCCACTTCTATAGGATGTGCGCAACGTTCACTCGAAATAGGAATGGAATACATCAAGGAACGAAAAGCCTTCGGACGCCCAATAGGTAAATTCGAGGGAATCCAGTTTGAATTGGCAGACGATTGGGCAAAACTGGAAGCCTTCCGATCTTTAGTTTACAGAACAGCTTGGATGACTGAGGAAAGGTACAAGAGAAAGCGTTTCACACCACTCGAAGTTGTTAAGTATATATCGGCGGTTAAGCTACTAGGGCCACATCTTGCACTTGACATCATTAGAGACGCGATGTTATGGTTAGGAGCTTGGGGATACACCAAAGAATGCCCACTTGAAATGGCACTAAGAGGAATCATGTCCTACTGCATCGGAGCGGAAGGCGCCAAAAACATTCAGAGACTAGTCATTGCTAGAGAGTTGCTTGGGAAGGACTTTATCCCCTATAAGTAACTCTCTTTCCTTCTCTTCTTTCTTCAATGAAAATAGAACCAGAAGAATTCAGCTAGTCTTCAGCATTTTCTTTAGTGTAGCAGATAATGCTGGGACTATTTCGTAGAGGTCTCCTTCGACGAGATAGTCTGCAATCTCGAATATCGGTGCTTCCGGGTCTTTGTTTATGGCAACTATGACTTGGGAGTCACGTATCCCCGCAACATGCTGAATGACGCCTGAAATGCCGCAGCCGATGTATAACGCTGGCTTAATCTTGTGTCCTGAAAGGCCCACCCAATCTGTGAACCATTTCCGATCCTCACATAATGGTCTTGTGTACGCAACCTGCCCACCTAACACCTCAGCCAATTCATCAAGGATTCTAAAGTCCTCTTTCTTTTCGACCCCTCGTCCACCAGCAACAACTGTTTTAGCTTCTTCTATCTTGACCGCTGGCGCTTCAATTCCCTTAACTTCAAGAACTTCCGTTTTTGGTTGCTCAAGTTCAGCGTCGACTTTGATGACTTCGCCTTCTCTTTCTTCGCGCTGCGGCTTTTCAAATACCCGCAAAGGAACGGTTGCGATTTGTGGTTTGACTCTACAGACTTGGGTTGCAGCAGCGTTTCCCCCATATACGACTCGACCCATCTGAAGACTTCCACTCTTATCTATACTCAAATGGGTACAGTCCGGAACACATCCAGTTTCAAGCCTTGCTGCAAGCCTTGCTGCTACCTCTTTACCACGTTTCGTTGAGCCGATAAGAATGATATCCGGGATGTACTTTTTAGCTAGGGTCGTCAGAGCGCCGACGTATGGTTCCGCCTGCAAGCCTTTGAACAGAGGATGCTCAAGCAAGTAGACTCTACTCGCTCCGTATCCTATGAGCTCGTGTGGTAGATTTCCCAAGTCATGCCCAAATAGAACTGCCGCAAGTTCTGTTTTCAATTCGTTGGCTAATTCTCTTCCTTTTCCGAGCAACTCTAACATCAAGTCTCTGTTCTCTGAAAATACCCAAACGCCTTTGTGTTCACTCAATTTGCTTCACCTTCCCACAACTCCTTCTTTAATTAGTGCCTCCGCCAGCCTTTCAGCCACCCCAGCAGCAGTTTCACCCTTTATCACGATCTTCTTTCGCTCCATTTTTGGAGCTAGGACCTCTTTCACTTGGATAGCAGAAGCATTCTCGCCAACTTTCTCTTTTGAAATGCCGAGACTTTCCGCGTTCCACGTGACGATTTCCTTCTTCGATGCTTTCATGATCGCCATGAGAGACGGAATCCTGGGCTCATTTGTTTCGCCAGTAACGGTTATCAACGCTGGAGTCTTTGTCCTCACAGTTTCGTAGCAATCCTCCAGACTTCGCTCAGCGGTCACGATGTTCCCGTCCAAGCTAAGCTTTCTCACGTACGTCACTAGCGGGATGTTCAGTCTTTCAGCTAGGCGTGGCCCAACCTGAGCTGAATAGCTATCAACAGATGCTTCTCCGCACAGAATAAGATCGAACCCTCCCACTCTCTTGACTGTTTCAGCTAAGATGTAGGATGTCACCAATGTATCTGAATCTTCAAAGGATGGGTCAGTAACCATGTATGCTTTGTCAGCTCCTATGGCTAGAGCCTCTCGGAGAGTCGTTTTGGCGTCTTCTGAACTCACAGTTACGACGAAGACTTCTGATCCCATTTTCTCTTTTAATCGTACAGCCTCCTCTAAGGCGTTCTTGTCAAAGTCACTTATCTTCCGTGGCACTCCTGCAGTTATCAGACGCCTCGTTGTGGCATCAGCTTTTAGCTCAGCTACATCAAGAGCTTGCTTCAAGCAAACGATTATTCTGGACATTCTTCAACCTTCTGAGATGTTCTTATTGGTTAGTTTAGTATGCTTACAAGGTGAAACCAATTAAAGATTTTTGGCGCGTTCGTTAACGTGCTCGACCTTTCTTGTCTATCCTGCAGTCTTTTAGGTGGATGTGGATATTGTTTGTTGATTTTTATCTGTAATTCATAATGCTTTTCTGAAATGTCGAAGAATCTCGCTTTGTTTACATGAAAAGGTGGATCAAAAGTTGAGACATGAAACTCTGCTGGGAGTTTTGCTTGTTGTTTGTCTATCAGTGTTGCTCATTATGACTCCAGTCTCAGCAGACGATTTGCTGAAGACAGATTTTGAGAAAGAGAGCTTTGCCAAGACTGTTGACTACTTTGATTATGCGAGAGCATGGGCTCTGCTTCACGGGTTGCCGAGACCTACGAATTTCTGGCACGCTAATGTCTACATGACCTACGTTAACAAAATGGGCTTGAAGCTGTTGTACGCGGGGTTGCGCAACATAAGTTTGGCAGATCAAGCTTTTCTGACAATTCCCATGCAGACTCTGCTGCTGCATTACAAGACTGAGAACAACAGTAGAGACGCTTTAGTCGCATCCTCCTTCGTAATGCTGATGGGATTTAACGACACCGCAAAGTCAATTCACCCAGGCTCTCCAGATAGAAACGACACTCTTTGGGCCTCCATCAGCTTTGGAGTCAACCTCAAGCAACTATTTCCGAACGCCACTTTTCCAGCGCTTAACAGTGAATCCGAGACTTTTCCGCTGACTCCCTCTGAGGATAAGCTAACTTGGAAGTGGGGCATGAGGTACACAAACCTGACGGCTCTTTGGATAACAACACAGATCACTGATGAAAACGAGACTGATACAAGCAGACCGTGGGGACTGGCAACCTACGACGAGTTGACTTTCAACTACACTCTATCGATCGACCCAGACACACATGAGGCAACCATAAGGCAGGACCACGTCATAGGTCGTATGCGTGACCTTTGGACTTTCTGGGGGGGGTTCTTAATCTGGCCTCTATACAATCACTATAACAGCACGGGCTGTTATCGGTATGGCACGAAACTATCCGATGAGACCACTTACGACTATCTTCACAAGCACGGCGTTAAAATGAGCATCGTTAACTTCCAAACCTCAATCATGCTAGACCGCAATACGTATAGCGTCTCAGCGGATGGGCAAAACGTCACAGACAACGATGTCCTCGTAAGCGATTCTTCTATCTCGACCTACGCAGACGACGGCGAGAAGATCTTCGATACCTCTTTTGGCGTTAAACAGACCTACATCCTCTTCAATCACACAGAAGGTACGTCGCACTCGTACAACGCAACAACGAGAACCACCGAGATTGGCGGCTACGCAAAGAACCGTGATCTCTTCAGGTTCCACAGAGACTTCGCGAGGTATTTGCCACTCATTCTGGTGCATATGTATCCTCAACTCTATCAGAGAGCGAAACAGACTATAGCTAACATGACTCGGGCAGACTACCTATTCTTAATCTCCTACCCAGAATATGATGGCTACCGAATAGAGCACGATCCAACCTTCACCGTCTACTTTGCCGCGCCGACACTGCCTACCTACCCCTACTTTGGAGTCATAGTCCTCCTACTTGCTATTGTTGCTATAGTTGCAGTTGCTGTTGTGTTTGTGCGTCGAAGGAAGCCGGGACAACAACTACGATAGCCACTTAGATGCCAGATCGGAATCTGCCCACAATAAGCTGAAATCGTTTCCGCTCCTTTTTTTTCATGTTGACCGCCAAGATAGTCGCGTAAAATTTATATCTGAATGCCTTTTCTACTGTTCCGCAATACACGGAGGATTGTTTGAGATTGTCTACACAACTTGCTGGAACCCCTGTTTTGATACTACGTGAGGGTGCCAGTCGTTCCCGAGGAAGAGAAGCCCAACACGCCAACATCATGGCAGCGAGAATAGTCGCAGAGTCGGTGAAAAGCGCTCTAGGTCCAAAAGGCATGGACAAAATGCTCGTGGACAGCTTTGGCGATGTAACTATTACCAGCGATGGCCGCACAGTACTCGACGAAATGGACATACAGCATCCTGCCGCAAAGATGATGGTTGAGGTTGCTAAGACCCAGGATGATGAAGTCGGCGACGGAACCACAACCGCCGTCATAATAGCTGGAGAGTTGTTAGATAAGGCGGAGGACCTTGTCGAGAAAAATGTGCACCCAACAGTCATCATTGACGGCTACCGGAAGGCAGCGGACAAAGCCCTTGAATTGCTTGAGAAGATCGCTATTCCAGTGAAGCCTAAGGACAGAAAGTTCTTGGAATTGGTTGCTACAACCTCTATGGCTAGCAAACTGGTGGCTGAAAATAAAGAGTACCTTGCGAAGATAGCTGCGTCAGGGATTCTCCAAGTCGCCGAAAAGTCAGCAGACGGATTCAAAGTTGATATCGACGATGTCAAAGTGGAGAAAAAAGCTGGCGGATCGTTAACCGACACGAAACTCATCAACGGCATCTTAGTTGACAAGGAAGTTGTTCATCCAGGTATGCCCAGACGCGTGGAAAAAGCCAAGATAGCCTTAATCGATGCAGCTCTTGAAATCGAAAAGACAGAGTTCGACGCGAAAATCAACATAGAAAGCCCAGAGCAGATGGATGCCTTTCTGAAGCAAGAAGAGACTATGCTCAAAGAGATGGTTGACAAAGTCGTTGCCAAAGGAGCTAGCGTAGTTATCTGCCAAAAAGGGATAGACGACCTAGCCCAACACTTGCTGGCTCGAAAAAACATACTAACAGTGCGTAGAGTTAAAAAATCAGACATGGAGAAACTTGCAAAGGCAACTGGCGGAAAGATAATCACAAGCTTGGACGACATGACTAAGACAGATCTCGGCTATGCCGAACTCGTGGAAGAGAGAAAAATCGCCGACGACAAGATGACGTTCATCGAAGGATGCAGAAACCCACTTGCAGTCACAGTCTTGATACGCGGAGGAACCGAGAGAATCGTTGACGAAGCAGAACGTTCACTCCATGATGCGCTATGCGTTACGCGGGATGTTATTGAAGAACCAAAGATAGTAGCGGGCGGAGGCGCACCCGAATTAGAAGTCGCAAAGGCACTCAGAGAGTACGCTGACACTCTCCCCGGAAGAGAACAACTCGCAGTGGCACGCTTTGCAGACGCACTCGAAGCCATACCCACAACCCTAGCCGAGAATGCTGGACTAGACCCCATCGACATCATATCCGAGCTACGAGCTCGCCACGAAAAAGGTGAAGTCTGGGCTGGAATAGAAGTACACGACGGCAAAGTAAAAGACATGAGGAAAATCGGCGTCTACGAACCCCTCGCCGTGAAAAAACAGATCATCAAATCCGCCACCGAAGCCGCGTCCATGTTACTAAAGATAGACGACATAATAGCCTCTGGCAAAATGAAGGCCCCACCAATGCCACCAGGAGGCCCTCCAGGCGGACCAGGAATGGGGCCCCCAGGTGCCGGAGCGTTCTAGCAAAACGGTAAGCAATGAAAAAATCTCGATCGGCCCTCCAAAGCTTACACGCTTTGAGAAGGCTAGGATAGTGGGAGCAAGGGCTCTGCAGATATCTATGGGCGCCCCTGTCCTAGTAAAGCCGGTGGAAAACGTTTCGAATCCAATCGATATAGCGCTTCAAGAGCTTGAAAGCAGGATACTGCCGATAACCATTCGCAGAACGTTGCCTGACGGAGCCTACCAAGATATTCCTCTTAAATGGCTCCTCAAAGGCTAGACCCTCCCTTTTTTTGCAGGGGATCCTTCCAAAGTAGGTTATGTAATTCTCCTCAACGCATGTTGGATGTGTGAAGCATTTTTTGCAGGCAGTTTTCAGGTGAATAGCGATGACAGTGAAACTGAAGTTCTGCCCTAAGTGTGGTTCCAGTAAGATACAGTGGGCTAGTGGATTGCCTCAGCTATGGTCAATCTGGGAATGCAAGGAGTGCGGTTATCGGGGGGCGTTCGTAATCGAAGATGGCGCACTAGCAACCGAGATCAGAGAAAAGTACCTTTCACAATTAAACAATAAAGATAATAACGTTCTAAAGCGGAGAAAATCTTTGAACCCCTAGCGGTGAAGAAACAGATTATCAAGTCGGCGACTGAAGCAGCAACTATGCTATTAAAGATTGACGACATCATTGCCTCTGGAAAGATGAAAGCCCCACCAATGCCACTAGGAGGCACTCCAGGAATGGGTGGTGCCGGCGGAATGGAGGCCTGAAGGCGCTAGGGGAGTTCTAGCATAACCGCCGAAGAAAAATATCTGGTTTGGTCCACCTAAACTAACACCCTTTGAAAAAGTCCTGCAAATCTCCATTGGGCGCTCCCATTTTAGTAGAGCCTTCTTCAAGCCTATCCAACTCCGCTTCTCTGTTCCACATTGCTTATCACCTTAAACGGTGATTCCATAGCTTGTTTCGTTGCCTTCCCTCTGAATTTTGCCAAAGAAATATCCAGATTCCTTGTGGATTTCTTCTATCTCTTCAATTGTGGTCCTAACTGGCTTGTTTTTCGAGACCAAGTGCGCAAGAAGGGGAGGTTACGCTTGTGTTCTCAGGTTCTCAATGTATTCAGAATATCGAGGATAGAATTTGGCTGACGGTCTCGATAAAGCTAGGTAGTATTTTGCACGCGCGGCTATTCCGCGTATCTAGGGTAGCATTGGTTTCATTTCTTGAGTGCTTCTCTCATTCTCTTTATTGTTTCCTGTTCATTCAGTTGCTTCTGCCGATCTGCTTCACGCCTCTGCTTAATTTGCTCGTTGTATTCCTCTATACTCTCGTTAGTAGAGTCAACCAAACCTTTAATCCATTCGACTTTACCCTTAATTTCGTCTGGTAAAGTCAACACTTCAAGTTTGTTCCCAACAACAGCCACTGGGGTGCTCGCGTGCATACGACGACTTGCTTGTCGCTTTGCTTCGAAGGCTAGTATCCAATGGTGGTCTGGAGTAGAGTCTAACTCGAGGTCAAATACATACGCCCTAGGTAACAAAGCACTTTTCTCTATTTTCAATTTATCTGGGTCAACGGGCTTAAGATTAACCTTCCTTGAGAGATATGCCATTCTCATAACCCTCACAATACAGTCACGTTTTGGGTTCTGTTATAACTTTTCCTTCACCACCCATTGCCTCAAAAAGGTGATGCGCGCATACTGGTCGCTTTAACACTGTTTGGTCTATGATGTTTGATTTGGCGTCCGAAGAAGTGGAGATCTGCTTTGGTTCAGCAACGCATAATTAGTGGTGGTCATTCACGTTTGATTAACCGGTCAGTGTCAGAGAGTATCCAGCGATTTTCCCAGATATTAGAAGCAGATTTCTTTGATTAATGTTCATTCGTGCGCGTATGAAACAATGATAAAGATAAGCAGTAGTTAGAAACCTTTTACCGGGAAAATTTCCATCTCAGATAGTGCGCGTTATCTGAAATTGTAGAAAGGAAAGCGACAACTTGACCTCTCTTGGTCGACTCTCACCGCTTTTCCAAAGCTTCTCTGGCTTCTCTCAAAGTCTTCTCTATTCTTTTCCAATGTGAGCCATGCCAATATATTTGCCCACAATCTGAACACTTCCAGAAGTCATCGTAATAGGTCGAAGTTGCTTCAGGAATTTCGTTCATTATCTCTTCTTTGGAAACAGATATGATTCTAGAATTGCACTTGGGGCAACGTGATGTTGTGACGTCAAATTCGAGACTGATGTTAAACCGCTTAGCCAAATCCGTGAGTTTTTCAGCTTCTGTTGATCCTTCGACTAGAAAGGCAGTAAATCCCTTCGTCATAGCTTGTTGATAAAGCTTCAAGTCACGGGTGAGTATGACTCTACCTTCTGCTTTTGCAGTCCTAATCAATTCATCATCTTCAATGGATTTAGAGTATTTAACATCTTGTCCCAGCATGCGAAGCCATCGTGTGAGCTTACCTAGCATGCCGTCAGCTATGAATTTCAACCGTTCCACCGACCAACTCACAAGTAGTAAACCTGTCGTGCACTAATAATATTGCCTTTCAAAAATGAATGTGCTTCGCAACTGCTCTTCTATAGAGTCATCAAAGACTTCATGTGTCATATGTGTGAATCTGTCGAATAGACGGTGAAAGCGCGCACATCCGGTTGGCGCGTAAAAGTTTTAATTACGACTCCAACATCGCATAATCAGAGGCTTGGGCATATGATAACTGGACTAAAGATTAGAGCTCTTACAGAAGATGATCTGGATGCTGTAGTCGAGATCGATAGGAAAATTTTGGGAAAATCGAGGCGTGACTACTGGAGAAGGAAAATCGGATATGCAGATATCTACCCAAGACCAGCCCTAGTCGCAGAAATGAACGGAAAGGTCGTGGGCTTCATACTCGGCTACGTGAGCGGATGGGAGTTCGGAGTGCCAGACACTGTAGGCTGGATAGACACCATGGGCATAGACCCAGAATACCAGAACCGTGGCATCGGAAAGACCCTATTCAAAAGTCTCATAGAAGACTTCAGGCGCACAGGAAAGGAAGAGAGACCCGAGGCAGAGGAGAGCAAGATAGAAGGAGTGAATGTGGTCTATACTTTGGTGAGATGGAACGACTGGAACCTACTGAGATTCTTCCACAAAATGGGCTTCAAAAAGGGCGAGATGATCAGCCTAGAACTGAAAATACGTTAAGCCCGGCTTGCTAATTCCGATGCCAAGTTCCATCAACACTGGAGAGATCGCCGCTGGCTGAAATATCATGTTCCCTCTTCCTTTTAAGATGCGAAGACAACTTAATTCAGCCAAGAGATTGGAGGTTAATCTTTGAAAGAGGTTAGAAAGTCATGGGGAAAGGAGCTTTGGATAGCACAGGAGAAAGAATATGGTGGAAAAATTCTCATTATAAGAGGCAATCACAATACATCCCAACACTTCCACAAAGATAAGAAAGAAACAATCTACTGCTTCAAAGGGCGAGTAGACATAATCCTAAACGATAGGGTGGTCACACTAAAAGAAGGAGAAGACATAACCCTTGTCCCCAGAACAGTCCACAGGATTGTTGGCAGGACAAACTCGATCCTGTTCGAAGTATCAACCCCACAACTAGCTGACGTAGTGAGGCTGAAAGAAGAGTAGAAGCACTTCAGAATCCTCCTAAGACCTACACCAGGCATACTCAGAGTATTCAAGGTTCTACTCGAACGATTTGACCAGTTCCGGGCTTTGTGACTACCTCACATTCATCCATTACCAATCGTCCGTTTACAAACGTCTTAACTGGCTTTCCTTTGACCTTCCATCCGTCAAATGGGGAATGCTTGGCTTTTGAATAGAATCTCGACGCATCAATCTTGTACTCTTGCTTTAGGTCCACGACTACGAGATCAGCAGAAAATCCTTGTCCCACGCTTCCTTTGGCCTTCAGATTGAATACTTCTGCTGGCCTTTTTGAGGTTACCCTAACCAAGTCTCCTATTGTTAGGTGCCCCTCATTTATTTGAGTGAGCAACAAAGGAAGCATAGTCTCAAGCCCAGGTATCCCAGGTTTCGCATCCCAGACTGACTCGACGTCTTTCTCTTCAAGCGTGTGTGGAGCGTGATCCGAGGCTACGGAGTCGATTGAGCCTTGGTTGAGGGCGGTCCAAAGAGCCTTAACGTTTTCCTCAGTTCTCAGTGGAGGGTTTGTGAGTGCCAAGGTCCCGTGACGTTGCAGATCGTCGGACGCTAACAGAAGATGATGAGGTGTAACCTCGCAAGTCACTCGTACACCGGCCTTTTTGGCATTCAGGATAGCTCTTAGCCCAGTGGTTGAACTTACGTGGCAGAAGTGGACGTGAACACTAGTTTTTTTGACAAGTTTGACGACACGTTTGATTGTCTTGGTCTCGGCACCGGTTGAGTGAACCTCTAGATAGGCATTTACGTCTCTACGTCCAGCGTTTTCCATCCTTCTTCTGGTGCTTTCAAGCATTTCCGCGTCCTCAGCGTGTATGGCGACAGGAACATTCTGCTCTCGAGCTCTGTTAAATCCTTGAAGCAACATCTCATCGTCGTAGATATCTAGTCCTCCTATCCTCTGCGACATATACAACTTGAACCCTATGGCTCCCTCTTTGACTATCGACCGAACTTCCCCCAAAGACCTTGGAAAAGCTGAGAAAAATCCAACATTCACAATCGTCTTTGTTTCTGCTAGTCTCATGCGCTCTCTGAGAGTTTCAGCGCTCATTGTCACTGGTTTGTTGTTAGGCATATCGAGAGCGGAAGTTACGCCACCTGCCGCCGCGGCGGCGGTTCCACTGAAGAAATCTTCCTTATACGCTAGTTGCTGATCTCGTAGGTGAACATGCGGGTCGATCAAGCCCGGAAGCACAAGGTTTCCTTTGAGATCTACGTTAGCCGACGCCTTTGGAAGGTTTGCTTCTTTTGCTATCTTGAATATGTGACCTCCTTCTATAGCTAGGCCTGCCTTGACGATTCCTTCAGCGGTGTAGATTTTGGCGTTCTTGAGAAGGAGGTCTACCAACAAGGCACTGTCTCCTATTCTTCAGATATCCAGTCACCCATTTTGTTAAATGTCTTTTCGTCAATGCTTGATGGCGTTATGAAAAAATTTTTGTATCCACAAAAGATAACTGAGTCCTCCAAACGAGTGGTGGCAACCTAATTTGAAACCGATCACATCTATAACAGATGAAAGCGAGCTTAAGGTGTTTCTTGACGCCTTGGAAAATAGCCTCGAAGAAATCGAAGTTGAGAGAGGCGAGACCTTCTGGAAGAAATATATTCGAGAGCCGTCCGGTGACCTAGACAAAATTGAGCGCAGGCGCTCCAAGATAATCCTAAACGATCAATATCTGAGCGTGGTGAAAGAATGGAAGCCCAAAACGCGCGTCGCGCACTTGAAAAGACGTCTCCTTGTTCTAGAAAGGTTTCTTTTGAGAGAACACGTTGAAGCCAAGCCTGATGTGTTTGGCCTGCGAAACAAAATCAACGAGGAACACATAGCCTTTAAGCCGCTAGTTTCAGGAAAGGCGATGCAGAGAAGCGATGTCTATGAGATGTTGCGGAAGGATCCAGATGGACCAAAACGCAAAGCAGCTTGGGAATCCTTCTCCAAACTTTCACGCAAGGTCGAGAAGGATGTAAAACAACTGATGAAACTGCGGAACAAACATGTGAAGGAACTGGGTTACGAAAGCTACGATACCTACGCACTGCTTCAAAACATGATCGTTAAAGCTGAGCTTCTCGACCTCTACGATGAATTGTATAAGCTGTCTGAAACCCTTCTGCGCTCAGCGCTAGAGGAAGTTAGAGACAAGCTAAAGATTGATGAGTTGCAGCCTTGGGATATCTCTTACGTGATTGATCAGTTTGTCAAGCCACCAGATGCTCATTTCTCCAGAGACCTCATCTTTCAGAAAACAGAAGATTTAGCCAGATCGTTTGGCTTTGTCCCAGAAGAACTTCCAATCCTCATCAAACAAGTTGACATACCCTTCGGTGGACTCTGTTTTGACATCAAGATTCCGACGGACATGCGAATTCTGTCTAACCCAAGGGATGGACATAGGTTCTACAGTACCCTCTTCCACGAATATGGTCACGCTTTGCATGGCTGTTCCATACGTCAGGAATCATTCGCTTTGAAGCAAGAGATAGGATGCTTCTGCGAAGGAATGGCTTGCATAATGGAGCACTTTGCCTCAGACTATAACTGGTTGCACGAGAACACGTCTGTCCCCGACGAAGAAATCCGACGGTTCCTCAAAGCCAACAAGGTCTCACGTCTGTTGAGACTTAGAAACTTAATTGCATTGTCGACGTTCGAATTCCAAGCCTATGATAACCCAGATCAAGATTTAGACGAATTGTGGAGCAAGACCCGCTCAAAGTATTTGTTCGTGCCGGAGAATGAGACTCCTCAATGGGCATCTCAGTCAATCTTTACTACGCATCCTATATACTTCCAGAACTACGTTCTTGCTGACCTGATAGCAGCACAGACGATTGCCTATCTCAAGAAGACTTATGGAAAGCTACTAAACAACGCTGAAGTCTCGAAGTTTCTGATTAGAAACTACTACGCTCCCGGAGCCAGTGTTGACTGGCCAGAAAAGATCAGGAAGGCAACTGGGCGAAAACTCAGCGCTAAACCCCTTGTTGAAGAGTTGACAACTTGAGAGATGAATGGGGCGCCTTGGTGACAAGTCTATCTTCAGAGAGCAAGGGGTAGCTTCGTTTCATTACTTTTGGGATAGCAGGAAATCAACTTTCACTGTTAGCCAACGAGTTCTTCTTGGCATTCTTCACACAGGAAGTTTCCCTCAACCTCCTCGAGGGAGTCTGACCATTGTCCGCACTGGTCACAGTATCCTGCTAAGGGAGAAGACTCTGAAACCTCTTCTGCTGCTGTTCTGCCCTCAATGCGCGCCTTTTCTTGTATGATCTCTATGAGTTCTGGCGTGATGTTGAGGACGTCTTTGCTGGAGATTATTCCAACGAGGTCCCCTTTATACATAACTCCTAATCTTCTGACGTTCAGTTGGCTCATGCGTCTCGCTACTTCGCTTAGCTTTTCATCGGGATCTACGGTGATGAGGGGGGAGGTCATTACTTCCTTTGCGGTTAGTTTGGCTGGCTGGACGTTCTTAGTTAGGACTCGTGTGACAAAATCTCTCTCTGTTATGATGCCCAAGGGCTTTCCATTCTTGCTGGTGACAATTATGCAGCCTACTTTGTGCATTTCCATGAGTTGTGCTGCCTTATCAATAGTTGTATCTTCACTAACAGTAATTACTGGACTAGTCATTACATCCTTCACTAGCATTCGAGGTCTAATGCCAATCTCAGCCATAGCTACCATCTCAATACGAGGATAAGTTGGAAGGCTTATTAAACTGTCGTTTACTCAACATTTCCACAATTCACTGGACATCACTGATCTTCCTATAATGTTGCGCGCGCCTTTATGTAACAAACAGCATGAACACTGAAAGAATCAGCCAAAATAGTCCCAGCAGAAAGGTTATGGCAGTACCGGTCCAAAGCTTTCTCCGCGTTGGATAGATTGTGTGAAAGAAAATGAAAAAGGCTGAAAAGAGGAACATTAGAGCACCCATCAATAGCACGATCTTCAAGGCGAGTAGAACATTCCCTCCTCCAACCTGCAGCACTGCCAAGCTCAAAGCGGCCAACGTCCCAGGATACGACGCATTTATAATAGGTTTGATGAACTTTTTCTCAAACTCTTCAGCCATCTCAATTCCTTTCCTGAAAATGCTCATCGCATGTGCGAGTTTCGCGCACTAGAAGGTTAGGTTTTGACCTTTTATCGTTTTCTTCCCTGGATGCGCATGCTAGCTTGCATAGTTGTCGCACGCAAACTCTAGGGCACACGTACGATATGAACCGGCAAAAAAGTGCGCAGTCAAATGAGTCTTCCTTTGCCTAGCGGTATGAATCGTTGTATATCTTCTAAAGGAATCTCGAGAATCTGTTTCCTTAGCGCTTTTGAAGCTTGTGCAGCTAGCTGTTTGCGTATCCGTTTGGCAACCTCACTGCTCTTATGCTCTCCTGGGGCAATCTCGACACAAGTGTCCGCCTGCTTCGAGACAGCTTGCGGTGGACCTCCAACAACCAACAAATGGTCCTCTCCCGCCTTGACCCCAATAGCTACCTTCAGAGGAACATTCCGGACATAGTTTTTCGATCCATGGATCATGAAAGAGCCTTTCTTCAGATGCTGACCAGAAGGCGGACTCTTGTCTACTTGCTGTGGAGCGACCCAGTAGACGTCAAGCGCACCAAACATTTCTCTCCAAGCTCGAGAGTAGGAAGCTGCAAGTTGGGCTGCTTCTCTCAGAGTTCCTTCGGGCGGAGTTTTACCTTCAGTCTTGATCAGGACGAAGGGGGCGCCGTGAATATCTGCGTGGAAAACGATGTCATGTGGCTCCATGTGCTTTTTGATGAGCATCTCATTTGTTGTGGCGTCTCGCCCTCCAATTACGAGAAAACTGTCGGAGGAGTGGAACCACCTGAATTTCTCATACCATGCTTTCTTTCTTCTCTTTGGCAGAGGTCTACGAGTTTCTTCTACCTTTTCAACTTGTTTCTGCTGTAGTTCTCTGATCCTGGCTTGCGTGTCTTGAAGGGCTTTCTCGGCGCCCTCCAGCTTTTTCTCAGCCTTTTTCGCCTTGGTATAATAAGCGGCTGCGTTAACTTGAACTGAACGACGAAGATTAAGCGGAAAAACAACATTCTCAACTTCGACGTTGATTACTCGACGTTTAGGTTCGATGGAGTGGAAATGAACGGACTGAGGAACGCCTACCGCTTTCTCCCTTTGGACGTCTGATACTATTCTCTCCCAAGGCTTTCCCTGTTCTTTGTCGTCTTTAATCCTCTGAAGAAGAAATTGCAGGTTGTTAAGGTGCATGTATATCGTATCACCAATGTTCTTGTTTCGCTCAATCCTAGTCTTCAAGTCCTTCAGTGCACTCTTTTGGCTTTGGATAATTCTCTGTTGCTTCACTAATTCTCGATCAGCTTCGTTAGAGACTTTGGCTACGCTTTCTTTCAGACTTGTTTGTGCGTAATACTCGTCGAGAGCTTCGTTGAAATTCTTGTACAGTTTCTTCTCATATTGAGCGTACTTTTCTAGTGGAAAGGGAGCAACGTCAATCCAGTCGCCCTCATCAGTAATGATGGTACATGGTTCCACTGTGCCAGCAATGATCAACGAGAGAATGTGTTTGAGTTGATCAAAAATCCTCTCTACTTCTGGGTCGGTAAGAGAGGCACAGGAAATGTCTTTATCCACTCTTGCACGGAAGAGAATTTCTTCAGCGTAAAGGCCGCCTATGCTTAGGAATTTGGTCAGGGCACGAACGATTTCTAGCTTTCCCAGCCTTTTAATCTCGCCAAAGTCTTGACGATTCAGTGCAAGCGGGTTTTTTCCACTAGGAGGAGCATGTTGGAAAGCTTCGCCGCGTAGAACATTTCGGTCCCGCATTCTTCGATATGTTAAGGCGTGCAAAATTGAGTTCTGCGGATCCACGAGGATTACGTTTCCTCCGCCGAAAAGCTCTGAGACCATTTGGAATTCACCTTCTTTCGTTTTCACTCTGAGTATTACGATTCGTTCAAACTGATGTTGCTTGATTTCCATGACCACTCCGTTTCTAAGGTGTTTTCGTAGAGCCATGGAAAACGAGGAAGGTCTGCTCGGTCTTTCCACAACATAAGAAGTCAGATGAAACCGCCTTCCGGCCTCAACAATTAAGTGGAGGCGAGGCTTACCCGGTCGACGAAGCTTCAAAAGAAGAGTCCGCTGAGCAATCTGGTAAATGTTATCAACATAGGCATCCTCAACCAGTTTATTGAGCTCAGAGGTGATCGCAGCAATGTCGAAACTCGTCATCTCTTCCTTCAAAGCTCTTTCCTCAAGAACGTGTTAAGTTGAACATTCATAAACTCTTTGCATTCCGCACAACTTCCCCCGGGAGTGCGCGCGGAAATTCGATTTGACTCCGCGATTGGAGTGTTCAAGATAGCAAAATCTTTAGAAAGCGAAAACAACATAACTGCGCCTACAAACTATAGATGGACAACGAAAATTGGGGTGCTGGATTGGATCCGTTAAAAATCGCTTATTGGAGCAGGGTTGGTTTCGGCTTCTTGGCAGCGTTGCTTTGCGTAGTCCTCAGATTTGGTCAAGTTGACAATCCTTTTCTAACTGGCATATCCTTGGCATTGATCCTGTACATAGTTACATACTATGTTTTCAAGGTGTTGTTCGGCACTAAGGTGAAGAAGAAGTCTAAGCTGGTTACGATGGGAATTGGCGCCTATTTCCTCACATGGATCCTAGCTTGGACTCTGCTTAACACCCTCATGCATCCCGCGGCTGTCTTCACGTACTCCCCAGGCACTCCAACTGCAGGCAACACGATAATCTTCGACGCAACTGAGAGTTACGACCTAACCAGTCGCATTGCCAGCTATAAATGGAATTTTGGTGATGAAAACGAAACTGAGTGGGTAGAAACCCCAATCATAACTCATGTGTACACGGCGGCTGAGGACTACACAGTGATTCTAACAGTCAAAGACAGCGAGGGATATACAGCTGAGGCAACGAAAACAGTAGAAGTTGGTGGTTAGCGCCCTCCAAACGTTATGCTAGTTTGGTCTGCACGATTCTCTTGGGCGGAATTTTCTTTTCTAGTGTCGGCTTTGCGGTCTCTTTCTTGACGGTCTCCTCTGGTCCACTTTCTGCTGGCTGCTTAGTTTTCTTCTGATCATCTTCTCTCTCAGCCGTCTTAAGTCTTGTTAGAGCGCGTATATAATCTGCCCAAGCCGAGAAGAACCCTCGGTCATAATCCGCATGAAGCTTGTCTTTCGCGGATTTTAGGAATTCACGTCTGTGACGTTTCAACTCATGCTCATCGTTTGTATCTACATTCGAAAGAAACACGTATTGGTCGTCATTCGTTTTTGTTGCCAAGACTATTCCTTGGAGTGCTTGGAAATATCCTCTATTCCACTCAGTCTCGTGAATCTTTAATTTTATTCGTTCAAGTGTACGTTCAGCCTCAGCGAACCGCCTATTTGTCACGAGTTGGAAGAATCGAGCCACAAAGACCCGTGGAATGGGCATATTACCTTCGTCCCGGTTGATCTTCTTCAGTCACATCAACTATTCCATCTTCGGTGATCTTAAAAACTCTCTCTCCTTCAGGAAGGTATGGACTTGAAACGAGGCGAGCGATTCTTATTGGACCTCGTGCAGACTTCCGAAGAAACACTCGTGTGTGACTCGTATGGGCAACGATGTGACCGCCTATTGGATGTACTGTGTTTCCGAAGAAAACATCTGGCTTGGCCATAACCTGGTTGGTGACAACTGCTACAGCGTTAAAGGCTCGAGCTAGCCGTATCAATCTGTGTAAATGTTTGTTGATTTTCTGCTGCCTCTCTGCAAGCATCTCCCTGCCCAAATACTCGCTTCTAAAGTGGGATGTTACGGAGTCCACAATTATCAACCGGATGTTGTTTTCCTTCACTACCTTATCAGCATTATCGAGGAGGAACATTTGATGATCTGACGTGTACGCCTCAGCAAAGATAATGTTCTTCACTACATCTTCAAGATCTAAGCCCAAATGTTGCGCCATCTGAACGATGCGTTCTGTCCTGAAAGTGTTTTCCGTGTCAATGTAAAGGGCTCCACCACCTAGTCCTCCCCGGTCGGGTGGCAATTGTACGTTCACGCACAGTTGGTGGCATACTTGACTCTTGCCACTGCCATATTCTCCATAGAATTCTGTGATTGTTTGGGTTTCAAGCCCTCCAGCCAGGAGCTCGTCCACGGTCTTGCTTCCAGTTGCTAGGCGTAGAACGTTTTGACGCATTTTTAATAGCTCATCCACGCGGATGAAAGAGAGTGCCATGGATGACCGCGCTTTCCGAATGACCTCTAATGCACGTTTTTCGCCAATGCCTGCCGGCTCAAGTTCTCGTGCCGTTGCAGTGGCTAAAGACTCTACAGTGTTAAATCCGAGTTCTTGTATTTTTTTGGCTGTTGCAGGTCCTATGCTTGGCAAATCCTCTAGGCATTCATACTTCGTCTTTTTCAGAGGCTCCTCCTCATTCATTTTGGTGCCTCAACAAGAATCTAGGAGAGAGTTAGAGAAGCACATATTTAAATTAGACGAACGAGAGGACAATGGATTCTGAGAGAGTTCACACTGAAACTAATACATATGTAAGGGAATTTCCGTAAAAGGTATAAGGACTTAACATTTAACACTTAGGCTCTTCAAGGAGGAGAACGTATTGACAATTGAGAACCTTGTTGAAGATGTCGCCGTAAGACTTCTGCAGTTAGCTGTTACAGAGTTGCCCAATGACGTAAAAGAGGCTCTTGAGAAGGCATACCGTGACGAAGAGAGTGAGGCGGGAAGAACTCAGTTAGAGGCTATCATAAACAACGTCAAGTTGGCAGAAAAGACTCGCACACCCATGTGTCAAGATACTGGAGTAATCATCTTCTACGTAAAAGGAGGTGCTAAAGCCAAGGACCTTGACAAAATCGAACAAGCGCTCCGTGAGGCCACCCAAAGAGCGACAAAGGAAGTGCCACTGCGCCCAAACGCTGTAAACCCCTTGACTGGGGAAAACTCTGGAGACAACAGTGGAAGATTTGTCCCCTTCATTCATTGGGAGATCGTGCCTGGAAACAATGTTGAGATCACTGTCTTCCCAAAGGGAGGTGGTTCTGAAAACGTTTGCGCGCTAAGCATGATTAGACCTGGTGAAGGTATAAAGGGCTTGAAGAAGTTTGTTGTAGACACTGTTGTTAGTGCCGGCGCAAAACCATGTCCTCCAAACATTTTAGGAGTGGCAGTAGGAGGCGGGGCTGATATTGCAATGAAATTGGCCAAGGCCGCCTTGCTGAGACCACTAAATCAGCCAAATCCCGATCCACAATTGGCTCAGCTTGAAAAGGAACTCTACGAGGCTGCTAACAGCACTGGAATCGGACCCATGGGACTCGGAGGTAAGTTTACAGTATTAGGCGTAAACGTAGAATATGCCCACAGACATCCTGCATCCTATCCTGTCGCGGTAGCGGTTCAATGCTGGGCTGCAAGGAGAGCCTCAGCGAAGATACATCCAGATGGAAAAGTTGAGTACCTAACACATAAGGTGGTGTAAAAATGGCAACCTACAAACTCAAAACTCCGATTTCAGAGGAAGACATACGAAAACTGAAGGTAAATGACGTCATCTATATCACTGGAACCATGATAACTGCCCGCGATGCAGCCCACAGAAGGGCGCTTGAGCTCCACAATGAAGGAAAGAGGCTGCCTTTGGACCTTCAAGGATTAGCCGTATTCCACTGCGGGCCCATCGTAAAAAAGGAAGATGACAAATGGATAATAGTTGCGGCAGGTCCCACCACAAGCACTCGCATGGACATATTCGAAGATGAGTTCATCAAGAATTTCAAGGTGCGCGTGGTGATAGGCAAGGGTGGTATGGGCAAAAGGACTACTGATGCCATGGAAAAGTATGGCGCGGTCTACGGAGCCTTCACCGGAGGAGCGGCAGTTCTCGCGGCAAGGGCTGTAAAGAACGTTAGAAGTGTCGAGTGGTACGATTTAGGAATGCCGGAAGCTATGTGGGTAATGGAAGTTGAAGGCTTTGGACCACTGACCGTTGCCATCGATGCCCACGGAAACAACCTCTTCGAAAATGTCTTGAGAAAGGTAGAAGAAAGCAAACAGAAGATTTATGAAAAACTGGGCATATAAGCGAATTCTTTAATTTCATCGGACGTGCAATAGGATGGAAACACTAACCCACGACATAGTCATAGTTGGAGCTGGCATAGCCGGTCTGAGAGCAGCCATAGCTGCCGCCGAAACCAGCAGCAAGATTGATGTAGCTGTCGTCTCAAAAGTCTACCCCGTACGCTCCCACTCCGTCTGCGCTCAAGGGGGAACCGCAGCCGTAATGAGAGACGGAGATTCCTACGACCTCCATGCTTGGGATACCGTTAAAGGAGCAGATTTTCTGGCGGATCAAGACGTAGTTGAGTTCTTTGTGAGACAAGCTCCCAAGGAACTTGTTTTGTTAGAGCATTGGGGCTGTCCATGGAGTAGAACTCCTGACGGAAAAATGGACCAACGGCCCTTCGGTGGACACAGCTTCCCAAGAGCCTGCTTCGCAGCCGATATGACAGGACTAGTTGAAATGCACATGCTCTATGGAAGAGCCATAGTACAGGAGAACATAGCATTCTATGACGAATGGTTCGTTACATCTCTCATCCTTGAAGACAATGTTGCTAGGGGCTTGACAGCTATTGATTTGAAGACGGGTGAAATGCACGCATTACGCGCGAAGGCTTTTATAATGGCAACTGGCGGCTATGCCCGTATATATGAATTCACAACATTCTCGTACACAGCAACCGGAGATGGAATGGCCATGGCCTATCGAGCTGGCGTACCTCTTAAGGATATGGAATTTGTCCAGTTCCATCCTACAGGTCTTGTTCCATCAGGAGTACTGATAACTGGGGGGGCTCGTGGTGAGGGAGGATACCTGATTAATGCTAAAGGCGAGCGCTTCATGAAACGTTATGCCCCTGAAAAGATGGAGCTAGCTCCACGTGACATAGTGGCGAGAGCAGAAACAATCGAGATTCAAGAGGGACGCGGATCAGAAGGTTCTTACGGACCCTACATAGGTCTAGACCTTACACATTTAGGTGAGGAGAAGATAAACGAGCGGCTGCCTTTGATACGCGATGTGGCGATAAAGCTTAGCGGTGTAGATCCTGTTAAGGAACCCATACCTATCAAGCCAGCGGCCCACTACTCTATGGGCGGAATTCATGCCAATATAAAGACAGAAACACCATCTACAGGGCTTTACGCAACTGGCGAGTGCTCATGTCTGAGTGCGCATGGAGCAAACAGGCTTGGCACGAACTCGACAGCAGGCTGTCTAGTTTTTGGTTCTGTTTCAGGCGAAGAAGCTGCCAAATATGCCCTGTCCAGTAAGATGCCCAACCTTCCTCGCGAAAAGGTTGAGGCAGAGGAGGAAAGAATCTTTGATGGAATTTTGGGCAACGAGGGTGACGCGAGAGTTCCTGTCATCAGGGATACAATGAGGCGTATTATGAACGAGAAAGTCGGAGTATTCAGAAGGCAGGATGAACTCGAGAACGCCTTGAAAGAGATAAGGCAGCTTAAGAAGCAGTTCAAGGATATCACTATCGAAGACAGGAATAAATCCTTCAATACAGAGCTCATAGGAGCCCTGCAGCTTGACTTCACACTAGATCTAGCCGAGGTTACAATAACCGGCGCACTTGCACGAACAGAGTCAAGAGGAGCCCATTCTAGGCTAGACTATCAGAAGCGTGATGATGATAATTGGTTAAAACATTCACTAGCCTACTTCACGAAGGAAGGGCCAAGACTCGAATATATTCCAGTTGCAATAACTAGATGGCCTCCAACCAAGAGGGCTTACTAGAGGGTCCATAATGCGCTCTAAGAAAGAGAAAATTATCAAATTCAACATACACCGCTTCAATCCCGAAAACAATAGGCACTACTTATCCACGTACAAGGTGCCTGCCCGCCCAGGGATGACCATACTTGACGCCTTTCTCTACATCAAAGATAACGTTGACGGGACGCTCACATTTAGACACCAATGTAGAATGGGGCAGTGTGGAAGTTGCGGAGTCGTGGTTAATGGAAAACCAATGTTGGCGTGCTATACACAAGTACTTCAACTCGGAGTCGATACCTTAGAAATTGAACCTCTCTCTAACTTACCTGTGATCAAGGATTTGGTCGTCGATTTTGAACCCTTCTTCGAGAAGTTTGCAGAAATTAAGCCTCTCTTGATAAAGACTCAGGAGGCGCTCAAGAAGCCTACTGAATTTGTTCAGGTGCCAAGCGATTTTAAGAAATACTGGGACAAATCAATCTGTACGAAGTGTTCATTATGCTATTCATCCTGTCCAGCCGAAATCGACCCGAGATTCCTCGGACCTGCAAGCTTGACTCATAATTATAGATTTATGGTAGATACACGGGATGAAGGACTGAAGGAACGATTGAAAGATGCAACAGGGACGATATGGATGTGTACTTCCTGTGACTCCTGCACACTAAATTGCCCAAAGGATATTGATTGCGCCCTTGCATTGGATGATGAACGCAGTCTCATAGTTGAAGAAGGCGCTTCCATGCCGAGGACTGTCAAAGATGTGTTTGATAGCGCGTTCAAGTATCACAATCCTGTGCTCATGCCTCCCAGAAAGAGAACAGAATGGGGTATTGGGTTAGATATCAAAGAGCTCCCTGTGGTCGGAAAGACGGATATTCTGTACTTTGTCGGCTGCCTATCATCCTATGACGAAAGGAACCAAGAAATCGCCAAATCCTTAGCTCAAATATTCAGAGAGATCGATGTTGACTTTGCGACATTGGGCAATGAAGAGTGGTGTTGCGGAGATCACATTCTACGACTTGGCGAGAAAGGTTTGTTTGAGATGCTTGCAGAGCATAACGTGTCCGTATTTAAGGAATACAACTTTGACAAAATCGTAACGATATCACCACACTGCTACCATACTTTCAAAAATGACAAGCCTTATGCAAACATCAAGACCAATGTCGCGCACTATACCCAAGTTATTGTCAAAGCTATAGAGGATGGAAGACTTAAGCCCAAGAAGGCGATTAGCGGGAAAGTCACCTACCATGACCCCTGCTTCCTAGGTAAAAGAAGCAACATCTATGATGAACCGAGGAAGATATTGAAATCCATACCTGGTTTGGAGCTTGTTGAGATGAGGCGAACAAGAGAGAACAGCTTTTGCTGCGGTGGAGGGGCTGGAAGAATCTGGACAGAGGAGGCGACCCCCGAAGATCGACCCAGTGTAGATAGGGTTAAAGAAGCTCTCGAGATCGGAGCTGAGATCGTCGCCACAGCCTGCCCCTTCTGCGTAACAACCTTGGAGGATGCAGTGAAGGTCTTAGACGTAGAAGACAAAATTGCTGTGAGGGACGTCTCTGAACTCCTGAGGAGAGCATTATAGCACAAATCGCGTCAAATCTTGGACACTCATTTGCAGAATCTACTTGAAGCCTAATCGGAACATACCACGAGCCTATACTTGGGCTAGGTACAGGTACACTTCAAGAAAGGATCTTTATACAATAAACACTCCGGCAGTACCTAGGACTATCATAGCTGATCCAGTGAGGATCTTTAGAGTAACCTTTTCCTTCAGCAAGAAAACGCCAAACAGTGCTGCAAAAAGCGGTGATATTGAAGAGATTGGAACCGCGCGTGAAGGTTGAATGTACGAAAGGCTTACCGTGAGCAGGAACCAGCCAAGACCCAACGCTACGATTCCACCAAGGGCAAGAATACCCCATGTTCTTCTCTTCAACCTTATGAAGCGGAATCTCCGGTCTATAAGCGGAGAGAGCGCTAGAAACGCGAAGGTCGTTGTTAAGACTCTAGCCGAGTTCACAACCAATGCAGCATCTGCAGCCGAGAGTTCGGAGCGTCTCTGCGCGTGATCCATCATGATTATGCTTACGGACCAGACCAGCGCAGTAAACAGGGCAACGGAAATTCCTTTGAGTAGAAAATGTCTCGTCAAGTTGCCCAACTTATCTTCCACTTGGCTGATCAACCATATGCCTAAGACTATGAATACGGCGCTCATGAGGAGAAATGGCGTGACGTTTCCCCCAAGGAAAACTGCTTCGAAGAAGATGGTGAACAACGGATATGTGCAAGTAACGGGTACAGCCCCAGATACACCGATCAACTTCAGGCTAAGCATGTACGTTGTGTCACCTAAGCATAGACCAACAACACCGCTTAAACCTGCAAGAGCCACTGTATATGGCTGCAAAGTCGCTAGGTCTCCCAATCTTCCAGCAACGACCAAACAGGCAACAAGAAAGATTGTCGTGGAGATACATCGTGAAATGTTGGCCGAAACGGGTTTTGTATCTGCTAAGGCTACCTTGTATAACGCAGCTGACAGAGCCCAGCAAACTGCAGCGCCCAAGGCAGCAACTTCACCAAGCATATCTTCACTTCAACAATCTGTCTACAGTATTATATGGCAGGATTATCTTTGTGCGCTAGCAAGTTTGGCGTAGCTTTCCCACTGGATGAGCGGAAACGTCTGTTCGAACCCTACTACAGTGAGATATCCGCCGTGGCAAATCCTCTGTTTTTCCTTTGCCCAGATATGGTTCCTCAGACTTGTATGCCACTCACCAATCGTTCTTTCTGACGATGGCTGAAAGACTTGATTTCTCGTTCTCTCTTCATGGCGTCACTGCGGCTGTCGAACTCTTCAACATACACTATCTTTTCGGGTTTATGTATCCTTGTGTATCTGGCGCCTTGACCTTTCTTGTGCTCTTCAATTCGACGTCTCAGATACTTGGCGTATCCAGTGTAGTAGCTGCCATCTTTGCAGAGAAGGATGTAAACATAGTAGGGCATCCATCATCAACTCTCAGCAAATCTGCACATTTCGGGCAGTGGCGACGTCGACACCCGTGCAAATGCGGTCGCGCATTCCGTAAGAGGAGATAACTGCCAACGTCATCTCTGCACCAACCTGCGAATAGAGGCGTTGATAAAGGAAATCGGGGCGTCTGTTCGAACGCCTCTGCTGCTAAAATGAGTGGGTGATGCTTGAAAACCCGCGACCTTAAGTTCCTTGATTACTTCAGCGAGGGGTGGGATTGGCAGGTTTAACTTGTCGCATATTTTGTCAATTACGTAATATGGAACTGGCGCTTCAGCTTCTTCCTTGGCTAAAGAGAGCAATCTTGCTATCCTCTTCTCTTGCCCAAGCCTTTTCCGAGCGAGATCTCTCCTCATCAAAGTGCAAAAATCTCTTTCGAAAATTCTGCCGAGAAACAGAGGTCCAGCTGTGGCCAATTTTGAGCCACACTCGGGGCATTCCAGTTTGAATGGAGAGAACATTCCTTCGCTCTTTTCCCTATGCAAGCATTTGAAACAGTGAACAATGTGTCCCATTACTCGAATGCTCTTGTCGGCCTGCTTCGCACCATGATGGGCGATAGCGTACACTCTGATGTAGTGGTCTGTACTGTGACTAAAAACAACTTCAACTCCTACCTCATGCTTCGCCGCTACCATCACCAAACAACCAGCCAAGAGACGGACAGCAAGCTCGTGGCAATATTCTGTGCGCAACGATTTCCCTCCATACTTTCTAATACAGGCCCTAAGATGGACACCGCACAAAGGCGCCATATCAGTTGCAGTCAGGGCAAGCAAGCCTCCGTCACGCAAAGCCCTAATAGCAGAGTCGAGATATCGCACAGGAGGCCCAAAGGGGTCAATGTCGATAAAGTCAAACCGTTTCTTAGGCGCTGCGTAACGACTTAAGAGAAGATTCGCCTCCTCGTCTGCAACAGACACGAGCTTAGCTAGCTGATTACGTCTAACATTGAACCTAGCGAGACGAGCCGCCTCAAAGCTTAGATCATTCAAAACAACCTTTCGAACCCCATCAACTTCCACCGCCAATCTCATGCCTCGAATACCACAGCCGGTTAGTGGTTCGCAGACAGAGATTTCTCTCCCCAACATCTCTTGGTACGCTTGCAACGCCAAGACTGCCACGTCTCTGCTGAACTCCATAACTGGGTTGTAGAAGACTGGAGCCTTCGATGGAGCGTATTCCCAAGCTTCCTTCACAAACGCTTCAAGTTCGGGCACCACAACGCTGACATCACCCTCCCTTATCACTTCTGTTGGAAAACTGAAACTCAACTCTGCGTCCTCGAAGGTTTATCAACCACAAACTCGTTAATATCTTTGCTAAAATAGTTGTGAAAAGGAAAATTCAATGACGAGCGGGAAGCGACTTATATTCATAACTGGGCGAGCAGGCATCGGCAAGACAAGTGTTCTACTTCGGGCTTTGAACGATCTGAAACGCAGAGGTTATAAGATCGGCGGCATGATCAGCCGCGAAGTCCGTGAAGGAGGAATCCGGGTTGGTTTTGAAATCGTCGATTTCTGCAACGGAAAGAGAGGTTGGTTGGCTCATAGAAACCAGGCTATGGGTCCTCAAATCGGCAAGTACCGAGTCAACCTCCGTGATTTAAATGCAGTTGGTTCACGGTCGATTCTCAATGCCACAGCGAGTGACGACATAGTTGTTGTAGACGAGATTGGACCTATGGAGCTCCTTTCACAAACCTTTAGGGACGCGGTTGTACAAGCGATAAAGAGCGAAAAACCATTGTTAGGTACCATTCACTACAGATTGAGAGACCCTGTTATTCATCTTATTAAGACAAGAAGAGATGCAGAAATTCTGGAAGTCACTTACGAAAACCGAGAGAGTCTCCACAAGATGGTTGCTGAAATGGTGGATTCCCTTTTGAAAGCAGCTAAGCTTGATCAAAGCAGTTCACACAAGAGTAGCGTTACTTAAGCATTAATGCGGGGCTGAGACATGTTCGTCGCAGGAGTTGATGACGCAGGACGAGGGTCGGTAATCGGACCTCTTGTTATCGCAGGGGTTCTACTTAACAAAGAGAATCTCCCCAAGCTGACGGAGTTAGGGGTCAAAGACTCAAAGCAGCTTTCGCCTGGCAAAAGAGAGCGACTTGCTGAAGAGATTAAGAAGACTGCGCTCAAGCATCACGTCATCAAGCTTTCTCCAGCTCAGGTTGATGAAGTCGTTGAAACTGGAAAAAAGCTTCACAAGCTTAATTGGCTTGAGGCTCGAACCATGGCTAACGTGATATCGGCTCTCGAGCCTGATGTAGCCTATGTTGACGCATCGGACGTGTTGGCTGATCGGTTTAGAACGGATATTATGGAAACTCTAGAATTCAAGGTTCAAATAATATCTGAACACAAGGCAGACGTGAAATACCCGATAGTCTCTGCAGCCTCCATAATAGCCAAAGTCGAACGCGACCAAGCAATATCAAGGCTAAGAGATACCTATGGAGACTTCGGATGCGGCTACGCCACCGACTCCAAAACACTCCAATTCCTGGAAAATCTAATCAGAGAACTTGGCAGCTATCCCGATTTTGTACGCAAATCTTGGAAGACAGCGAAACGATTGAAAGAGAAGGCAAAGCAGACGAAGCTGGTCTAAAGTTGCGCGATTAATTCTTCTTGGCACTGGATTTTTGCGAAATCCTTGTGACAGATTGATGGGATGTTGTTGTTCGGAATTCCTCCATCATCATCAGTTATAAAAATGGGCTGAGCGTTCACAACCTTGCTTACGCTTATGATCTCTTCTGTTCTCCGACCGATACTGCGCTCCTTACTGTCTGGCACTCCTCCAATTATGTTCAGCTTTCCCTCAGGACATTGAGCTATGAAATCGAAGGGCGCCCTTCTGGTTTGAGCTACGTTGAATCTGATTTCAGCAAACTTCCTCAAAACTTTTTGCAGAAACAGGTGTTTGATGATCATGCGTCTGGCTGTGGCGAAAAGGCCTTCAGCTTCTGCGCAGGATTCAAATATGTCAATAGATTGTACAACTGGGACTCCTAAGACCCATTCAAGCTTGTAAGCTGCAGAAACCGAGGCTTTGGCCATCCCCTTTTCGTAGCCGTATAAGGTTCTTCTGGAGATACCCATCATTTCCGCCAGCTTTCCAATTGATAGTCCCAGTTTTTGTCTCCTCTTTCTGATTTTTTCTCCGTCGAGCTTGACATAGTAACCTCCGGGTCCAGCCTCAATGAGGGGGGCAGTCCCATTAACGAGAACATCCTCAAGCGTTTTGTTATTCAATGCACATATGTCATATCTCGAGTAGACAGTATCGTCCTCCAAAGGTTTATGACGGGTCTTATCGCCAACAAACAAGGGTGAAGCACAAAGATGTGTGGAGATCGAATGAAGTTCCGAAGCGTCTCCTGGAGAAACATTCCCGATGTTGCCGTATATCTTAATGAAGACAAGCTTTTCTTTCTTTCGTGTTGCAAAATCGAAGCAACTTGACCTTGCAATGCACCTTTCAGAAACTTGAAAGCCAGCTTTCTTCAAAAGAGATTCAGTAGCATCTAACATCTCCCCTCGCTTCATCATCTTCCCCCCCGGCAGTAAAACCATTCAGTGGCTCTCATATAAACTTAGCTTCAGGACGATTTGAACGAGGACAGCTATGTTAGACCAACATATCTTAACCTATTTGAGAACTTACATGTTGAGCCACTACCATAGCGTGTGCCTTGTCGTAGGGTTCTAGGTGAACCACTTCACTAATATGGAAGTTCCGATCTTTCAGACTCTCTATTTCTTGCTTATACACCTTGGAAGGTTCTTTTGTAACATCAATGCTTCGAGCCTTTACTGCTAGCATAACCCATCCTTCGGCTTTGAGAAACAGATCAGCGTTGTCCGCCAGGACTTTGGCTTGCTCTGGCTGAGCTACGTCACAGTAGATGCCATCCACTTTCTCAACGAGGGTTGAATATCGTTCAGGCAACCGCGCGTCAGCCAGTATCGGTGACATATTATAACGGAACTTGCAGACGTTGTTGACTAAGTCCCGGATAGCTCTCGGGGCGAATTCTACGCAATATACGTGGCCCTTCTCTCTGACTATGTCAGAAACGTGACTTGCAGTCGTCCCAGAGGCTGCACCCAGATACAGGACCTTGTGATCTAGTTGTATAGGTACTGTCTCTAATCCATTCAGAATGGCGGCGGCGAATTTGCTTCGAAAGGGATCCCACACCCTATATTCTTCACTCTTGAACTTGATCAGCCGCTCGCCATACACATTTATTCTAGGAACAAGATTTTTGGTGGCTAATCTTTCTGATTTGTTCTCTAGTGTGACCCAATAGATTTGTTGAAACTTCCGGTGTGGCTTAACTCTTACGGCCACTTTTTGTTCTCCTGCGCAGCTTTTTGACAGATCGTTTCTTAGATGGGGGCTTTCTGTATTTTTCGTGGATTTCCTCGATTCTTTTGTCAAGGTCACGTTTCAGCACGTCGCCCGCGTATTTGCTGCTGTACGCGTCTGTTCTTGCAGCTATGGCTAGTTTTCCCGCTAGTGCTCGAGCTACTTTTCCCCGTTGCCAATGTTTGGCTTCATGGATAAGTGTGTGCTGGAAGACTATTCCGTGCTTCGGGGGACGTGCTCCGGTTTTGAGTGCTCTAAATAGAGCTTTTTCGGCACCCAGCACTTGGATGGTGCTCGCTGGCATTTTCGCTAGGTTTCTGAGACCGCCTGCAAGGGCTATGAGGCGTGCTCCTAAGAGTGGACCAGCCAGGGCGCGGACGTTTGGCGCGATCTCATTCATTGTGGAGTCTACATAGGTCTCTAATGAGTTTCGCAAGTCGTACAGTGCCAACGTGTTCTTGCTCATCATTTGTATCTGATCTAGGTCCGTGTCCTCGATGTCGGCTCCCATGGATGCTCTTGCCGCCTCAGCGATTCTTTTAGCCTTCGTGGTGGGTACTCCTTCTTTCGTTAGCGCCTCCTCTGTAAATTTGCCTCGTCTTCGGAGGTTTGTGATGAGGCGACTGTATGTTTCATGTTTGTCTATGAGCCTATCTAGTTCAGGAAAGTGAAGCCCGTACCACTCCCGTATTCTACTCATGAAGAGATTTATTGTCTTGTCCAAGTCATCGATGGTTTGAATGGCTTGAATGATTAGTAAATCACGTTTTTCGATTGCTCTTCTAACTTGTATTTTGGTCAGTTCCATCGAGACTTTGTGCGTCCATTCACGAATTTGCTCTGCTCGCTGTACAAAACCGACTTCTACAGCGATTTGGTCAAGGTTTTCCCGCAGTGATTCGCCTGCTTCCGAAGGCTTCTCCACCTCAGCTTTGATGTCTAACTTTTCGCTGGCTCCGCTAGCGATTTCTGGGCTTTCGAAGACAAAAGCGTCGTAGCCTCTCTTCCGAAGTTTCTCAACCAAGGTAACTATTTCTTCGGCGACTTCTCCGGTTTCGATCTTCCTCAGTGTTTTTGCTGCGGCTTCTGCATCCTTGGGGAAGAAAACTCTATCGAGAAGTTCGTTGGCTTCTCCAAAGCCAAAAATCCCCATGATACACACTACGATTGTCGCCTTCACGCGTATTCCTCCATCATCGATTAGTCTCAGCTCTTCTCTCAAACATTCTATCTTGGCTATTGAATAACTTTGCGCGCGTACGTACATGTCCTGGACTGAAAAGATGATAGCAAAAAGCACCCTGTCATATTCTGCAGTTTCTTCTGAGATGCAAAAGACTATCCAATACGTCATTAACATAAAATACTTAGGATCAAGCCTAAGTAGTGAGTAACATTTACTACATTGAGAGGCATCTCTATGGCCAAACTGCTTGCGACAGAAGTCGCAGGATTGGAACTGAAGAATCCTACTATGCTCGCGGCAGGAATCCTTGGGATATCTGGGGCTTCTTTGAAAAGAGTGGCGGAAGCCGGAGCGGGCGCGATTGTTACGAAATCGGTTGGATTAAAACCACGCGAAGGGTATTCGAATCCTACAGTGGTTCCGGTTGAATGTGGCTTGCTAAACGCTATTGGTCTTGCAAATCCTGGCATAAGGGGTTTTGATGAAGAGATAAACGAGGTGAGAGCGAGCGGCATCCCCCTTATTGTAAGCGTCTACGGCTTCTCATCTAATGAATTTGCCACAGTATCTGAAAGTGCAGTTAAGGCTGGCGCGGACGCTGTAGAGCTGAACGTCTCTTGTCCCCACGTCGAAAAGGCAGGGACGGAAATTGGGCGAGATCCTCAACTTGTGGCAGAAGTTGTAGAAGAAGTTAAGAAACGAGTTGAAAAGCCCGTTTTCGCGAAACTAACTCCTAACGTTGCGGACATCACCGAAATAGCAAAGACAGCAGCTGACGCAGGGGTAGATGGCATCACTGCCATAAACACTGTTAAGGCGATGACGATCAATGTAGAGACCGCACGACCGGTCTTGTCAAATAGAATCGGTGGGCTATCCGGAGCGGCAATAAGACCCATCGCCGTTAGGTGTGTTTACGAGATTTCTCGGGAAGTTGACGTTCCAGTGATCGGTTGCGGTGGGGTACTCAATTGGCGAGACGCTGTAGAGTTCATGTTGGCGGGGGCTTCGGCGGTTCAAATCGGCTCGGCAGTGGCTTTCAGGGGATTGGAAGTCTTCAGATCGATTACTAAAGGGCTTAGTTCTTACCTAGAAAAGAGAGGTTTGAAAAGTGCTGGAGAAATCGTCGGGTTATCTCACCGATATTAATCGCTTACGAATCGTTGAGATTCGGGAGACTATCAGAGAGAGTCCTACAGTCAAGACCTTCACCTTTAACGATAGAGCCTGTTTGAAGGCCAAGCCAGGGCAGTTTGTTATGCTTTGGATTCCTGGCGTTGATGAGATTCCTATGAGCCTGTCAACCATAGGTCGAAACGGGGTGTCCTCGGTGACCGTGGCAGAGGTTGGTGAAGCGACTAAGGCCCTGCATCAGAGAAAGCCTGGGGACATGCTTGGGATACGTGGGCCTTTCGGCAATGGCTTCACGTCTGTCAGCGGTAACGTGATGATTGTTGGAGGAGGAACAGGATTGGCGCCTCTGTTGCCTTTAACTGAAAGTCTAGTAAGTCTTGATACGAGGATTACTTTTCTACTTGGAGCCAAGACAAAGGAGGAGCTTTTGTTTCTAGAGCGAATAAAGAGAGTGATGCCAGGAGTTCACGGGAAAGTCGTTGCTACAACAGAGGATGGGAGTTATGGGTTAAAGGGACTCGTTACTGAGCCAGCTGAAGAGATGTTAGCCAAGGAAAAGTTTGATATGATATATACGTGTGGTCGGGAGCAAATGATGTACAAGGTGTTCCTCTTGGCAGAGCGTTATCATGTGCCTCTTCAGGCGTGTTTGGAGCGGATCATGCGGTGTGGCATTGGTCTATGCGGAAGTTGCGTCATAGGGGAATTCACGGTATGCAAAGATGGCCCCGTGCTGAGTCGTGAGCAATTGTTGAAGGTCAGGGATGAATTTGG